>Ga0154020_10010470_pt1 | contig 10608 bp, 6 predicted proteins | sample Klosneuvirus_201_FD_109709 | JGI IMG/M metagenome (GOLD analysis project Ga0154020, IMG submission 109709) | Active sludge microbial communities from wastewater, Klosterneuburg, Austria - Klosneuvirus_20160825_MG | ecosystem: Engineered > WWTP > Aerobic digester > Activated sludge | place...
GGATCAACAAAACTATTTTTATATTGCTCTACAATTGTTAATGGTTCTTCAAGAAAATCTTTTGTGTTTTCAAATGAGTTGAATAATGATTGAACTTCTTTTTTAAGCCCAAGATCGTTTGCACATTTTTTAGTTAAATATAATTCTCTTTCTTCAGCACTTAAAAATGATGCTTCATCAAAAAGCTCTCTAACTTTATTTAATCTATCTTGATTCAAAAAAAATATTTTGTTTGATTAGTTATTTGCGATTTCTCTGTAGAGCCATGCTTTAGCAAAGTTCCAATCACGCTTTGCTGTAGCAGGAGAAATGTTTAGTACTTCTGCAGTTTCTTCAATTGTAAGTCCTGAAAAATATCTTAACTCAACAATTTTGCTGGATCGTTCCTCGAGTGATTCGAGTTTCTTTAGTGCTTCATCGAGCGCAAGAATCTGATCATCAGTTTTTTCTGATACCTCAAATATTTCTTCGAGCGGAATGCTTCCTTTTCCTTCGCCACGTTTTAAGGATTTTCTTTTTCTTGCATGATCAACAAGAATTTGCCGCATAGATTGAGCTGCTATCCCAAAAAAATGTGCACGATTTTGCCATGAAATATTTTGATCGCCTATTAGTTTGATGTATGCTTCATGAACCAGTTCAGTTGTTTGAAGTGTGTGATTCCTATATTCATCTCGCAAATACTTTGATGATATTTTTCGTAGTTCATTGTAAACATGAGGAAGTAGTTCATCAACTGCATCTTTTTTTCCGTTGATACAATCTTCTAGTAATAAAGTAATTTGATGAGCCGAAAGATCATGCATAAATTAAATTGGAATATTGTTAAGACCTGATGAATTCAGGGTTGAAAATAGGAGATAAAGTCTGGCTTGTCAATAGGTACGATTAAAAAGTAAACAAATATCACACTCGTTAAATTATTAAGGTTTGGTCCAAATATTTTTATCGATAATCATTTTTGAATAAGTATCTGTCTTGTCTTTTTGCCCAAGCTTTGTATAAAGCGTGACAATAAATTCTAAAGTTTTTTGAATTGATTCACTTGAGTTTTTAGTTAGTGCTTGCAAACCATTATAACTTTCTATTAAGTGCTTTTCTGCTTCAGGATATTTGCCTGAATTTAAATATGTTTGACCAAGAAGCGATTGACAAGTAAGAGTCATTTTATTTTTGGCACCTAATTCTCTTTTTCTTATCAAGTAAGATTTTTCTAAGTAAAAGACACTCTTATTAAAACTTTTCATTCCGTCTAAAATTCTTCCGTACCACATATATGTTCTACTTAAACTAATATTTTCAGAATCATAATTCTTTAATCCAACCTCTATTGATTTCTTCATAAATATTTCTGCACTATCGTATTTACCTAAATTAAAAAATGTGCTTCCAACATTGGAATAAGGTTGAATAAGATCCGGATGACTATCACCGAGTATTGTTCGTTTAATTTCCAATGATTCTTTTAACAACGGCAATGCTTTTTGATGATCTTCTTTATAAATATTAATAAATGCAAGATTATTTAAACTGCTTGATACACGAAGATGATTGGTTCCAAAATGTTTTCTAAAAACTCTTAGACTTTCTTTATAAAGTTTTTCAGCTTCATCAAGTTTATTTAGGGTGTGATAAGAAGTTGCAAGATTATTCTTTATCATCGCCACTTCATGATCTTCAGAACCTTTTATTGATTCGGCAATCTTTAAAGATTCTTCTGTAAACTTTTCAGATTTTTCAATATTTCCTTGATCTGCTAAGAAAGTACCGTAAGCATCAAGTATTAGTGCAGTTTGAAAAGATGGAGTTGTTTCAATCAATTTTAATAGCGAAAGTGATTGTTTAAAATATTTTTCAGCTTTTTCGTAATCTCCTTTGTAATGATAGATTAATGCTAATGATTTTAAACTTGTAGCAGACTCAACACTATGATTTCCAAAAACTTTTTTAGTTATAAAATCTGCTTTTAATAATTCTGTTTCAGCTGAATCATACACGCCAATATTCTGATATGTATTTGCGAGCATCGTTCTTATTTCAGCTTCTATTTCAGGGTAATCACTTAACTCCCTTGATAATTTTTCCGAAGCATCTGTAATTACATCAATCACTTTTACTTCACTTCCGTCTTTTAAAGGATCTGGTGAAGAAATCATTTCAAGTAAAAATGATTTAATTCGATTTGATTTATCTGCTTCAAGTTTTGCAATATCTCTTTCTTTAGCTGCGATATATCCTTGCCACAGAACTCCAGCTAATCCAAGGTTTATCAGAATAAAAATTATAGAAACAGGAATTACAATTGTTTTATTTCTTCTAAAAAATTTTTTAGTTCTATAAACAAATGAATCTTGATGAGCCTTTACTGGGCGATAGTTCAAATATCGTTTTATATCTTCAGCAAAATGTTCAACCGAAGAATATCTTCTTGAAACTTCTTTTCTAATTGCCATCGATACTATTTTATCAAGATCGCCTTTTAATCTTTTATGGATTTTTTCATTTGTATCTTCAATGTTGCTGCTTATAATAGGATTTTTACTTTCACCAATCTCATTTAAGTCTTCATTGTATTTTCTAATTACAATTTCACTTGGTTTTATTGGTTCAGTGTTAGTAATTATTTTATTGATATCAGCGGGAAACATGCTTTTTATCTGGTAAGGATTATGTCCGGATAAAATTTTATAAAGCACGATACCAAGAGAATAAACATCACTTGAGGTTGTTATTGATTCGCCTTTGATTTGTTCAGGACTTGCAAATTCAGGAGTTAAATTCCACATACCTTGTTGAGTTATAGTTTCAAATCTATCTTCATCAGAAGAAAGTATTTTAGCAATTCCAAAATCAAGCAGTTTAGGCTCACCATCTTTTGTGATTAAAATATTGTTTGGTTTTAAATCTCTATGCACAACAAGATTTTGATGTGCGTATTGTACCACGGCAGTAACTTTAAGAAATATATCCAATCTTTCTTTTATACTTAAATTATTTTTATCACAATATTCATCAATCGGAATTCCCTCAATATACTCCATCACCAGGAATTGAATACCGTCATCAGTTATTCCACCATCGAGAAGTTTAGAAATATTTGGATGATTAAGATTTGCTAAAGTCTGTCTTTCAGCTTGAAACCTTTTTATAACAGTTAATGATGAAATTCCGGGATTAATGATTTTAACAGCAGCTTTTTGTTTAACTTCATCATCACGCAAACCAAGATAAACCAAACCCATACCACCACGAGCAATAAGTTTTTCTATCTTGTACTTTCCAAAAGTTTTGCCGATAAACAGGTTTGAATTATCAGCGATAGGTTTATAAGGAATTATTGAATCTTCAAGAAAATTATCTGAAGTGTTGTGAGCAGAAATTAAAGTTAGAATCTCATTTTTTAATTCGGCTGTTTTGCAAATTTCGTTTAAATATTTTTCTCTTTCTAATTGATCAAGTTCAATTGCTTTATAAAAAATTGTTTTTATTTCAGCCCAGATATTCTTATCCATTATGTACTCAGAGACTTAAATTGATTTTATTTGATTAGATATTTTAGATACAATTAGTTATGCTCAAAACAAGATTAGTAATTTTAAGCTTAAGTGTAAAGTCTGAAGTAAAAAAATATTACTTATTAAAAAGACTCTAAACTTTTCGTAAAAATTAAAAAAGCGTAGAGTCTTAAAGAAAATGTAAGTTATTTTACTTAAGTAAAATCATTTTTCTTGTTTCAACAAAGTTTCCTGCATTTAAACGATAGAAATAAATTCCACTTGTAAGATTAGACCCATTCCATTCGTAATTGTATTTACCGGCATTAAGTTCTTCAGAAATTAAAACATCAACTCTTTCACCGGTAACACTAAAGATTTCTAAAGTTACATAATCTGAGTGTGGCAATGCAAATTGAATATTTGTACTTGGATTAAATGGATTTGGATAGTTTTGTGATAAACTAAAATCATTTACTATTTCACCATCATTAATTTCCTCAACATCTAAAACACCAACACTATCTATAACGAGAGTAATATTGTTTGAGTTTTTAATTACTGATAAGTAAAGTCCATCTTGAATATCAAGGGAAATGAAATTACTATCAATTGTTCCAGTTGTATTTAGAATAGTAAAACTATCTCCATCATTCGGAGTAAATCCATTTGAAACTCTAACTTTAAGTGAACCATTTAATGTTGCATTACCTGAAACATTTAATTGATCATACTCTGTTCCTGCTGTCAATCCGCCAAGTTGAATATCAAGGACTCCGGTTGAAGAAGAAACAAAATTACCTACGTATGAAAGCACTCCAATATTGCTTCCTGGTTCTATGTTTCCATTATTAATAAATGATGTTGGAACATCAATACTGGCATTACCTTTAATGATTGCGCCAGGATCATTTGAAAAGTTTGTAGTTGACATTGTGAATTCTAACTCTCCTGAAGCAGCTTCAATAACTCCTCCATTTTGATTATAGAATTTCCACCATAAATTCATTTGGGTAACATCATTTCCTCCGCTTTTACGAAATGTTCCTGTATTATAAAAAGTTCCTCCAGATCCAGTTCCGCCTGAAAAATCAGCATCAGTTAAAATTTCAAAAAGTGAACGATTATCTACAATTGAGTTTCCATTTATCCCAAAAGTTGTATTAGATTCTTGTTTAATTGTTCCAAGATTTAACAGTGTTGTCCCGCCACGAAGAGATAAAGTTGGAGTTGGATCAACTAGTTCAGGTACTAAACGCAATAGTGATCCGCTAGAAATTGTTAATGTTCCTCCACCTGTTATAACACCAGTACTAAACTGAAACCCTGTTCCCTGGAAATCAAATACCACACCTGAACTATCAATATTTATTGTAGAACCAGAAAGTCCAACAACTCCGAATGGGGAACCAGAAAGAGTGCCTTTAAAATTTTGAGTATGGGAAAGGAAACTTAGTTTTGCACCTGTTGAAGCATTGTAGTATCCATTTTCAAATGTACCATCGCATTGAAATTGTAAATCACCCGAGGTTACTTCAATAGTTCCACTTTCATTCTGAAAATTCAACCCATACTGAAATAAAGTTATATCGATTCCGCCACTTTTTCTAAAGATACCTGTTGAAGAATTTAGGAAAGTTCCGCCACTAAAAGATTCTATTACAAAGTCTGCATCAGATTGCATATCAAATAATCCTTCATTCTGGATAACTGATAATCCGCGAACTGAAATATTTGAAGAACCAACACAAGTAATAGTTCCTTGATTTATAACAGTTATACCTTCATAAAATCTATGTATCTCCGGAGTTGCATCAGTATCAATAACTAATTTTGCTCCAGGATTAATTATTAGTTTACTATTAATATTTCCAGTACCATTTACCCCATTGCCACCATCAAATTCGCCATCATACCAAACTGCGCTATCAGTGATTGTTAAAGTTGGATCAACTCCTTCAAAATTAATATTACCATCAATAATTGTAAATCCTGCAATAATATGCTGATCACTAGTAATAGTAATAGACTTATTTTCAATTACAATATGATCTCCTGGTCCCGGTACTCCAACTGGCAACCAAATATTTGGATTTCCCCATTCACTGCTCGAGGTTATTAATGTGTAAGTTGTTTGTGAATAAATAAATGATTGAAAAAGGATAAGACAACCGAGAATTGTAAGTTGTACCAGTTTCATAAAGACTCCGTTTTATTAAATGATTTTAATTTTCTTGCTTCTACAGGTACATGCGTAGAAATAAAAAAACGGGGTCAAATTGTAGTTGGATGGAAGTATTGAACGCAAAACAAAAAAATAATTTTACTTAATTTCCTGAATAACCAGGATTTTGCCAAACTCCATTTGCTTTTTTTTATGAGTTTAGCTTTGTTGATTGCCATTCTGAAGTAGCGAATTATTCATTCTTCATCCTTTTATTCCTTGAATTCTTAACTTCTCATCCAACTATTTGGTACTATTTAATAAGCATCATTTTTTTAGAAAGCACTTGTGAACCGGAAGTTAATTGGTAAAAATAAATTCCACTTGATAATTCCGAAGCATTAAATACTATTTCATAACTTCCAGCAGGTTTGTATTCATTTACTAGAGTTGCAACTTCATTACCCAGCATATCATAAATTTTTAGATTTTGCCAACTGCTTACTGAAGACTGCCAACTGATTTTTGTACTTGGATTAAATGGATTTGGATAATTTTGTGCCAACAAAAAACTATTTGGTGTTTCGTTTGAAGTTTGCTGGACTGAAGTTGTCCCGGGAATAAAAACCCATGCAGCCCCCATGTTAGTGTTGTCCGAAATTCCTCCTACAATTATCGTATTCCCATCTTGTGAAATTGCAACAGCACCGCCTTGGTTTGCAATTCCGACTGCACCCGAACCAAATAGTTTGTTTCCTGATTGAGACCAAACTCCGCCACTTCTTGTGAAAACCCACGTAGCACCTGCAAAAGCATTATCATCTATCCCGCCAACAACAGCTGTGTTTCCATCAGCTGAAAGTGAAATAGAAAATCCTTGACTTGCATTCCCGGTAGCACCAGTACCTACAAGCTTACTTCCTTGCTGAGTCCATGAATTACCACTTCGTGTGTAAACCCAAACAGCACCTTTTGCAGCATCATCTTCATATCCACCAACGATAGCTGTATTTCCATCAGATGAAATTGAAACTGATCTTCCAAATCGCGCAGATCCAACTGCATTGGATCCAATAAGTTTTGTTTGAGATGACCAGGAATTACCGTTACGTGTAAAAATCCATGCTGCCCCAGCATTGATATTGTCTGTATGTCCACCAACAATAATCGTATTTCCATCAGAAGAAAGATCTAACGAAATTCCGAATCTAGAATTACCAATTGCATCGGACACAACAAGTTTATTTCCTTGTTGAGACCACACACTTCCGTTACGGGTAAAAACCCAAACAGCACCTGCAAAGTTATTGTCCCGATTGCCTCCTACTATAGCAGTATTGCCGTCTGCTGAAAGGGATACTGCAACACCTTGCTGTGCATTTCCCACAGCACCAGTACCTACCAATTTATTTCCTTGTTGAGTCCACGCACCACCATTTCGTGTAAAAATCCAGGCTGCTCCTGCATTTGTGTTGTCACCAATTCCACCAACTATTGCTGTATTTCCATCAGCAGAAAGAGCAACAGAAAAGCCCTGGCTCGCATTTCCAGTAGCACCTGAACCAAATAATTTTGCTTCCAAAGTCCATACTCCACCGCTTCTAGTGTAGACCCAAGCAGCACCAGCATTTGTATTGTCACCAATTCCACCAACGATAGCGGTATTTCCATCGCTTGAAAGTGCAACGGAATAACCATGGAATATCGTTGAGCCAATATTTCCACCCGGCAGCAGTTTATTTCCTTGCTGTATCCGTTGGGCATTACCTGAATATGAGAAAAGTATACTAACTGCAATAAGCTGATAAACGAAACGTGAATATTGATTCATAATTATCTCCCGATTGAATGAAATTATTTCTGCCATTTACAGGTACATGCGTAGAAATTCAAAAAGGAGATCAAAAAATAATTTTGGAAGGGAAATGCTATTTTATTTAAGATTTACCAAGTTCTCTAAACAACCAGGATTTTGCTAAACTCCATTCACGTTTAACGGTGGAAGCAGAACAGTTTAAAACCTTTGCAGTTTCTTCTACATTTAAACCTGCAAAAAATCTAAGCTCAACTACTTTGCTTAAATCAGGATCAAATACTTCAAGTTTTTTCATAACTTCATCAAGTGCGATGATGTCTTCTTCAGTTTCAAAAACAATTTCTTTGGCACTATCGAGTGAGAGATGTGTTTTACCTTCACCTCTTTTTTGTGAGTTTCGCTTTCTTGCGTAATCAACAAGGATCTGTCTCATAGAATTTGCAGCAATTCCAAAAAAGTGTGCACGATTCTGCCAATTAATTTCATGTCCGCCGACTAATTTTATGTATGCTTCGTGAACAAGTTCTGTAGTTTGCAATGTGTGATTACGATATTCATCATGTAAATATTTTGATGAAATTCTTCTTAGTTCATTATAAACAATCGGAAGCAATTCATTTACTGCATTTTTATTTCCACTAACACAATCTTCCAGTAACAGCGTAATATTCTGTTGTGATAAATCAGGCATAAAATATTTATGATTAATTTTAGAAAGCGGAATTCAGGGTTGAAAATAGGAGATAAAGTCTGGCTTGTCAATAGTTACTTGTTAGAAACAATAAATTTGGATTGATCCATTTTCTAAGATTAGGTTTTTAGATTTTAGATAAAGTCGGGGAAATTACTTTCCCCAAAATGATTACTTCATTAAAACCTTTCCGCCGCATTACTAACGAAGGAGGATCATTTTTTTAGTTTCAACAAAAGTTCCAGCCGTAAGTTTGTAAAAATAAATTCCGCTTGATAATTCGGAAGCATCAAATTCTATCTCAAAACTGCCTGCTGACTTTTCTTCATCGACAAGAGTAGCAACTTCATTCCCAAGTACATCATATACTTTTAATGTTTGATGACTGCTAACTGAAGACTGCCAACTTATTTTTGTACTAGGATTAAACGGGTTTGGATAGTTTTGCTCTAAAGATATTTGGTCAGGAATTATTTTTTCATCAACTGAAGTAGGTGACGAAGTAGTAAAGGACCATGTTTCTGACCAATCACTAACTCCGTTTAAATTTTCTGAACGAATACGCCAATAATATTTTTGATCATAAGGAAAGGCAACAGATTTAATGTTCTCGATGTAAAGATTGTTTCCAAAAAATGTTGTATCTCCATTGCCTGAATATAAAAGGAAATAAAAACTATTAAACATAGAATCTGTACTAACCTGAAATCTTGTTAAACTGTAATTTAATTTTTCCCACTCAAAATCAATAACGATTTCTTCAATATTAGAATTGTTTGATGGATAGATTTGTTGCGGTGTAGTGGGTACAGTAATCTGTGATAACCAGTCAGTTTCTATTTTATAAATAGAACCATTATAAATTGGAGCAGAGACAAATGAATGAGAACAAAGCCATCCGTTATTCAAATCCGAAAAGAAAATATCTTCAAAATCTAAACTATCTTCTTCAAAAATTGGTGTCCACGTATCTCCAAAATCATCAGAATAAACGATAGCGTTATAACCAACTCCAAAACCAGAAACCCAACAATGGTTAGCTATTGTTTGAATGTTGGATATGAAAGTTAATGGGATAAATTTTTTGTGCCAGGTATTTCCACCGTCTGAAGTTGATAAAATTTTGCCACCAATGTATCCCGCAACTCCATTTAGCTCATCTGAAAATGATATATCCCAGATTGGATGACTGAAGATAGAATCACTAAAAACTATATTCCAATTACCGCCTCCATCAATAGTTTTATAAATCTTTGTTGAATTTTCTGAAACAATAAATCCAACAGAAGCATTAACCATATTAATTATTGGATTACCTTCTTCTAACGCTACTAAAGTTTTATTCCAGTTTAATCCACCATCAATAGTTTTTGCTAAATATAAGTTTTGAGGATATTCATTACCAACTGCAAATCCTAAAGTGTCATCAATGAATTGAACAGAACAATAATGGACATTATCCTGGTAATTCAAATTCCAGTTATCACCACCATCAGTAGTTTTGTAAATTCCATTAAATGCAGCGCAATATCCCAGATCATAACTCACAAAGCTTAATGAAGATGGCGATCCATCAATATTACTTTGTGTCCAGTTTTCTCCGCCATCAGTTGTTTTTAAAATAAAGGCTGGATCTGGATATTGATAGCCAGCAACAAATCCATAACTGGAATCAACAAAAAAAACTGAATTATAAAGCTGGTAAACGTCTGAGTGTTTTTGTACCCACTGTGCGTTAACAATACCGCCAATTATTAAAAATGAAACTAGTAAAAGATTTTTCATTTTTTTTATACCCTTTTAAGTTTTTTATGATGATGAAGAAATGCCATTATCGTGCCGAGAGGAATTGAATTTATAAGCCTAAATATCGTGAGAAATGTATAAAATAAGTAAAAATTACAGCTAACTTATACTAGTACCTAAAAAATTCTTGAACTTGATCCTGAACTTGAACTCATTCATACTCATCCCAGCTTTTCATTTTTAGTTCTGATGGCTTATAATTCTTGAGCGCTTTAACAAATCTTTTTGCAATTTGCACATTTGTAAAAAGTGCAATGTTCAAATCAACAGCTTTTCTTCTAATGATATAATCGCTGTCAAGTTCAACTTTTTCAGAAGTTTTGGGAATGTTAATTACAAGATCAATTTCACCATTACCCATATAACTTAAAATGCTTGGTTCCTGGTTATCAAACGGACGATAAAGAACTTCAACATCAAGTCCGCCATTTTCTTTATAGAATTCTGAAGTGCCTTTTGTACCGTAAAATTTTAATCCCATCTTCTGCAGGATTTTTAATTCATCAATAAGCTCAGCTTTATTCTTGGGAGTTCCTGTAGAAAGCAATACACCCTTAGTTGGAACTCTTTGTCCGATGGCTAGCAAACTTTTCAGAAATGCTTCATTAAAATCATCACCAAGACAAGCAACTTCACC
>Ga0154020_10010472_pt1 | contig 10608 bp, 6 predicted proteins | sample Klosneuvirus_201_FD_109709 | JGI IMG/M metagenome (GOLD analysis project Ga0154020, IMG submission 109709) | Active sludge microbial communities from wastewater, Klosterneuburg, Austria - Klosneuvirus_20160825_MG | ecosystem: Engineered > WWTP > Aerobic digester > Activated sludge | place...
AATCCGCCGCACGACTTCTTGGTCGAGCCCACCGACTACTTGGTGGTGATCAGCGGACCGCGGGACTCTTGGCGCTGAGCGCTGTCGTCGGTCCAGCCCGGGCCCTCTGCCGAATAGAGGCCACCGAGCAGGGCCCGTCCGGCGCCGAGCTTGAACATTGCTCCGTCGCCGCCGCCTGTGATCGTCGTTCCGTCGGGGAGCACGGTGAGCGCCAGGACCCCGAGCTGATGCACGGCTAGGTCGGCCAACCGGCGCTCATCGGACGTGGAGAGCCAGTGCAGAGAACCATCGCTGGTGCCGGCGATGATGACGTCACCGCGCGGGGCAAAGGCCAGGCTGAGGACGGGTGCGCCCAGGTCGGCGTGGATACGGAGCAGCCGGCCCGCCTCGTCGAGGATCGCGACCTGGCCGGCACCGAGGCCGACCGCGATCTTCCGAGCGCTCGAGGACGCCGCCAGCACCCGCACGGGACTGCCCAGCTCGAGCGCGCTCAAGGTTGCCAGCTTCTCGGCCTCCATGATCTGCACGCGGCCATCGTCGCCGCCGCTGATGATCCTGCCGCCAACGAAGGCGAGCGCCCGGACGTCACCCTCGTGCCTCAGGACCTCGCCCAGTTGCGCGCCGGCCTCGAGGTCGAACAAGACCACGCGCCCGTCGGCTGTGCCAGCGGCCAGCGCCCGTCCATCGGGCGAGTAGGACAGGGCCCGCGCCCAGCTGTCTCCCAGAGGCAGCTCGGTCTCGCGTCCGCTCTCCAGCTCGGTGAGGCGGACGACGCGGTCGAGCCCCGCCGAAGCCAAGGTCTTACCGCTCGGGGCGTAGCTGATCGCTTCGACTACGCCACGCCGGGGTCCACCCAGCGGCCGGCTAGCGCCCGTCATCGGATCGATGAGCCGCAGGCCATCGCCTGCGACCGCGACCGTGTTGCCGTCGGGAGCACTGGCCAGGGCCGAGATCGCGGCGCTGCGTCCGGCGATGCTCCGCAGGCGATCTCCGCTCTGCAGGTCCCACAGGACGATGCTGCGATCATGGCTCCCCGAAGCAAGGACCGCGCTGTCCGGGCTGATCGCCACTCGGTGCACAGGGCCGCTGTGGCCCTCCAGCGTCCGGAGGAGGCGCCCGCTCGGGAGGTCGAAGACGCGCACCGTCCTGTCGCCACCTCCGCTGACCAGCCGCCGACCATCGGGAGAGAAGGCCAGACTGCGGACCTGGTGCTGGTTTCCGGCCAGCGCCATCCGGTGGCCGCGGGCGAGGTCGAGGAGCTGGACCTCGCGGTCGGCGCCGCCGGACGCCAAGGTGCTGCCATCGGGAGAGAAGGCGAGCGCATAGGCGCCGCCTGCGTGGACCTGGCTCGACGCGCGAGGCTCGCCGTCGACCCAGGTGGTGACGGTACCGTCGCTGCGAGCGACCGCGACGGTGTGATGATCCCCCGAGACGGCGATGGCCCGGATCGGAGCGGGGAGCACCATCGGCTCAGGAGGCTCGGGTTTGCGATGGCGCTTGGGGGTCCGCTCGGGGGCGCGTGGCGGCCGCGGCTTGGCCGCCGGCAGAGCTGGCCCCTCGAGCCCGGTGGGCACCACCACCGTCCGCAGAATGCCGTCCTCGCCCCCGGCGTACAGCGTCTTGGCGTCGGCCGAGAAGGCGACGGCGCGCAAGGCACCTTGCACGAGCGGGACGGTGAACAAGAGGCGCTTGGTCTGTGCTTGGTAGATGCGGACGGCGCCGTCCTCGCCCGCCGTGGCCAACAGTCGGCCCTCGGGTGAGTATGCGGCCTCGAGGATCGCGCCCGAGGGCTCGCTGATGACGCCCGCGGCTTGCCCAGAATCGTAGCGGAAGAAGCGCACGGTGCCGTCGGCAGCTGCGGAGGCGAGGGTGCGCGCGCCGGGCTCGAAGGTGACGCCCACGTAGCCCGCGCTATGGCCGGGGCCCATGCGCGCCTCGATCAACTCGGGCGGACTGAGCTTGCGAGGGGCCTCCTTGGTCGCCACCCGCGCCGCCCTCGGATCGCGGGCATCGCCGCGCGGCGGGAGCCACACGAGCACGGCGGAGGCCAGGACCAGGCCGAGGGCGAACACGACGTGCCATGGCCGCGCGGGCGCCGGTGGGGCAGGGGTGGCGGCGTCCAAAATCGGCCCGAGCGGTCCGGTCGCAAAGGGGAGGTCTCCGGTCGCGGCCTCTCCCTCTGCTACGGTCTGCTTGACCCCGAGGGCGAAGGCGTCGAGCTCCGCACCCAGTCGGCGGAAGCGCTCATCGGCGTCGGCCGTGGATTGCCGCAACACTTCGGGCGCCGCCTCCTCCGCGTGCCTCTCCAACAGGCGCAGGCGATCCGAGAAGGCGTCGAGGTCGCGCCCCAGATCTTTGGCGGGCGCCAGCTGACCGCGCAGCGCGTCGACCTGCGCGGCCAGGAGCTGAAAGCGCCCTTTGGACTCCGACACCAGCGCCAATGAGCGGGCCAGCTCTCCTTCGACCCAGTCCTTCAGCGCGACCTTCATCGCCTCGGCGGAAGGGAAGCGGTCCTGCGGGTCGAAGGCCATGGCCTTGGCGAGCACCTGATACAGGCCTTCGGGCATCGCCACCGGGCGATCGGGCAGATGCTTCAGGGCCTCTGCCCGCTCGCGAAGCGCGGGAGGCAGCTCGCGCTTGGGCATGGGGTACGGGAGCTTTCCGGTGGCCAGCTCCCACAGCACCGAGCCAACGGTGTGAAGATCGGAGCCGGCGGTCACGCTCGACAGCGCCATCTGCTCCGGGCTCATGTACGAATAGGTGCCGACCGGAGATTCCTCGCGCTTGTCGATGCCGGGCAGCGAGCGCGTCGAGGACTCATCGCCGGTGTCGTAGGCCCACACGCCGAGATCGAGGATCTTGATCTCGTAGTCGTCGCCTTGTCCGGCTCGGCGGACGAAGATGTTGTCAGGCTTCAGGTCGCGGTGAACGATGCGGTGAAAGTGCATCGTCGCTAGGCCGCGCAGGAGCGCGATCCCGATGCGCGCGACCTTGACCGGTGAGAGGGGCCGCACTTTGCCTTGCCCGCGGCGCAGCAATCCGCGGAGCGTAGGCCAGTCGATGTACTCCATCGCGAGGTACGCCGGCTCGACCCCGATATCGTGGCTGGTGACGCGGACGAAGTGCGGAGACTGGGCCAGCATGGAGGCCGCCGAGGCCTCTCGCTCGAACATGCGCTTGAGCGCCTCACGCAGCGCGGGCGATCCGGTCTCGGGCACGACCTTGATCGCTACGGCCTTCTTGTCGGGCTCGGACTGGTGCTGGTCGTGGGCCAGAAAGACCGCGCCCATCCCGCCCCGCCCGAGCACCCGCCAGAACACGTAGCGGTCCCGGAAGGTGTACGGCATGGTGCTCCAGCCGCTGCTGGGCCTCAGGCCGCCGCACTCCGGGCAGGCCGGGCGCCCAAATCCCTCGAAGGCCTGCCAACATCGGACACAGAGCAGCTCCAAGGAAGGGTCGAGCATTCCCGGCGGAATCGGTGTCCGCTGGGGCAGCCCGGGGTCGAGCAAGGGATCTTGGACCTCGCTGAACGCCGAGATATTCACCCGATCCTCCACGGACGTCGTCATCGGCAATCGGGAGAGAGATGGGACTGCCTGGCTCACGGCGATACGCGACTGTTGTAGTTCGAGCCTCCTGAACTAGGATTGGCCCATGCGTTTGTTCGTCGTGCTCCTCCTGCCAACCTTGATGGCCGCCCCAATTTGGGCCGACAGCGTCGTGCTCAAAGATGGTGATCGGCTGGAGGGCATCGTCACTGAAAAGGGCGACGAGGTAGAGATCAGAATGGATCTCGGCACCGTCAGCTTCGCCAAGAGCGACGTGGCGTCCATCGAACGGGGGGCGACCCTGCTCTCCGAGCTGGAGGCCCGCGCCAAGAAGCTCAAGCGCGAGGACGTCGAAGGCCACTACCGCCTTGGCCTCGAGGCGGAGCAGCGCGGCCTGGGCTCGCTCGCGCGCTCGCTGTTCCGTGAGGCGCTCGAGCAGAGCCCCGAGCACAAGGGAGCGCGAGCGGCCCTGGGCTATCGTCTCCACGAAGGACGCTGGCTCACCGAGGACGAGTTCATGAGCTCGCAAGGCTATCTGAAGCGCCAAGGGCAGTGGGTCACCGCTGAGGCGGCGCGAGCCATCGATGACGCCGAGGCCAAGCGGCGCGCGGTCTGGGAGGCCGAGCGGCGCCGTGAGACGGACGAGAAGAAGATCGCCGCGCTTGAGAAGCAGGTCGCCGAGGCGCGGGCCGAGGCCGCTCGCGCAGAGGAACGCGCGCGGGCCCAGCCGCTGTATCCAAGCTACGTGCCGGTCTACGGCAACAACGGCTACGTCGTGCAGCAGAGCAGCGGCTTTGGGATCAGCCTGACCTTGGGTGGCCCCGGCGGGAGTGTCCACGCGGGCGTGCCGCCGCCGCCTCCTCCTCCCTCGGCCGCTCCGGCCGCCCCCGCCCCTTCGCCGTCTCCTTCTCCCAAGCCGCGTGTCGGCCGGGCGCGCTGACCAGAGCCGCTCGCGGCGCTCTAGGCCTCGATGGCTGCGCAGGGTTGATTCGAGTACCCCTCCGCCGCGCCGACCTCCGTAACCCCCGTCCCCACCGCGCGCAGCAAGGTGAGCAGCACGTCCGAGGTGTTGTCGTTGGTCGTCCCGCGGTGGTGCACGCCGGGGTACTTGAGGAAGCCGCCGGCCCTTCCGGCGACCACGATCGGATAGTCGTCGCTGGAGTGTGACTCGCCCTCGGCGACGTCGCTGGTGCACAAGATCGCCGAGCGATCGAGGAGGTTCCCATCGCCCTCCTCGATGGCCGCTAGGCGCTCGAGGAGCACCGCGAGCTGCTGGATGTTCCAGCCGACGGTCCGGTGGATGTTGTCTCGCTCGCCAGCCTCGTGGGACAGCTCGTGCTGCCCGCGGGTCAAGCCGAGCATGTCGTAGACCGTGTAGCCGACCGAGCCGGTCAGCTGGATCGTGAAGACGCGGGAGAGATCGCAGGCCAGGGTCAGTGCCAGCAGATCGGCCATCAGCCGGGAGACGTTCTCGAGCGGCTCATTGCCGCCGACGTCGTGGTTCTCTTCGCTCGGCTCGGTCGGCCGCGTGCAGGCCGAGGTGAGTTCGGGCGGCAGGGCCTGGATCTCGCGCTCGAGCTGACGCACTGCCTCGAGGTGGCGATCGAGCCGCAGCTGATCGGCCGCGCCCAGCTTGCGCTTGAGGCGAGCCGCGTCCGTCTTGACCACGTCGAGCAGCGACACGCGCAGCGCGTTGGTGGGGTCGGTGACGTCCGGGGGCGTGAAACCGCCGAAGACCCTACGAAACATGGCCTTTGGGCTGAACTCGGGATCGAGCGGCTGGTCGGGACCGCGATGGCTGACGTACTGGAGCGTGGGACCCTCGCTGGTGACCACGCGCTTAGAAATGGCCAGCTGCAGGGAGGGGAAGGTGGTGCCAGCGCCGATTCGATCGGCCGCGACCTGATCGATCGACGGCCCGCCGAACTTCGAGGAGTAGTTGGAGTTGGGGTGCGGCAGCTCGATGAAGGGGATGCCGGACATGAGCGCGGCCATCCCGTCGTGGTGGCCGCGGCGTCCGTAGCCGGCCTTGGCGCGATAGCCCGACACCACGTTGACGTAGCTCTTCACGTTCTCGAGCGGGGCGAGCTCGGCCGAGAGCCTCCAGTTGGCGCCGGTTGCGGTGGGCACCCAGCGATCGAGGCGCACGCCGTTACCAAAGAAGAAGACCCCGAGCCGCTTGGGCAAGGGCTGGTTCGTCGCGGCGTAGGCGTCGCCGTTGCGGTTGAGCATCGCCTCCAACGTCGGGAGGGCCAAGGCCGCGGCCGTGCCGCCGATGGCGCCGCGGAGCAGCTGCCGCCTCGAGAGCTGAAAGGACGCCATCACTGCACCTCCGCCACGTTCAAGAATGCCTTCGAGAGGACCAGCTCGACGAGGAGCGACTTCATGCGGTGGCCGGAAGCGGCGAAGCGTTGGTCGACCTCCTGGAGCGAGGGCTCCTCGGAGCGAGACTCGACGCGGCCCACGGCCTGCCGAAACAGGCTGCGCGTGAGGCACCGAACGGCCCCGTCGCTCTGCCTCAGCACGCTACCGAGGGCCCTGGGGCCGTCGAAGGGCACGCCGTCCAGCCGCGTGGCCGCGTCGATGGGGAGTCCTTGCTCGAGGTCGCGGTAGGCGCCGATCGCATCGAAGTGCTCGAGGCCAAAGCCGATAGGATCCATCCGCAGATGGCAGCCCGCGCAGGCGTTGCTCTCGACGTGGGCCGCCAGCTTCTGACGCATGGTCCGCGGTTGGTTCGGCGGATCGGCCGGCAGCGTGGTGTTGACGCCCGGCGGGGGTGCGGGGATCGCCGAGCAGAGCAGCACCTCGCGCACAAACTTGCCGCGCAAGGTCGGGGACGTCGAGACGCTGTGGCTCAGCACGGCGAGGATCCCGGCCTGCCCAAAGAGACCGCCCCGGTGGTGCTCGAGGCCCAAGGCCACCTTGGTGAAGCCGGGCGGAAAGCGTCCGTCGAGCCCATAAAACCCGGCGAGTCGTGCGTCGACGAAGGTCGTGTCCCCGTCGAAGAGCGCCCGAAAGTCCGTGTCCGCGGTGAAGGCCAAGTCGCGGATGACCTCCAGCGTCTCTTGGCGCATCGAGGCGCGCAGCTCAGCGTCGAAGGCTGGAAAGAGCGCAGCGTTCTTGGGTACCGTGGGCAGCTCTCGCAGGCGAAGTAGCTCGTCATAGAAGTCCGCGAGCGCGGTGCGGGCGGAGGGCAGGGCGAGCAGGCGCTCGGCTTGCTGCCGGAGGGTGGCCGGCTCGTGGAGCGTGCCCGCCTCAGCGAGATCGAGGAGCGCGGCATCTGGGCCCTGCCCGGTGAGGAAGAAGGCCATGCGCGAGGCCAGCTCGAGATCGGTGAGCGCCGGAGCGCCGAGCTCGGCGCGGTATAGGAAACTCGGAGACTCGAGCATCGCCGCGACCACCCAGCCCAGCGCGGCCTCGAAGGTGTCGAGCCGCGCCGCGGCCGCGGTCCCCAGGCCGACCAGCGCGCTGATCTCCTCGGCATCGAGGCTGCGCCGGTAGAGGAGCCGCCCGAGCCGGGTCACGACCTCCCCGAAGCAACGGGCGTCCGCCTTGTCGGCCGGGACGCAGCCGCCGCCGTAGCGGCCCAGGAGGCCAGCGCTCGCAGCGGTGGCCGCTTGGCGGGCGGATGATTCGTACGTGCGCACGCCGGTATCCGAGACCGAGAGCTCCGCGGCGCCGATAGCGTCGAGGCCGTTGAGCGAGGTGTCGAGCGGCGCGGCGGCCTGGCGCTGGGCCTCCGGGCCGAGGAGCTGACCGACGACGCTGAGGTACTCGCGGGCCAGGAGGCGCCGCGTCACCGGCGGGCCGGGGGCGAATACGGGCGGCGGTGGTGGAGGTGGTGGCGGCGGCGGTGGCTCCACGACCTTGGAAGGGGAGGGCGAGGCGCGTGGAGCGACCAGCGGCGCGCCGATGTCGGCCGACTGACAAGCGGCCAGCGCCCACAAGGCGAAGCCAACGGATGGGAGGGATCGATGCACGCAGGTCTCCTCAGTACAGCTTCGGCGATCGCGGTCGCGCGTTGCCTTACTCTCGCTTACCGCAGGAGGCCGGGCGCCCATGAGGAGCGGCCGTCGTGCCCTTGGCTTGACCTCGGTCCAGCGAGCGATGCACAGCCTGTGGGGACCCCCATGTTCGTGCGAAGACGAGGAATCGCGGTCTGGATGGCCCTCTTCGGCGGGGCCTGTGCCGCCCAGCCGAGCCCGGCCCCCGAGGCGAAGCTCCGGCCCCAGGAGGCGCCGTTTGTAGCGGCCTGCCACGAGCGCTGCGAACGCACGCGGGCGATGCAAGCCGTGGCGATCGAGATGATCCGCGCGGGCTGCGCCGAGGAGTGCCGGCAGTCCTGGGCGCTGCCGCTGCTCACCGCGCGCGCGCAGGTCGCCCCGCAGGAGGGCCAGCGGGTCCGGCTCTTTGGCCTGGTCGCGGCGGATGGGGAGGGCTGGGCGCTCGCTTTGGAGGATGGCAGTCGCCTCCCGTTGATCTCGGCCGACCCGGGGCCGCCGCCGCTCGGCGCCGCCGTCGTCATCGGGACCCTCGAAGCAGGGAGCGTGGTCGGGGCGTGGGTCTTGCCTCAAAAAGCTGAGGAAAAGGACGGGATGTAGTGCCGCGCGGCGTGGAGCAGTGCTTGCACGGTTGGACGCCCGTGCGCCTCCTGCTCCTCTGCTCCGGCTTCGCCTTTGGATTATGGGCTTGCGGCCCGGGGGGCGGTGGGCCGAGCGACGCTGGCTCCGGCAGCGACGCCGGCTCTAGCGATGCGGCGCCCGCTGACGCCGGCCTTGCGGACGGCGGGACTTCGACGACCACCGCCTTTCTGAACGTGCTGACGAGCCCAGCGGACTACGCCAGCCTCCGCGCGCCGACGATCGAGGGCATCAAGTACCTCTCCCCCATCCCGGGGCGAAACGCGCCCTCGGCGCTCAGCGCGCCGGTCTACTTCCAGAACATGCGGCGCTACTCCTGGCACCTGCAGTTCCTGCAGAGCTTCCCGGCGCTGGCTCAGCTCAGCTTCCAGGCCTACGTCTCCATGGTCCTCTCGGCGCAGCGGGTGATGCACGGCGGTGAGATCCGCGACTATCCGGCGGTGGTGCATCCCGTCACCGGCGCGCTCGGGGTCATGGCCTTCACGCTCTACACCGACCCCGGCACGCTCAGCGACGCAGACGTGATCGCCGCGCACGGTCGCCTCCGGATGGCGATCCCATATGCCGCCGATCGTCTCGCGTTTCGCCCGGAGGACGCCGCGCAGCAAGGCTATGCGCGGGCCGCGCGATCCCGGCTGCTCGCCGCGGGACTGGCCGTGGTCCTGCCCGAAGACCTGGAGGCCGATCCGAGCCTGCGCGGGACCCGCTTCGAAGGCGTAGCCCTCAGGTGGTCCGGGCCGCTCGAGCTGTGCACGCACTGGAACGCCTTCGAGATCGCCCGTAGCCGCGGACAGCGGGCCCACCTCAGCCTCGCGCCCGCGCCGCGCAGCGCCCCGGGCCGAGGATCGCTCAGCGCGGCGCCTCTGCTCGGTGGCTTGCTGCGACGAGGCACCCGGGCCGCCGATCAGCACGAGCTCTCGTCCCTGGTCCAAAGCTCGACCTTGTCCGAGTGGTCGCTGAGCGATCCGGCGGGCAGCGGCGGGAGCCAGTTGCTCGCTACAGTGCGCTACGCCTTGGGGAGCAGCGGGACCTTGGTGGAGCAGATCTCGGCCTTCCGCGCTGACGGTGACCTCCGCCCGATCGTGGTCGACGCGCTCGCCGAGGTGAGCTTCTCCCTGGAGCTGCCCGGGGGAGAGACGATCTTCTTCGAACGCTGCGGCGTCGGCTCCGAGGAACTCGAAGATCAAATCCACGCGGTGGTGGGCACGCGCAACGGGGCGACGCTGACGCTGCTGCGCGAGCTGCGCACCCGCGAAGCGTTGGTCGGCAGCGCACCGATCACGCTGACCGGCGCGCGCCTCTACTCCTCGGAGGAACCTTGGCTCGAGATGAGCGCCAAGGGCTTCTTTTCTTGGGTCTTTGCGTCGGGGGTTCACAACTGGAACGAATACGCCGATCTCGACTTCACCGAGGACCCGTGGTCCTACCAAGGCTACTTCGCGCCCGGCGCCCCGGGGCTCGGCCTGTCCGTCATCTCTCGGCTGGAGCTCTCGGAGCTGAACCCACCGGGCGGGGCGTCGACCGGCATGCGCGTATTTCGTCGCGGAAGTGACGGGCAGACCACCACCGAGGAGTGGCAATCCGAGGGCGCCTGGCGACGCGTCGACGCGGGCGCGCTCCGGGGCCGCTGCGATCAGCAGGTCGTCGAGTCGCTCACGCTAGGCCCAAACCTCGTGGTTCATCTGTCGCTGTGTCCGGGGCCGGGGCCCTTAGGCGCAACGCTGGAGTCGGTGTTGCCGGCGGTCTTCACCCCTGACGCCGCCGACACCGGCCATATCCTGGGCCCGGAGCGACAGACCGAGGTCATGCTCGGCGGGCGGCCGGCGGTGCATGTCGCGCTCGGGAGCGCGCTGGCGGCGATGGAGATCGCGCGGACCGGAGCCCATGAGTTTCTTGTCCGCGCCCTCGATCGCGCGGGTGCCGAGGTTCAAGCGGCCACGGTCCGGGCTCTGCCCTTCGTCGCTGAGCCCCGTCGCCAAGAGGCGCTCAGCGGGAGCGGCGCGGGCGGCACGGTCACCGCCACGGTCGTGCGGTCCACGTTCGGCCAAGGGGTCGGCAATTCTACCCTCTACGTGCCGTTCCTTGTGGAGGCGCGTTGGCCTGGCGGGAGCGCGCGCGTCGAGGCCTTCGATCGGCTGCAGTACTACAACACCCACCACAACTTCACCGATCACCTGACGGCTCGCATCGAAGATCTTGAGATCGAGTGGCGAATCAATAGCGCGCGCGAGCAGTTCTTGACGGTCCGCCGCTCGGGCAGCGGCGAGGTCCTGCTGCCCGAGACCGAGCTGCGCTGACTAGAGCGCCGAACCGCTAATCGGACCGTAGCGAGGGCGAAGAGGCCTAAATTCATGGGCCAAACGTGACGCGAGCACCGGAGGCGTACTCGATGTACTCCGAGGAGCGGAGCGGCAGGTTTG
>Ga0154020_10010473_pt1 | contig 10607 bp, 9 predicted proteins | sample Klosneuvirus_201_FD_109709 | JGI IMG/M metagenome (GOLD analysis project Ga0154020, IMG submission 109709) | Active sludge microbial communities from wastewater, Klosterneuburg, Austria - Klosneuvirus_20160825_MG | ecosystem: Engineered > WWTP > Aerobic digester > Activated sludge | place...
CCCACTCGAGACGCTCACGGGGACGGGAAATGCAGAGGTCGTTGAGGGGTTCTTTGAGGAACTCGAGGACTTGTTTCGCGCGGTAGCGCGGGATGATGAAGTCCTCGTGTGTTCGGATGTGCTCCACGAGCCATTGCTGGTAACTCTGCAGCTTGAAGAAGTAATTTGACTCCGTGATTTCGGTCACTTCACCGAAGATCTCCGGCCAGCTTCCGTCGGGATTCCGATCCTTGTCCTGCAGGAACTGCTCCTGACGGGTTGAATAAAAGCCCTTGTAGTCGGCCTTGTAGATTTCGCCCTTGTCATAAAGCCCCTGGAGGATCTGCCGAACGACCCGCTTGTGCCTCTCCTCGGTCGTGCGGATGAAGTCATCATTGGAGATCTCCAGTTTGGCGCAGAGCGTGCGAAACTCGGTGCTGATGGTATCGACGAACGCCTGCGGATCGACGCCGTGCTTGCGGGCGCTCTGTTGGACCTTCTGCCCGTGCTCATCAGTGCCGGTGAGAAACCAAACCTTGTCACCCATCAGGCGTCGAAAACGGGCGATCACGTCCGAGAGAACCTTTTCATAGGCATGTCCCAGATGCGGTGATCCATTCACGTAGTCGATCGCGGTCGTAAGGTAAAAGGTCTTCATGGACTTAGCCCGGTAAGAGAACCCAGGAGGGTCGTAATGTCGAAGATTTTGCTAAAAAGTGCCCCTTCAGGCTTTGCCGTTGCGTGCCGATATCCGGAAACCACCGTCTTCATGTCATTCATCCGCAGTTAGACGCATCCCGTGTCCCGGTCCGCCGCAGAACTCCCCTTTTTGACTGAACCGACACCCTCGGAGTCGATCATTGCTGGATCGTCAGTCCCTACGTTTGTCCCCGCAACCAGGACCTGTGTGAACGAGCAAATTCCCGAACTTGTAGTCGTGGTGCCAGTTTACAACGAGGAGTCTGCGATCGTGGGCGTCCTCTCCGAGTGGCGCGAGGAGTTGGCGCGGGTGGTCCCTCATTTCCAGCTGCTCGTGATCAACGACGGTTCGAAGGACGGCACGCTCCGAGCTCTTTCCTCCCTGACGTGGCCGGAACTGCGGATCCACACCCATACCAACCGCGGGCATGGGCAAAGCTGCCTCGTCGGCTACCTTGAAGCGGCTCGCATCGGCGCTCCGTACGTCTTTCAGATTGATTCCGACGGTCAATGCGATCCGGCTGCGTTTCGATCGCTCTGGGAGCGACGGGACCAAGCTCCCGCGGTCTATGGACGTCGACTCACCCGTGATGACGGACTCAGCCGCCGATTGGTCACGCGGGTCTTGCGCTGGTCCTTGAAACTGGCGCGAAAGACGCGCCTGAACGACACCAATGTGCCGTACCGGCTTTACCGCACGTCGGTGGTCGCGGATGCCGCGAAACAGATTTCCCCCAATTTCGATCTGGCGAATATCGGTCTCGCCCTGCGGATGGAGCCTCTGGGCTTCGTCGAAGTTCCGATCCACTTCCGCGACCGGGTGGGCGGCCACGCCTCGGTTCGATACTGGGGATTCGTCCGCAAGGGCCGGCGTCTCTTCCGCGATCTCCGATCCCTTTGATTTATGCCCGAGCTGTATGATTATGTGATCGTCGGCGCCGGTTTTTCGGGACTCGTTCTCGCGGAACGGCTGGGGTCATTGGGCAATCGCTGTCTCGTGATCGAGAAGCGCAACCACATCGGTGGAAACTGCCATGATCGCACGGACCGCAATGGTCTGCTCTACCACGTTTACGGACCGCACTACTTTCGCACCAATTCAGAGCAGGTGCGCACTTACCTGAGCCGATTCACCGAATGGCGGGAGGTGCAGTATCGGGCCCAGGTTTACACCCGGGACGCCTACTGGAGCTTCCCCGTCAACCTCGCCACCTATCGGCAGCTGTCTCGCAACCCGACGGCCGCTGAATCCGACTTCAAGCGCTACCTTGCAGAGAACGTGGTTCCGATCGCTTCGCCGGCGAACTCGAAGGAGGCGATCCTCGCGACCGTCGGCGAGGAGCTGTACGACCTGTTCTTCAAGGGCTACACCGCCAAGCAGTGGGGGCGACCGGCCGAAGCCCTCGATCCGTCGGTTTGCCGGCGTATTCCCTGGCGGAGCACGGTCGATGAGCGCTACTTCCTCGATGAGTTCCAAGCCTTGCCGAAGCACGGTTACCACCGGCTCTTCGAGTCGCTGTTTGAGGCCTCCGGTGCGGATCTGCGCCTCGAGACCGACTATCGCGAGATCCTGCCGTATCTGCGTTATCGCCACCTGATTTACACGGGGCCGATCGACGAGTATTTTGACCATTGTTACGGACACCTGCCCTACCGCACGGTGCGTTTCAACCTCGAGGAACACTCGGTCCGGCACCGACCGGACGGTTTTCTCCAACCGGCGCTCCAGATCAACTACCCGGGAGCCGAGCCTTTCACGCGCACGGTGGAACTGAAGCACATCACCGGACAGGTCAGCGGCTATTCCAATCTCGTCCGCGAATATTCCGAGGAGTATCGGGCTGGCAAGAACGAGCCGTACTACCCCGTCCCCGGCCAGGAAAGCCAGGCGTTGATCGAACGCTACCGAGAATTGGCCAACCGCGAGTCAGGGGTGACGTTTCTCGGCCGTCTGGCCCAGTATCGCTACCTGAACATGGACCAGATTGTGGCGGGGGCGTTGCATACGTTCGATAAGCTGAGAGTTTCCCCTCCCCCTGCCTCGTTCAATTCGCCGGCGCGTGACTCCGCCAGGCTGACGCTGGTTTGAGCGCAGTCGCGAGGTCGACGGATGCCAAACGGCGCTAGGCGAGCGTAGGGCGGGTCAGGCGTGCGTACCTCGCCGCGAGCAAAACCGCGGCGAAGGCGAGTCCCGCGGCAAGCGCCACCCAGATTCCGACGCCACCGAATCCGCCGGTGAAACCCAGTGCATAGCCTCCCGGCAGCGCGATCACCCAGTAGGCCACAAAGGTGATGAGCGTCGGCACCCGCACGTCGGCCAAACCGCGGAGCGCGCCCGACCCCACGACCTGGCCTCCGTCGAAAATCTGAAAGATCCCGGCCACGATCAGCAGATTTCCAGCCGCCGCGATGACCGCGGGGTCACTGACGAAGCGCGCCGCGATCACATCCGCGCCGACGAGGAAAACGAGGGCAAATCCGATCATCAGGATCGTCCCAATTCCCAAGGCTCCAAAACCAATCGAGCGGAGTCGATTGCGTTCGCCCGAGCCCACCGCCTCGGCCACCCGGATGCTCACCGCCATCGAAAGTCCCAGCAGAAACATGAATGTCACCGCGGCGCAACTGATCGCAATTTGATGGGCCGCCAGGGGGACGGTTCCCAACCACCCCATCATGATGGCCGCCGCGGCGAAGGCTCCACTCTCGAAGAGCAACTGGCCCGAGGCCGGGATTCCGATCCGCAGCATCTCCCGCATTCGGGTGGGCGAGATTCGCGTAAGCCAGTGATCCGGCCAAAACTCCCCAAAACGAATATCCCGGGCGAGCCAGACCACGATCACGACCAAAACCAAGATCCGCGAAAGGAGGGTCGCCCACCCAGCGCCGTCCAGTCCCAGCGCAGGCGCTCCCAAACGTCCGTAAATCAAGATCCAGTTGAGGATCACGTTGGCAATGACCCCTCCGAGCATCACGACCATGGGCAACCGCGGTTGTCCGAGAGCCTCGGCATATTGACGAAACACTTGGAACAGCAGCGACGGAATCAATGAGATCGCGATCAGGTTGAAATACGTTCCGACCGCTGCGACCACCTCCGGGGGCTGACCGAATCGGCCGAGTTGTTGGCCTATCACCAACATCACCAACGTCTCGAGAAGTCCAAATCCCAACCCGAGCCAGCATCCGTGACGGAGCAGCTCCGAGCAGCGCTGGGGTTCCCGTCCTCCCCGGGCGCGGGCGACCAAGACCGTCACCGGCAACAGCAAGCCGAGCCCGACGACGAAGAACATCCCGAAGATGTTGCCGGCGAGCGCAGATGCTGCCAACGGGACCGCACCGACGTGCCCAATCATGACGCTGTCGGTGACACCCATGAGCATCTGGCTCACTTGCCCGACAATGATCGGAAACGCCAAAATCAGCGTGATCTTGGTCTCCTGCCAAAAGGAAATGGGTGCACGGCTCGACACAAAGCCACGATCGAAGATTTCGCACCCAGCAAAGGCAATGCCACCTTTCGGCTTTGATGGCGTCGCCGCATGCGAGCGACCGACCGTCACGCGCTCATCCGCGGCTCCACCCCGACTATTCCGTTAGCGGCTCACTTGGCGGACACGCACTTTGAAATTCCTCGCCGCGACGCTGGTTGAAACAATCTTCACCGCTTGAGTCGCCAACGCATCCAGTTCAATGACTTGCCACGGAGACTCTCCCACTTCGAGCAGGCTGTCGGCGCTCGTGAAGAGAATGCTCAGCTCCACCCGATTGGGCTGACTGTCCCGATTCTTGATGTTGATGACCACTTGCAACCGTCCGTCTGCAAGGACGGAGTGCTGAATGCCGGTGCTGTAGACGGAACCTTGGACCCGTGAATCCATCAGCGACAGCTTCTCTGTCTGCTGCAGCGTGTACTTGGTCGTCGTCAAGGGCATAGCCGGAATCGTGGCCATCTGGCACCCGCACACCAGCATACACCCGGCACCCACGAGCGTTGCCCTCCACGTTTGTTGAAAGGAGGAGCGCCGGCGCGAACTGTGGTATCGGGAGGGAGACGTCATACGAGGGGTCGATAACTCTTAGGCGACTTCGGACGGGAAAAGTTCCCCGTGCTCAAGCGCATCATCGGTCGTTATGCCATGAGCACGCGCTGTCCTGAAAGCGAAAAGTCCCCCGAACACTTCCGGCCGAACCCCTGGTTTCATCGGGATCAAGCGAGCAAACCCGTCTGGCGGATCGCTTCGTAACAAGCGACTCCTGCGGCGGTGCTCAGATTGAGCGAGCGCAATTCGGGGTTGGCGTGGGGGATCGTGATTCGGCGCTCTTCCCCCAATTCGGTATGTAACCACTCAGGTGCTCCGGCACTTTCGTTACCGAACACCAGCCCGTCTCCGTCCTCGTAGCGCGCCGACCAGAAACTTCGCGCTGTTTTCGTGGTTAAGAGCCAAAGGCGCCGCGGCGCTGCCGGGCTGGTCACGAAATCCTCCCAACGAGCGTGTTCGTGGACATCGAGCGAATACCAATAGTCCATGCCTGCTCGACGCAGATTGCGGTCGTTGATCGTGTAGCCCAACGGATGAATCAAATGGAGCCGAGAACGCGTCAAGGCGCACATTCGCCCTATATTGCCAGTGTTCTGCGGAATTTCCGGCTGAAAAAGGACGATGTGGATCATGGGACGAAGACGGGAACCGGCCTTAGGAAAAAGCGCACGTGGATGGAGGGGGAAGAGAAAAATCGGATCGCGCGCGCATTAACCCCTCGCGTTCGATCCCACAGTCGAGATGACAAGCTTCACGACCTGCGGCTCTTGCTGAAAATTCGAGCTCTCGACGAGTCCGCCAGGAGCCTGAGTGATCAGTGCCGCGCTCGAACTTTGACTCTGAGCCGCCTTTCCCGATTCTCTTCGTCAAACCCCATGAAATTCCTCGCATCTCTTTCGCTGGCCACCGTGGTCGGCTTGATCGCACTCCTCGGTCCGGGTTGCAGTAAGAACCCCGAATCGGGAGCGGGTGCGACCGGCGCGGCCGCCAAAAAGTTGACCATCGCCGTGATTCCAAAGGCCACCACGCATTCGTATTGGAAAGCCGCTCAGGCGGGCGCGGAACGAGCCGCCAAGGAACTGGGCGTCACCATCGAGTGGCAGGGCCCCCTCGATGACTCCAAGGTGGCCGACCAGATCGGTATCTTCAACAACCTGGCCGCCTCGGGCGTTGACGGAATTGTCCTCGCTCCGTGTGACGACCGTGCGCTCGTTTCTCCCGTGCGGACGGTGACCCGCCGCGGCATCCCGGTGGCAATCTTCGACTCGCCGTTGGAAGGCAAGGCGGGGACCGACTACGTGAATTTCGTCGCCACCGACAACAAACAGGCCGGCGCCATTGCCGCGACGGAACTCGCAAAACTCGTCACTGCCCCCGCCTACGGTGGTCGGGTGCTGGTCGTGCGTTTCACGGAAGGCTCCGCCAGCACCCGTCTTCGCGAGCAAGGTTTCACAGAGACGCTGGCTGCCGAGGGAAAGCTGAAGATCGAGGCGCAACAGTTCACCGACGGCTCCCTGGCTGGCGCGCAGCGGGTGGCGGAGACACTTCTGGGCAATTTCGTGCGAAATAACACGCTTGAGTTGGACGGAATCTTTGCCTCGAACCAGGCGACCGCCGAGGGCACCTACAACGCCGTCAAATCGCTTCGAGACAAAGGAGTCGTAGTCAAAGCTCCCTTCGTCGGTTTTGACGACTCCGAGCTCCTGATCCAAGGATTGCAGAACGGCGTGATCCAGGCGCTGGTCGTTCAGGATCCCGATCGCATGGGCTATCTCGCCGTGAAATCCGTGGTCGACTTCATTCAAAAGAAGCCCGTTGAGGCCTACGTCGACACTGGCGTGACCGTGAAACGCAAGCCGTAGCTTCTGTACCATGCGCGCCGTCGAAACCACCTCGGTCCCGCTTCTGACGATGCGGGGTGTCGAAAAGCGATTTGGCGCGACCTACGCGCTTCGGGGCGTCGAACTCTCCGTATTGCCGGGATCGGTACACGCGCTGATCGGCGAAAACGGGGCGGGCAAGAGCACCTTGATGAAGACCCTTTCCGGCGCGTACCAAGCGGACGCCGGGGAAATGACTTTCGACGGGCAGGCCTACCGACCGACCAACCCGCTCGACGCACGTTCGCTCGGCGTGTGCATGATCTACCAGGAACTCGCCCTTGCGCCGGATCTGAGCGTGATGGAAAACATTCTTCTGGGCATCGAACCCACGCGGGGGCCCTTCATCCGCTGGGGGGAAGTCCGCGAAACGGCACGTCGCGCTCTGGCGGAAGTGGGCCTCGACGCGGTCGCGCCAGAGACAACCGTGTGCGATCTCTCGATTGCCAGCCAGCAGCTCGTGGAGATCGCGCGCGCGGTGGCGGTGGGCTGCAAGATTCTCGTGCTCGACGAGCCGACCAGCTCTTTGACGCAAAAAGACGTGGCCAAATTATTCGCGCTGGTTCGGCGTTTGAAGGCCAGGGGCATCGCGGTGGTTTACATCAGCCATGCTCTGGAGGAGGTCCAGGCGCTCTGCGATCGGTTCACGGTCATGCGGGACGGCGAGACGGTCGGCCACGGTGTGGTCGGGGAGGTTCCGATCAACCGGATCATTGCGATGATGGTCGGCCGTGAAGTGGCCGATCTCTACCCCCGTTCAGCCCGCTCACCGGGGGAGGCGATCCTGGAAGTATCCGAACTCGCGGGCAGGCTCCTGCCTCGGCGCGCCGGTCTGACCCTGCACCGGGGAGAGGTGGTCGGCATCGCCGGATTGATCGGCGCCGGCCGGACCGAGATGTTGCGCGCACTCTTTGGCCTCGACGTGGTCAGGAGCGGTCGTATCCGGATAGGGCACTACCAAGGACCGGCCACCCCCGGTCACCGATGGGACCAGGGTGTCGGACTGGTCAGCGAGGACCGCAAGACCGAGGGGCTCGCACAAAACCTGTCCATCGCGGAAAACCTCACCCTCACCCGTTTGCGCGGGCTGGGACCCTGGCTTTTCGTCCGGCCCTCCCGCCAACGGGCCGCTTGTGCGCCGTGGATTTCCGCGCTCCCGATCAAGTGCCGCGATGCCGGCCAGGCGGTCGAGGACCTTTCCGGAGGCAATCAGCAAAAGGTCGCGATTGCCCGGTTGCTGCATCACGACGCCGATGTTTTTCTGCTCGATGAACCCACCCGCGGGATCGATGTGGGTTCCAAGGCGCAGATCTATGCGCTGATCGATCGACTCGCACTCGGGGATCCGGCAAGCGGGAAAAAGCCCAAGGCGATTCTGGTGGTCAGCAGCTATCTTCCGGAACTGCTCGGTATCTGCGATCGCATTGCGGTGATGACGCGCGGCGTGCTCGGTGAAGCCCGACCGGTGGCGGAATGGACGGAGCACTCTCTGATGCTGGCTGCGACCGGGCAAAATGCCGACATGGGCGAGGCGGGGGCCGACTCTCCTCGTCCAGATTCCGCTCCCTCGGAGAGCTGAGTCCTGATTTTAACCTTTTCTGGGAACGTTTTAACCAAGACCCGCATGAGTCTTCCGCCTGAACGCGCCTCGCGAAAGTCCACCCAATTGCTCAATTTCGCAGCCCGGCTCGTCGCCCTGCTCTGCGTTTATTTGTTCTTCGCCGTCCTCACCCCAGGAAACAAAGGCTTCACCTCCGACGCGAACACCCAGCTCATGTTGCAGGATATCGCCGTGGTCGCGATGTGTGCGATCGGCATGACCATGGTGATCATTGCCGGTGGTATCGACCTGTCGGCCGGATCCACCATTGCCCTGGCCATGATCACCACGGCGTGGGTGCTCAATCTCGGACCCAAGGGCGACGAATGGGTGCGGAACTCCCCGGTCCTGATTCCCTTGGTGGCGGTGGCGGCGGCGGTGGGCGTGTCGTGTTTGCTCGGTTTGCTCAATGGCCTCCTCGTGACCTCGCTGCGTATGGTACCCTTCATCGTCACTCTGGGCACGATGCAGATGGCGCGCGGCCTCGCCAAGTTGGTCGCGAATGAACAAAATATCTATCCCCCCTCGGATGTGGTCGGTGAACTCTGGATTGCGCGGTTGCTCGACCCGGCCCGCACCGTCTTCACCTTTCCTTTTTTGCCAACCGCGGTCTGGTTGGTGATTCTCTGCGCGATTTCCGCGACGCTCTTTCTCCGTTATACCCGACTTGGCCGCCATATTTTCGCGGTGGGTTCAAACGAAAAGACCGCCATCCTTTGCGGCGTTCCCGTGTTCCGGACCAAACTCGCGGTGTACCTGATCAGCGGGCTCTTCAGCGGCCTCGCAGGGATTATTTTCTTCGCCCGTCTGGGTGGCATCGGTCAGCCCACCGAGGCGATCGGTTACGAACTTTTTGTCATCGCCGCGGTGGTCATTGGTGGCGCCAGCCTGCTTGGGGGACGCGGTACCGTTCTCGGAACGATGATCGGCGCTTTGATCATCACCATCCTCCGCAACGGAGGAGTCAAGATGGGCTGGCCGCAGTACACGCAGGAGATTGTCATGGGTGCGGTCATTGTCATCGCAGTGGCGATCGACAACCTGCGCCATCGTCGTCGCACCTGACGGCTGCCGTCCTTCCCTGCCCGCGAAACGGAGCGGAAATCCTTTGAAACGGGTTTCCGGTTCGTCAGCGTAACCGCGTGAAACTTCGTGTCATCGCCACGGGCGGTACCATAGACAAAGTCTACTTTGATGCCGCCAGCGCCTACGACGTGGGCGAGCCGCAGGTCGGCCCTCTCTTTCGAGAGGCGAATGTCACTTTCGAGTATGTGGTCGAATCCGTGCTGCAAAAAGACAGCCTCGCCATGACCGACGAAGACCGGACGTTGATCCGCCAGCGGGTCGAGGCAGCCCCGGAAAAACACATCCTGATCACGCACGGGACTGACACCATGACCGCGACCGCCGAAAGATTATCCGGGCTCGACGACAAGGTGATCGTGTTCACCGGATCGATGCTCCCGGCTCGTTTTCGGACCAGCGATGCGCTCTTCAATCTCGGATGTGCCGTGGGGGCACTGCAGGTATTGTCTCCAGGAATCTACATCGCCATGAACGGGCAGATCTTTCCGGCGAATTCGGTGCGGAAGAACCGCGCCCAGAGTCGTTTTGAGCCAAAGGGCTCTTGATTCATCACCCGGTATCCAAGGACCGTTTCGCGATCGCCGATTGATCGGGCGGCCGCCGTGGCGAGTCGACCGCGCTGCCGGTTCGCAGTGAACGCAGGTGAGCGCGGGCACCGGCAAGCGCGATCGATTCCAGCCAGGCGAGCCGGACCGCCGCAGTTGTCGCGTGCCTCACCGGCGGATGGCGCAAGCACAGCCCGTCGCAGTCGGTCCCCGTTTCGAGCCAACCCCAACCGGACGGAACCTCATGGGGCTCAATCAATCCACGAACGGTGACCAAATAAAGGTGGTCCGCCGCGTGGTAGCGATGAAGACGGGCAAACTTCAGCGAACGAAGGATCTTGTGCTGGCAGACCTCCAACGCGCGCTCGATTTTCTCCAAGGTGTCGTGTTTCAAACCGCGCAGATCGTATTCGTCGAATTCGGGAAAGAGTGACTCCCCTCGGCGCAGGTCGGGTCGGTGTCCCGCGATCAATCCGCGCAGCTCGCGTGCGCGCGCGGCAAGTTCCTCCGCGGTTCGCCGGACTTCGGGCTCGTTCGCTTCGTCCCGCAGAAAATCGGACCGCGCTTGTTTGCACTCGAACAAAGCAACCACCCCGGTTTCGCCCTGAGGACAACGCGACGCCGCGACGAGATCGGCCCGATAGGGGCTGCGCGGCACCCGAACTTCGCAACCGAGCAAGGGAAGGCGCTGCGTCAGGGCCCACTCGGTCGCGAGGCGCTTCAACTCCCGGTGGGCGGTCGACTCACCGGAACGAGCGGGAGGCGTTGTTGACGC
>Ga0154020_10010476_pt1 | contig 10606 bp, 11 predicted proteins | sample Klosneuvirus_201_FD_109709 | JGI IMG/M metagenome (GOLD analysis project Ga0154020, IMG submission 109709) | Active sludge microbial communities from wastewater, Klosterneuburg, Austria - Klosneuvirus_20160825_MG | ecosystem: Engineered > WWTP > Aerobic digester > Activated sludge | place...
CTGCGCGCCGGCTGCGCCGACGCTCCGCTCAGGATGACACCCTCTCAGGACTCAGGACTCAATCCCCACCACACTCCCATCCGCCCCAATCACCTTCACCTCCGGCACCAACTCGACGCCGAGTTCCGCACGCACGCGCCCGCGCACGCGTTGCATCAGCGCGATCACGTCGGCCGCGGTGCCGCCACCGGTATTGACGAAGTAGTTGGCGTGCATGGGGGAGACCTCGACGCCGCCGACCCGCTCGCCCTTGAGCCCCACCGCATCAATGCACTGGCCACTGGTTCGCGGCTTGCCCTCGGCCCAATCGGCCGGGAGCACCGGGTTCTGGAAGACGGAGCCACAGCATGGCTGGTTGAAGGGCGTGCCCTCCTTGCGCCACCGGTAGAGCTCCTCGGTCTCCTCCTCGAGGTGCGCGGGATCGGTTTCGGTGAGCGCGACCGTGGTTTCGAGCACCACCACATGGCCGAGCTCGCTCCGGCGATAGCGGAACCCCGCCTCGGCGGCTGGCACGACGCGATCATGCCCGCTGGCGTCCATGACCAGCACTGACACCACCGTGTCGCGCCACTCTGCGCCATGACAGCCGGCGTTCATCACCACCCCGCCACCCACGCTCCCGGGCACGCCGACCATCTTGTGAATCCCGGCCCATCCCGCCGACGCGGTGCGCTTGGCGGCGAGCGGCGCCGGGAGCCCCGCGCCGAGTACCCACTCCGTGCCGCGCTGCTCGAGGCGATCGAGTCCCTTCCCCACGCGGATGACGAGTGCCTCCAGGCCCTCGTCGGGAAAGAGCAGGTTCGAGCCAAGGCCGAGGGCGAACCATGGCACGCCCGCCTCGGCCGCCAGCTGCACGGCGACCGCCACATCCTCGGCACGGGACGGCATGCAGACCGTGGCCGGTCCCCCAATGCGATAGGTGGACCAGCGCGACAACGGCTCGCCCTCGCGCACGTCACCCGCGACGCGCGCGCGGAGGGCGGCGGCAAAGCCGGGGTCGCGCGCCGTGGTCACGTCGCCATCGCCTCGCGCGCCAGTTGGTGCCACTCCTGCAGCGAACGCACCTCGAGCGGCCGGCTCTTCATGGCGATGATGGCATCACACGCCGCTGAGGCGGCCGAGAGGGTCGTGGTGTAGGGCACGTGATGCTGCAGGGCCGCGCGACGCATCGAGTGGTCGTCCATCTGCGTGAGCTTGCCGAGCGGCGTGTTGACCAGCAGCTGGATCTCCCCCGACACCATCAGGTCGATCGCGTTGGGCCGCCCCTCGTAGACCTTGAGGACGCGCTCGGCCGGGATGCCACGGGCCCGGAGGTACGTGGCGGTCCCGGTGGTGGCCAGCACCCGGAAGCCGAGCTCGTGGAAGCGCCGTGCGATCGGCACCACCGAGCTCTTGTCGTGGTCGTTGACGGTCACGAAGACGGTCCCGCTGAGCGGCAGCGCTCCGTCGACCGAGGCCTGCGCCTTGGCGAATGCCATCCCGAACGAGTCGGCGATCCCCATCACCTCGCCGGTGGACTTCATCTCGGGGCCGAGACGGACGTCCACCCCGGCGAACTTGGCGAAGGGGAAGACGGCCTCCTTCACCGCCACGTACGGCTGGAGCGGATCATCGCGGAGGCCGAGGTCCACCAGCTTGCGACCGACCATCACCGCGGCGGCGAGGGCCGCAAGCGGCACGCCCGTGGTCTTGGAGACAAAGGGGATGGTGCGCGAGGCGCGCGGGTTCACCTCGATCACGTAGACCACGCCATCCTTGACGGCGTACTGGACGTTGATCAGGCCGACCACGCCCAGGGCGAGCGCGAAGGCGCGGGTGTGGGCGCGCATCTGCTCGACCTGGTCCTCGGTGATGAGATACGGGGGCATCACGCAGGCCGAATCGCCGGAATGAATGCCCGCCTCCTCGATGTGCTGCATCACCCCGCCGATGATCACCGATGCGCCGTCGCAGATCGCGTCGACGTCGGCCTCGAAGGCGTCCTCGAGGAAGGAGTCGATCAGCACCGGATGACCCGGCGCCACCGCCTGGGCCTCGTCGAAGAAGCCGCGCAGCTCGGGTGCGTCGTAGACGATCCGCATCGCGCGCCCCCCGAGCACGTAGCTCGGCCGCACCAGGACCGGGTAGCCGATGCGCTCGGCGACTTCGATGGCCGCGTCAATCGAGCGCGCGGTGCCGGCCGGCGGCTGCCTGACGCCGAGGGAGGTGACCAGGGCCTCGAAGCGCTGACGATCTTCCGCGGCGTCGATCGCGTCGGGCGACGTGCCGAGAATCGGGACCCCCGCCGCCTCGAGTCCCTTGGCGAGCTTCAGCGGCGTCTGGCCACCGAGCTGCACCACCACGCCGAGCGGCTTCTCGAGATGGACGATCTCGAGGACGTCCTCGAGGGTGAGCGGCTCGAAGTAGAGCGCGTCGGAGATGTCGAAGTCGGTCGACACCGTTTCCGGGTTCGAGTTGACCATCACCGTGCGATAGCCGAGCTCGCGGAAGGCGAGCGTCGCGCGGACGCAGCAGTAGTCGAACTCGACGCCCTGCCCGATGCGGTTCGGACCGGAACCGAGGATGATCACGGCCTGGCGCTGCTCGTCGGGGCCGGGCCCACCCTCGTTCTCCTCGTCCCAGCAGGAGTAGAGATACGGCGTGCTCGACGGGAACTCGCCCGCGCAGGTGTCCACCGTCTTGTAGACCGGGCGCAGGCCGAGGCGGTGCCGCGTGGTGCGCACATCGGCTTCGGCGAGACCCTTGAGGTCGGCCAGCTGCCAATCGGAGAAACCGTCGCGCTTCATGCGGAGGATCATCGCGCGGTCGGCGGCATCGTTGGCGCCATACGGATGGGCGATCCACTCATCCTCGCTCGCCACCAGCTCGGCGAGCTGATGCAGGAACCACGGGTCGATGCCCGAGGCCTCGTGCAACTCCTCGACGGTGAGCTTCGCGATCATCGCGCGCTTGATCTGGAAGAACCGCTCCGGCGTCGGACGGCGAATGGCAGCCAGCAAGGTTTCGCGGTCGATGGCGTCGAGCCGGTCGTCGATCGGGCCGGCGCCGATCACCCAGCCGGCGCGGCCGGTCTCGAGGCCACGGAAGCCCTTCTGCAGCGCCTCCTTGAACGTGCGGCCGATCGCCATCGATTCGCCGACCGACTTCATCTGCGTCGTGAGCGTCGCCTCGGCCGCGGGGAACTTCTCGAAGGCGAAGCGCGGGATCTTCACCACCACGTAGTCCAGCACCGGCTCGAAGGAGGCGGGCGTGACCTTGGTGATGTCGTTCGGCAGCTCGTCCAGCGTGTAGCCGACGGCGAGCTTGGCAGCGATCCGTGCGATCGGGAAGCCGGTGGCCTTGGAGGCAAGCGCCGACGAGCGCGACACCCGCGGATTCATCTCGATCACCACCTGCTTTCCGGTGGCGGGGTTCACGGCGAACTGGATGTTGCAGCCGCCGGCCGCGACCCCGACTTCGCGGATGATCTGGATCGAGGCGTCGCGCATGCGCTGGTACTCGCGATCGGTCAGCGTCATCGCCGGCGCACAGGTGATCGAGTCGCCGGTGTGCACGCCCATCGGATCGAGGTTCTCGATCGAGCAGACGATCACCACGTTGTCGGCGCCGTCGCGCATCACCTCCAGCTCGTACTCCTTCCAGCCGATCAGCGACGCTTCCACGAGCACCGATGTGGTGGGCGAGAGGTCGAGCCCGCGGGTGAGCATGGCGATGAACTCATCGCGATTGTAGGCGATCCCGCCGCCCGAGCCGCCGAGGGTGAACGACGGCCGCAGGATGGCGGGATAGCCCGTCTCCGCCACCGCCGCGAGCCCCTCCTCGAGGCTGCCGACGGTGGTCCCGGTCGGGGAATCGAGTCCGAGCCGGACCATCGCCTCGGCGAACTCCGCCCGATCCTCGGCAAGGCGAATGGCGCGCTCATTGGCGCCGATGAGTTCGACGCCGTACTTCGCGAGCGTGCCGTCGGCCACCAGCGCCATCGCCACGTTGAGGGCGGTCTGGCCACCCAGCGTGGGCAGCAGCGCATCCGGGCGCTCCCGCTCGATCACCCGCGCCACCCACTCGGCCGTCACCGGCTCGACGTAGGTCGCATCGGCGAGTTCGGGGTCGGTCATGATCGTGGCGGGATTGGAGTTCACCAGGATGACCCGGTATCCCTCCTCCTTGAGCGCGCGAACCGCCTGGGTACCGGAGTAGTCAAACTCGGCGCCTTGGCCGATGACGATCGGGCCGGAGCCGATGATGAGAATCGAGGAAATGTCAGTGCGCTTGGGCATGTACCAGGTCCTGCAAAGTGCGGTCAAGGGAGATGCGAGGCAGCCAACCCGTGGTGGTGCGAATCCGGGTCGGATCCCCGATCAGGATCGGAAGATCGGCCGCGCGGAGCAGTGCGGCATCCTGCACCGGCCGCGCGGTGGTGCCGGCCAACCGGGCCAGCATGTCGAAGCAATCGGAGAGGCGATGCCCGGTGCCGCTGGCGACGTTGTATGCCTCGCCCGACACGCCCTTCTCGAGCAGTGCGAGATAGGCCTGCACCACGTCGCGCACGTCGAGCAGGTCACGCACCGGCGCGAGGTTGCCCACGGTCACCTCGGTGGCCCCGGCCGCCGCGGCGACCCGCAGGCGGGCGGCGAGCGCGGCCAGGACGTAGATCGGTGCCTGCCCCGGGCCGGTGTGCGGGAAGGGCCGGGCGATCACCACCGGGAGGCCCGTGCGACGCCGCACCTCGAGGGCCGCCACCTCGGCGCCCACCTTGCTGGCCGCGTACGGCGAGCAGGGCGCCGGCAGCGCCGTCTCGGGGATCGGGCCGCTGTGGTCGCGACCATAGACCTCGCCGGTCGAGACGAGCAGGAAGGTCGGTCGGCTCCCGTGCGCCAGCGCATCCGCGAGGGCCGCCGTGGCACCGGCGTTGAGCGCCCAGGCCGCCGCGGGGTCCTGCCGCGCGGCCGCCCCGCTTGCCATCGCGGCGAGGTGCACCACGGCATCGGGCGCGGTGGCACCGAGGGTGCGAATCCCATCAGAGGTGCGGAGATCGGCCTCCACCGCCTCACAGCCGCGCGCCTCCTCGGCCGTCAGCCAGGATGCGGGTGGTGCCCCGTCGGGCGCGATCGCGGCCACGACGTGGTGCCCGGCCGCGCGGGCGGCCCGCACCAGCCATCGCCCGACGAAGCCGTCGGCGCCGGTCACCAGCAGGCGACTCACCGCGGGCGCAACCGCTCGAGGTCGGCGTCCACCATCATGTGGACCAGTTGCTCGAAGGAGACGGTCGGCTTCCAGCCCAGCTCGCGCGCGGCCTTCCCCGGATCGGCCAGGAGGAGATCCACTTCGGCCGGGCGATAGAAGCGCGGATCGACCACCACGTGCTTCCGCCAGTCCAGGCCGACCCGCTCGAACGCGACGCGCACGAGGTCCTCGACCGAATGGGTCTCGCCGCTGCCGATCACGTAATCGACCGGCTCATCCTGCTGAAGCATGCGCCACATCGCGTCGACATAGTCGCCGGCGTAGCCCCAGTCGCGACGTGCCTCGAGGTTGCCCATGCGCAATTCGGTCTCGAGGCCGAGCGCGATCCGCGCCACGCCATCACTCACCTTGCGGGTGACGAACTCGATGCCGCGCCGCGGCGACTCGTGATTGAAGAGAATCCCGCTCACGGCGTAGAGGTCGTAGGATTCGCGATAGTTCACCGTGATCCAGTGGCCGTACAGCTTGGCCACGCCGTAGGGCGAGCGCGGATAGAACGGCGTCCCTTCGTGCTGGGGCGTCTCATGGACCTTGCCGAACATCTCCGAGGACGACGCCTGATAGAAGCGCGCCTTCGGCGCGGCGAACCGCACCGCCTCGAGGATGCGCGTCACGCCGAGGGCGGTGAACTCGCCGGTGAGCACGGGCTGGGTGAACGAGGTCGGCACGAAGGACTGCGCCGCGAGGTTGTATACCTCGTCGGGCTGGACCTCCTGCATCACCATGGTCAGCGAGTGCTGATCGAGGAGATCGGCCGCGACGATCCGGACCCGCGGGATCAGGTGGTCGATCCGTTCGTAGGAGTGGTGCGAGGTCCGGCGGACCACGCCAAACACCTCGTACCCCTTGGCCAGGAGGAACTCGGCGAGGTAGGAACCGTCCTGGCCGGTAATCCCGGTAATCAGGGCCTTGGGCATTGCAACCTCGGGGGAGTTGTCAGACTGGCCCCCATCCCATAGATTGGGGGGCTATTGGAGTTCCGTCTTTCTGGACCGCTGCAAGAGAGGATATCATGGCGCGCGTCTGCACCATGTGCGACAAGGGGCCAACGACCGGCAACCACGTCAGCCATGCGAACAACCGGCGGAAGCGCCGCTGGTACCCGAACCTTCAGACGGTTCGCGTGCTGGTGGACGGCTCGCCGCGTCGAGTGAAGGTCTGCACCAAGTGCATGAAGAGCGGCAAGGTCGTCAAGGCCGTCAACGCGGCGCCCGTCGCCGCCTGACCCCTGCTCTTCCGCGGTCACCAACGGGTGGCGCCCTTCACGGGCGCCACCCGTTTGCGTTGCGGGAGTGGTTCCGGCGTGAAAAAAAGGGGACCCGAGGGTCCCCTTGAATCCAACGGCCGACTCCACGGGGGAGGCCATCACTCGCCGACGAGCTCGATCCGCGCCATCTCGGCGCCATCACCAGGGCGATGCCCCAGCTTGAGGATGCGGGTGTAGCCACCCGGACGGGCCGCGAACCGCGGGCCGATTTCCTTGAAGAGCTTGGTGATCAGCGCCTTGTTGGGGATCTTCTGCTCCACCTGACGGATGGCATGCAGGTCGCCACGGCGCGCCAGGGTGATGAGCTTCTCGGCGTACGGCCGGATCTCCTTCGCCTTGGCGACGGTGGTCGTGATTCCCTCGTGCTCGAACAGGGAGGCCGCCATGTTGCGCATCATCGCCCGCTTGTGGGTCGACGTGCGCGACAGCTGCCGTCCCTTGGCATTGTGCCGCATTGCTTACGCTTCCTCGCCGCTGACGGCCGGGAGGGCCGGGAGCGTGCCGTGATCGGTGATCCGGAGGTCGCCATCGACCTCGTCGAACTTCATGCCGAAGTTGAGCCCCTCGCGCTGGAGCAGCTCGGCGATCTCGTGGACCGCCTTTTCGCCAATGTTCTTGACGTCGTTCAGTTCCTTCGTGGTGAACTCGACCAGATCCTTGAGGGTCCGGATGGAGGAGTTCTTCAGCGAGTTCAACGAGCGCACCGACAGGCCCAGATCGTCGATCGGGCGGGCCAGCGAGGCGGCCAGGCCGCTCGGCGTCGGATGGCTGGTCGGCGCGGCGGTCTCGCTGACCGGCGCGGCGTGGACCGGCACCTTGCCGAACTCGACGAAGTAGCGGAAGTGCTCCCGGGCAAGGGCCGCGGCGTAGGCCAGGGCGTCTTCCGGGGTGATGGTGCCGTTGGTCTCGACCACGAGCGCGAGGCGATCGTAGTCGGTACGCTGGCCAACGCGGGTCTCGGCGACGGTGAAGTTCGCGCGGCGGACCGGGTTGTAGATCGCGTCAATGCGGACGAGGTCCACCGGGAACGAGCGGTCGGTCGGGTGCATCTCCGACTCGACGTAGCCACGGCCCTTGTTGACGTACAGCTCGCAGTTGATCTCGCGGTCGTCCTGCACCGTGAAGAGGAGCTGGTCGGGATGGAAGATCTCGGTGTGGCCGGTCGGCTGGATATCCTTGGCGTACACCGGGCCCGGGCCCTGGGCGACGATGCGGAGGACCGCCTCGTCGACGCTCGGGTCGAGCACCAGCGTCAGCGCCTTGAGGCGCTGCACGATCTGGTGCACATCCTCGAGCACGCCCTGCACCGTCTGGTGCTCGTGCACGACGCCGTCGAGGCGGAAGCCCCAGACCGCGCTGCCCCGCAGCGACGACAGCAACAGCCGCCGCAGCGAGTTGCCGAGCGTGTGGCCGAAGCCCCGCTCCAGCGGCTGGAGGCGGAACTCGGCGACATTTGCGTTGTCTTCCCGCTTCGTCATCTCGACGACGTGCGGAAGGACCAATCCAGTCAGGTCAATGCTCATCGGCCCCGTGGTCCCCTTCTTACTTCGAGTAGAGCTCGACGATCAACTGCTCCGTCGCGTTCACCGGAATGGCGTCGCGCGTGGGCAGTTCGAGGAGCCGGCCAGCGGCCTTCTCGGCATCCACCGAGAGCCAGGACACCGTCGCGCCACGCGACGCCTGATCCTGGGCCACCTTGACTGCGAGCATCTCGCGGTCCGACGGCGCCACGCGGACTTCCTGGCCCGGCAGCACCTTGTAGCTCGGGATGTCCAGCTTGCGGCCGTTCACTTCGACGTGCCCGTGGCGGACGAGCTGCCGCGCGGCGCGCCGGGAGGCGGCGAAGCCCATCCGGTAGACGATGTTGTCGAGCCGGGTCTCCAACGCGACCAGCAGGTTGGTGCCCTTGACGCCCGGGAGGTGCGAGGCCCGCGTGTAGATGGTGCGGAACTGCGTCTCCGTCAGCCCGTACATGCGCTTCACCTTCTGCTTCTCGCGCATCTGCTTGGCGTATTCCGACGTCTTGCGACCACGGCCCGCGTTCTGACCATGCTGGCCAGGCGGGTACGCGCGACGCTCAACAGCACACTTCTCGGTGAGGCAGCGGCTGCCCTTCAGGAAGAGCTTGGTGCCTTCGCGGCGGCAAAGCCGGCAAGCGGGTCCAGTATATCGTGCCATGGCTCAGACCCGCCGCTTCTTGGGCGGACGGCACCCATTGTGAGGAATCGGGGTCACGTCGCGGATCGACGCCACCTTGAGACCGACCGAGGCCAGCGCCTGGATGGCGGACTCGCGCCCGCTCCCCGGCCCCTGCACACGGACGTGCACCTTGCGGAGTCCGAGATTCAGCGCCTCGCGGGCGCAGTTCTCGGACGCCACCGTGGCGGCGAACGGGGTGGACTTCTTCGAGCCCTTGAACCCCGCCTTGCCGGCGGTGCCCCACGCGATGGTGTTGCCGCGCAGGTCGGTGATCGTGATCAGCACATTGTTGAAGGTCGCGGAGATGTGAACCATCCCCTCCGACTCGACAATCTTCTTCGAGCGCTTGGCGCCCGACCGGGGTGCAGTCGTAGGTGCGGTCATTTACTTCTTCGTCGCCTTCTTCTTGCCGGCGATGGCCCGACGCGGGCCCTTCTTCGTCCGGGCGTTGGTATGGGTGCGCTGGCCGCGAACCGGCAGGCCCCGCCGGTGGCGGATGCCCCGGTAGCTCCCGATGTCCATCAGGCGCTTGATGTTCATCGCGACCTCGGTGCGCAGCGCGCCCTCGGTCTTCACCGTCCGCTCGATGATCTGCCGCAGCCGCCCGACTTCGACGTCCGACAGGTCGCGCACCCGGGTGTCCGGATTGATCCCGGTTTCGGCGAGGAGCTTCTTGCTCGTCACTCGGCCGATCCCGAAGATGTAGGTCAACCCGATTTCGACGCGCTTCTCGCGCGGAAGGTCTACACCAGCAATACGCGCCATATCAGCCCTGCCGCTGCTTGTGCTTGGGGGTGCGCTTGCAGATGATGCGCGTCACACCGCGACGCTTCACCACCACGCAGCTCTCACAAATTGGCTTCACGCTCGAACGAACCTTCACAGTAGACTCCGGACCCTAGGGTTACGGGACAGCACGACAAGATACCGGCGGTTCGGGGACCACGCAACCCCGTGCATCAAATTGGCGCAAACACTTGTCGGAAACTCAGATAGGAGGCCGCCGGGTCGTCGGCCAGGACAATCGGCCGACCGACCACCAGATCGGTCGCCCCCGCAGCCAGCGCCGCTTCGGGCGTCGCCACGCGGGCCTGATCGCCCAGGGCATCCTCCGCCCGCCGAATCCCCGGCACCACCACCCGGCCCTGCCCCACCACGGGCACCACGGCCGCCAGCTCCTCGGCCGAGCAGACCACGCCCGCCGCCCCCGCCCCCATGGCGAGGCGCGCCAGGCGCACCACGTCGCGGCTCAGGTCGGGCGTCTCCCGGCCCACCACCGCGCCGAACCCCTCGGCGTCATGCGAGGTGAGCACCGTCACGGCCACGACCGCGATCCGGTCCCCGGCGGCCTTGGCGGCCGCCTCGATCATCGCGGGGCCGCCCAGGGCGTGGACCGTCACCATGCTCACGCCCAGGTCCAGGGCGGCTTCCACCGCGCCACGGACGGTGTTGGGGATGTCGTGCCACTTGAGGTCGAGGAACACGGGGTGCCCGTTGGCCACCAGCGAGCGGATGAATCCGCTGCCCGCGCGCGTCATCAGCACCGAACCAACCTTGACGGGGGCGCGATCGGGAAGAAGATCGAGCAACGCGACCGCCGACGGGGCATCGGGGAGGTCGAGCGCGACGAAGAGTTCAGCCACCGGACTGCTCCAATTCTCTGACGATCCGTTCCGGCCGCCGGGGGTCAGCCAGCCCGGCGGTGCCGATGGCGACCAAGGCGGCGCCGGCCCGAAGGTAATCGCGAACATCGGCCGCACTGCGGATGCCGCCGATTCCGATGATGGGCACCCCGGGCAATCGTGCGGCCGTGCGCTGCACCGCCAGCAAGCCGCTCGGCAACAGGGCGGGCCCACTCACGCCCCCGAAGCCGTTGCCGAGGCGCGGTCCATCGCC
>Ga0154020_10010477_pt1 | contig 10606 bp, 6 predicted proteins | sample Klosneuvirus_201_FD_109709 | JGI IMG/M metagenome (GOLD analysis project Ga0154020, IMG submission 109709) | Active sludge microbial communities from wastewater, Klosterneuburg, Austria - Klosneuvirus_20160825_MG | ecosystem: Engineered > WWTP > Aerobic digester > Activated sludge | place...
ACATCTAATTTGCTTACAAAAATATCTAAGGCACCTGATGAAACAAGGTTAAAGGTTGCTGCACCCGGATCAAAATCAACGGTGCCTTCAAAAGCGCCAGTAACATATACATTCCCTGATGCGTCTAGATCTAAAGAATAGCCATAATCGCTAGTTGAGCCTCCGATTTTTTTTGCCCAAACAAAATTCCCATTAACATCTAATTTGCTTACAAAAATATCTAAGGCACCTGATGTAGTTAAGCTAAACGTTCCTGCACCCGGATTAAAATCAACTGAATTGCCAAAATTCCCTGTTGTATAAACGTTTCCGGAGGCATCTACTATTATGCAGCGACCCATATCAAAAACTGGGCCTCCAATTTGTTTTACCCAAATTAAATTACCGGCAGAGTTTAATTTACTTATAAAAATATCTGTACCACCAAAAGAAGTAAGATTAGAAACACCAACTCCCGGATCAAAATCAGCAGTGCCTTGAAAATAACCGGTTGTATAAACATTGCCTGAGGCATCGATCGTAACGGATAACCCATTATCAAGGGAGGTGCCACCCATGTTTTTTGCCCATGTAAAATTTTGAGCAGATAAAATAGAAGCACTGAGAATAAGTGCGATTAATAGTAAATTCTTTTTCATTGGTTTTAGATTATTTAATAGTGAGACAATAGTACAAATAAAGTTGGCCTGAAACATTTCCTTTTCAGCAACAGCCAATTGACTTCATTAACGGACAAAAAAAAGAGCCCATCGTTGCGGATGGACTCTTTTGGGGATAGTAACAAATTATTGTTTCACTATTTTTCCGGTTTTGCTTGATCCGTTAGCAGTGATCTTTATAAAGTACATTCCATTTGTTTCGTTGGAAAGATCAATTGAATGTTGGCCTTTGTTTAAGTGTTGTTTCATCACCACTTTTCCTAATACGTCAATGATTTGCAATTCGCAATCGTTTTGTGTCGCTAGGGTAAACGCACCATTAGTTGGGTTCGGATACACCACAACTTCATACATATTAACTTGTGATGCTGCTTCAATGCCCGTACAAAGGTTCACTGTAACATTGCTGGTTGTTGAGCCAACACATCCGCTGTTTGTTCCTGTAACTGTATAAACGCTGCTGGCAGTTGGCGATACCACCGAACTTCCGCTAGAGAAGGTGTAGGTGCTTGCGCCGCTTGGCGTCATACTAAATGATTGGCCAACACAAATACTGCCGCTGTTAACTGTTAAAGTAGGTGATGGATTAACCGATACACTGGATGTTACTGTACTCGACAAACAACCAAAAGTGCTAGCGCCAATAACTGTGTAAGAAGTAGTAGAGGTAGGGCTCACCATGGCGTTTCCACCTTGAAATGTATACGAACTTGCGCCGCTGGGTGTGATGGTAAATGAAGTGCCGGAACAAATACTGCCACTGTTAACTGCAATGGTTGGATTGGCAACAACATTAACTGTAATTAAATTGGTCATTTCATGACTACATACGGAAGTCCCACAGTCAACATTACCTAATGTCCAAACTGTATTAGGGTCCATTCCTGACATTGTTCCTACTGATCCTAAAACGGCATCGGTTGTAATACTTCCAACATTTTCAAATATTTTAAAATAGGTTTTTAATCCGGCTTCATTACCAACTAAGCAGTTGTTTTTGTTTCCTGCAATTTCTGTTTGGGTTCTTTCAGTATTCCAGATTCTTACTTCATCCATTTTCCCGTTAAAGTATTCAGCTGCCCCAACAGTAGGATCTTCTCCAATGGTGATGGTATTTGTACAACTTGGAATTGAGGTAAAAGGTGCCGTACTAGTGGCCACCGCAATTCCATTAACGTATAATTTTGTAACGCCATTCGCAAAAGTTCCGGCTACATGATTCCAGGCATTTAATGTAAGTGTATTGGCCACTGTTAAAGTATGAAGCGTATTGCCTGCACCTTCAACTACCAATCTTAAACCTCTTCCGTTATTTGTTGGATTATAAGTGTCAAGTATAATTTCTCCGCTTTGAGCAGCATTATTAAAATAATTTGAGACAATTCTTTTGTGAGTAGTCGCTCTTGGATAGATCCAAGCTTCAATAGTTAATGAATTGGATGCGGTTGTTGTAAGTGTTGTTGTTATTCTGTCATTTACGCCATCAAAATCTAAAGCGCTGGAGGCAGGTGTTTCGGCATAAACATTAAATGTAGTATTGGTAGTTAACGAACCTGTATTAAATGCTAATGCTCCACCTGTTCCTGTAATTGGCCCCGTAACTATTGTATTTGTTGCATCATCACGCAAGTAATATTTTATGCCATTCACAGATGATCCCGTTGTAACGGTTGCGCTTTTACCGGTACAAATGGTACTTTGTGAAACACTCAGCGTTTCATTGTTTATAGCAGAGAGCACAGTAACACTCGCGGTTGCCGTGGAAATGTTACCCATGTTATCTAAGGCTGTTAAGGTAATGGTGTTTACGCCAACATTGGAACAATTAAAATTGGTTTTGCTTATTGTTACTGTAGGTGATCCGCAACCGGAGGTAGAACCATTATTGATCTGATTCGCTCCCAATGTAGCAGTTCCTAATGAATTCAATTGCACGGTGTAATTTTGAGCAATAGCAGTTACACTCGCGCTTTCACATCCGCTAATATAAGTCACATTATCAATGGTAAAGCCGGCATTGTCACCACTCACCATGGATGGGCCTTGTGAGCGTAGCGTCACAAACTGAAACGTGCCGGTATAAGCAGCTAAGTTCACGGTATAGTTAGTCATTGTGTAATTTGTATTTACGGTTTGGAGCAAAACGAATGAAGCTTGATTGCCTGAGGCAGATACTACACCTACTTGAACCGGTGAAGCAACGCTAGTTCCTGTGTTCCGTTTAGCATCAAATGTGATGATCCCGCGCGCGTTATTTGTTTTTGGAAGACAAAGAAGGGCATTTATGCTGCTGCCACTCGATAATGATACGGCGTTTGATACAATGGTTCCGGGATTTCCACCGTAACCCCAGCAAGTTGGTAGCACTGTTCCCGTAAATGTTTCTGTTAACGATTGAACCGGCACCGAGCACTGCGCTTTTATTTTGTCCGAAAATAAGGCGATCACGATAATTAATAGAAGTTTTCTCATGTTGATTTAAATAGTTTGCTGTAAACGTATAGCTAAATCAGGCAAAAACCGATCATTCTTCAGCAACAGCCAATAATCTTCATTAATGGACTTATTAAGCCACAATAGCCGCTTCGAATTCGGCTTTTTTGTATTTGGAAAGTTTGGCCGATATACCGCCACTCATTTGAATAGTTAGTTCCGACTTCGAGTAATGCTGTAAGTGGTCTTTGTTGATGATCCACGATTTGTGAACGCGGATGAATTGCCCCAAGCTTTCAAGCAATGTCTCAAAATGCTTTAAATTTTTACTGGCTATGTGTTTCTTGTCGCCCGCGTAAACGATGCAATACGATTCTTGCGCTTCAATGGCTATAATCTTATCGATGGCTATAATATGTTGCTGCCCTTTATCGCTGATCACAATATTCTTGAGCTGTTTGCTCTCAAAGGTATTGCTCAGTAAGGCTAAGCGTTGCGCTTGCTGCTCAATATTGTATTGCTGCTTTACTCTGGCCACTGCCAATTTCAAGCGGTCTATGTCCACCGGTTTTAATAAATAATCAATAGCGGCTACTTCAAAAGCGCGGATGGCATACTGATCATAAGCTGTTACAAAAATAATCTCGAAATGTATTTCTTTAAAGAAATTCACGATCTCATAACCTGCGTAATTGGGCATTTCTATATCTAAAAACACCAAATCAGGTTGCAAAGCATTGATCTCTTCTACCGCTTGTAAAACGTTGCCGCATTTGGCTACCACTTCCACATCTTCGCAAAAACGTAACAAAAGGTTCTCCAATACATCACGTGCGCTTTCTTCATCATCAACTAATATGGCTTTTATCTTCTTCAACGCTTCAAATTTATAAATTCAATGGTTGTTTGCTCTATTAATTTTATGAACCACCACTTTTTGTATACCAATGGATTAAAATCTGTGTTTCACCGGCATGCGCAATATCACCCGTGTGCCTGCTGCTTCGTTGTTGTCGTGCAGATCTTCGTACACAATACCAAAGTCGCCAACAAACACGTTACTTAAAATCTCAAAACGTTTATCGATGGCTTTACCCGCAAACGATTCGTGATCGGCCCGCTGCCTTTGCTTGATGGCTTTCGATTTTTCGCGGCCCACGCCGTTGTCTTCAATGGTGCAGGTTAACACCTCGTTCAAATGAAAGGAAATACTGAGTTGTTTTGTTCCTTCTTTATGTAGCAAGCCATGCACCAAGGCGTTCTCAATAAATGGTTGTATGAGCATGGGCGGGATCTGTAGGTCGCCAATGTTATTGGTGTTGATGGTATAATTCAGGTCTTTTTTGAAGCGGAGTTTTTCTAGCGATAAATACAATTCGATGAGTTTTATTTCTTGCTCAAAATCTATAAAATCTTTGTCGGAATAACTTAAGGTGCGACGCACTAAATTCGAAAATGTGGTGATGTACGAATACGAATGCTCCACATCGCCTTTTAAAATTAAATCCTGAATGGAGTTAAGCGAATTAAAAATGAAGTGCGGATTCATTTGCGATTGTATAGCGGTGAGCTTAGAGGCGTTCAGTTCGTTGATCTGTTGCGATTTTTTGCGTTGTATATTCAATTGCCAGCGGTAAATGCTATACACGATCATTAAAAACAACACCATCGCCAAAGCAATGAACCACCAATGCGCGTAAAAAGGCGCGGCAATACTGAAGGGATAAGCAATGGCTTCGCTGAATACGCCTTGTTTTTCGGCTTTTACAAAGAAGGTATAACTTCCGGGCGCGAGTGCGTTGTAGGTGATCTTGTTCGACTCGTAATCGTTAATAGTCCAGCGCGAATCGTTGCCTTCCAGTTTATGATGGTAACGGATGTTCTCGCGGTTACGCAGAGTGGGCGAGGCAATCACAAATTCTATTTTGCGTTGATAGGTTTTAAATTCACCGTTAGTTGTGCTATCGGGCGTGTTGTCGTTCACTAAAATTCCTGTTAAACGGATTTCAGGCTTTGTGCTTTTTTGTTGCAAGGTATTTAAATTTATTTGCTGTACACCATTTGTATGGCTCACCCAAAGCTGATCGCCTTCCAAGGCGAGATCAATGATACGGTTCGACGATAAACCTTGCGAGATACTCAAAGCATTGAGCAATTTTCCGCTCAAGTCGAATTGAAATAAACCTTTTGGTGATTTAGCAATGAGGGTGTTGTTGTGAATTATGAATTTACTCAATATTTCTGTTTGTCCGTTCACAACAGGAAATAAACTGGCGCTCACATGATCGCCTTCAATGATCAATAGACCATCTTTTTTATTGGTGGCGTAAATTTTACTATTGTTATAATAAAGCGTATTGGGAAAAAGTGGCTCTTTGTTGTAAATTATTTTTTCGCCCTGGCCGTTGGCACCGATGTAAAACAAGCCATTTGATGTAGCGGCATATAACACACCGGTCTCCGGATTTAAAGCCATGGAGTAAACGCGGAAATTGAAATTCTTTAGTACGGTACAATTGAATTTGGAACCGCCATTCCATTCACATTTAACGATCCCAATGTTGGTACCCAAATAAATAAGTTTATCAGAAGCGATTACTGCGTCTTTTAAAGAAGCGCCATACACGTCACTTATCTTTTTTGTTTGTTTGTTGTAGGCGCGGATGTAACCGTCGTCGAATAAAATAAAAGGGAAATTAGTTTGTCCGTACAAACGTTCAATAGGGCGTTTTCCTTTATCGTTCAATGTGGTGAAGACGGTATTGCGGTACGACATCAAGCGGCCTTTGGAAGAACCTAATAATAAACCCAGCTCATTATCAAAAAACAATGCGGTCACCGGATCGTCTTTGAAAGATTGGATCACATCCGGGATCTGCATATCGGGAATCACTAAAATACCTTTATCAAATGTGCTCAATAAAATATTTCCTTCGCGGTCTTTGTATACATCCGAAATAAAATAATCTTCATAAAGTAAATTGAGTTTAACCGATGCGAACGCTTCATTAAGCATCACCACGCCGGGTAAGGTACCCGCTATCCATAATTCATTGTTGGTAGAGTAAAGGCGTACCGATTCGCTGCGTTCGAAAATAGTGTTCTTGGGTAAAGCGGTTAAGGCAAATGTTTCCGGATTAAAGGCAAACAAAGCTTTAGAGTGTAAATTAAGCGCGTAGCTTTTGGAGTGGTGATTAAAAATTTTTAAAACATCATTACCAATTTTAATGTCATTAACGAATTCCAATCTGCGGCGGGTGGCTTGTTTATTATTTAACACCAATAACGAGTCGCTGGCACCTAAATGGTAAATGATGCCTTGTTCACCACTGTTGTAAGGCGGACCTAAATAATGTGGTCCCACCCCGAAGCGGTCAAGTACAGCGCCTTGTTCGTTAAGGAGGATGAGTTTGCGTGAACCCACCACTAATTCGTTGTTTTCGGTAACACTTAAGTTGATGTCGGAGTTGGCTTCGTCGTTGGCCAATTCGTAAAATAACGTGCAGCTTTTGTTCTTGATCTGAAACACTTGGTTGTTCAGGTTGTGACAATAAATAATGCCGTTCTTATTGATCACGAAATTAAATACCGAATTACTCTTGGCTTTATCGCATTCTATCTTTTCGTAGGTGTAATGGTTAAAAAAGTAAAGCCCTTCGTTGGTAGCGAACCAATAGTTCAGGTCGTGATCTTGTACCACATCGTACACCTGCACACCTTTGAACTGACTCTCACCTAAAATAAAATAAGCGGGTTGTTGGCTTCTCATGTTAATGAAAAACAAAGAGCAACAGCTTAAGAGTAAAACTAATTTAAAGCGCACAAGCAAATGTATAATTATTCGGGTAATATGCCATACAGCATTTGCGCCTTAAGGAGTGCGTTTAGGAAATAGCTTTCACCGGGATACAAATTTCTTCTTCCGATTCGGGATCGTTGTGTTTGTAATTGGCGCCCAAAACGGCAAAGTGCGGACGATCATCAACTGTAAATCCATTAGCAGGTAGCCATTCGCTAAAAATTTTGTTGTAGAAGGCAGGGGCATCGGCCGTTGTGCCTTTAAATAAAAACACTGCGTAAAGTCCTTCGGGGGAATGGAGTGCTTCCATGCCATCCGGAATAAGATATGTAGCGCTCACTTCAACCGCGGCCCATTTTTCGAATTGGGCGGTGGGATCAAAGGCCTTGAAAAAACCCGGCGGATAAATTTCAGCCGAATACAATTCGCTGCCAACTTGGTTTTTAATTTCCGAGCGGCGTGGCATAAAAACATTCCATAATTGATACGTAAAGTTATTGGCAAAACTCATGTTCACGCGTTTACCAATGAAGGTTTTTGAAGCGATGGTTTTTACTTGGGTTTGCATTGGAATTAACGTTCCCCAGAATTATGCTGTGTGGATTTATTGTACTCAACAGTCTATACCCGAAAAACTATATTTAAAGATAACTGTTTTTTTGCGAGTCGCATAATTTTTTCCAGAAGAGGTGACTTTTCAGGACGCGATCGATGACCGACGTGCATTGTATAGGGCAAATTTGTTGTTATCAATTAATTGCCGGCACAAGGGTAAGTAACATTATGTGATTGCAGGTCTTTGAATTGTCTTCGAGATTTATTAAATTTGTTTATAAATTTATTGTCATGGAAACAGTACTTATTAATGTAGAGAAGAAGTCGGACATAGCTTTTCTTATCAGCCTTGCAAAAAAGTTAGGAATGTCTGCAAAAGCACTTACTCATTCTGAAGTTGAAGATTGGAAGCTGGCTCAAAAAATCGAAGCGGGAATGAAAACATCAACCGTTAGTCGACGTGAAGTAATGAAAGCTTTAGGAAAATGAAAATTGAGTTTAAAAAATCTTTCCTTAAAGAGTTAAAGAAACTTAAAAATAAAAATCTCAAGAATTCAATTGCAGACTGCATTATTCAGGTCGAGTTTGCCAAAAATCCCACAGATATTAAGAATTTAAAGAAGGTAACTGGCTACGATGTTTATTATCGTATTAGGGTCGGCGACTATCGTATAGGTGTCAAAATAGAAAATGATATTGTCTATTTTGTAGTCTGTGAACACCGAAAAGAAATTTATAGACGATTCCCGTAATTTTGTTAGTAAGTAATTTGCCTCTTAGAAAGTCTTCCACTCAGCAATTATTTATAACCCCTGGCTAAGCACCACAAACAAATGCTAACGAAAGTTTATAAACGTTTAATCGCTTAGCAAAAATAAAATAATAACTGTAAATACAAAATTTGTGACTGCTAAAATCTTAAACGATACTAGATTTAATTTTCTATTTTTTAATTATTGAGGTATCGCATTTTGCGATACCTTACACCTTCGCCAACTTGGCAAACTTCAGCAATAATTTCTTTTCGCCGGCAGCAGCAAATTTAATGGTGGCTTTGCTTTCGGGCCAATGGCCTTCAATGAGGGTAATGGTGCCTTGTCCAAATTTTTCATGAAACACTGTATCGCCGTTCTGTAAACTGCGGTTCAGGTCGGTATCAATGGGTGTAGGTGCAGGATTATTCATTAAGCGTGAGCTCAGGCTCACTAATTTTTTTGCCGGCTGAAAATTGATACCGGGCTTCGGGTTAGTTGAGGCGCTGCTTGCACCTTTATTAAATTTATTATCCTTGTTGAATTTAATGTCTTTTTTAGGCGTGTCGTTAAACTGGTTTCTAAATGCGGCAAAGGTATCTTCGCCAAATTCAGTTTCCTGAGGCGCTTCGGGTAATTCTACAAAATCAGCATCTATCTCTTCAATAAAACGGCTGGGCTCACAATATAAAATATTACCAAAACGGTAACGGGTAAGGGCATAACTCAAAGTGGCTTTTTTCTCGGCACGTGTAATAGCCACATAAAACAAACGGCGCTCTTCTTCTAAATCGCTGCGGTTATTTAAAGCCATTTGAGAAGGGAATAAATTCTCTTCCAGTCCCACCACATACACATAAGGAAATTCCAATCCTTTAGCGGCGTGTATGGTCATTAAACTTACTTTGTCTTTGTTCTCATCATCATCTGCCTGGTCGGTGCCGGTCATCAAAGTAATTTCCTGCATAAACTCGTCCAGCGTTTTCATGCTGTCGTCGGTGGCTTCGGCAAATAAATTGGTTTCGTCTTTAGGTAAACTTTGTTTGATCACTTCATTTAATTCTTCTTCCTGAGGCGTTCGTGGCGATTCGGTAAAATCTTTTAAACCGTTCAGTAATTCCTGTATGTTCTCATATCGACTCACCCCTTCCGGTGTTTTGTCGGCATATAAATCCCTGACAAGCCCCGAATTCACTAAAATATGATTACCCAGATCAAAAGCGTCTTTAATAGGTAATAATAAACTGTAACTCTTAATAGCCGTCACAAAATCACCGATCTTCGCGGCAATTCCGCCGTTGATGCCTAAACTAAAATCCTTCAAATTGGATATAACGGTCCACATACTGGTGTCGTGTTCGGCGGCGGCTACCGTAATTTTATCTAAGGTGGTTTGTCCAATCCCACGCGCCGGGTAATTGATGATGCGGCGCAGCGATTCGTCGTCGTTGTTATTGATGGTTAACCTAAAATAGGCGAGGGCATCTTTTACTTCTTTACGCTGGTAAAAGGAAACGCCGCCATAAATTTTATAGGCAATGTTCTTTCTTCTTAAAGCTTCCTCAAAGGCCCGTGATTGTGCATTGGTGCGGTACAAAATAGCGAAGGCGCTGTTCATGGCTTGCTCCTGCATTTTGGTCTCAAAAATGGCGTTCACAATTTTCTGACCTTCTTCGTTATCGGTATTCGCGCGGATCACTTTTATTTTTTCACCATGATCATTCTCGGTAAATACATTTTTCTTGAACTGATCTTTGTTCTTGGCAATAATATGATTGGCGGCGCCCACTATGGTTTTGGTGCTGCGGTAATTTTGTTCGAGCTTAAATGTTTTTAAGTCCGGATAATCTTTCTCAAAATTTAAAATGTTCTGAATATTCGCACCGCGGAAGGCGTAAATACTTTGCGCATCGTCGCCCACCACACAAATGTTCTGAAAGCGCGCGGCGAGTTGTTTAATGATCACGTACTGCGAGAAATTCGTATCCTGGTACTCATCCACTAAAATATAGCGGAATTTATTCTGGTACTTCAATAACACATCCGGAAAATCGCGCAACAAAATATTGGTGTTGAATAAAAGATCATCAAAATCCATTGCACCCGCTTTGAAGTTGCGCTTTTGGTAGGCGAGGTAAATTTGTCCTAGCAATGGCTTATTGCTCGATTGATCTTCCGCTAAGGTTATAGGGTTATTGGCGTATTGCGCAGCGCCTATTAATTTGTTCTTTGCGTCGGAGATGCGGTTTAATACCAGAGAGGGTTTATACACTTTCTCATCCAGGTTAAACTGTTTTAATATTTCTTTGATTACGCTTTTGCTATCGTCGGTATCGTAAATAGTAAAATTATTGGGGTAACCGATCTTTTCGGCTTCGTAACGTAAAATTTTCGCGAATACCGAGTGG
>Ga0154020_10010480_pt1 | contig 10601 bp, 10 predicted proteins | sample Klosneuvirus_201_FD_109709 | JGI IMG/M metagenome (GOLD analysis project Ga0154020, IMG submission 109709) | Active sludge microbial communities from wastewater, Klosterneuburg, Austria - Klosneuvirus_20160825_MG | ecosystem: Engineered > WWTP > Aerobic digester > Activated sludge | place...
CAGCGCGCCCACGAGATCGTACATGTCGTTGAGCTCGCGCCCGCTGGCCTGAACGACCCAGAAGCCGCCAAGGTCCGCCCGGACTTCCGCGCGAGTGATCACCGCGCGGAGCTCCGGCATCTCCGTCGTAGCGTCGAGCAGCAGCTGCCGCGCCTCGTCGTCGAAACCCCAGAGCCGGCGGCGGTTTCCCATGCTTTCAGCCCAGCACGGCCAGCGGGGCGCGTCACCGCCCCGCGTGCTCGCGGCCGGCACAAGCCCTCAACTCACGCCGCCCGTGGACGGGTTACGTTGGTGCGGCAACCGCGCAAGGAGCGACGGGCGCACGGCGAGCCTCTGCACACCGCGCTTCCTCACCGAGAGCGCTGCGGGGCGGCCACCGAACGAGCGACCTTCGAGGTCGCCGCCACGGACATGACGAACGATGGAATACCAGCACTGGACGATCAAAGAGGCGATGGCCCGCATCGGGGCCAAGAAGCTCTACCTTCCCGCGATTCAACGGAAGTTCGTGTGGGAGGGGCCGCAGGTCGAGAAGCTCTTCGACTCCATCATGCGGGACTATTCCATTGGCACTTTCCTGTTCTGGATGGTCGAGGAGGCAAAGCACAACGACTATTCGTTCTACGAGTTCATTCGGGACTACCACGCCCGGAATAATTGGAAGAACCCGCTCGCCGCCAAGCCGCACCTGCCGAGTGAGTTGGTCGGAGTGCTCGACGGACAGCAACGCTTGAACTCGATGTACGTGGCATTGCAGGGTAGCTACGCATTCAAGCGGCCGCGTGTGGGCAACGAACCCCAACGCCTATCCCGTGCGGCAGTTTTTCATCAAGGTCTTCAAGCCTGAGTCCGTGAAGGAGGGCGACGACCACATCTACGAGTTCTCGTTCTTGACGCCGGACGGCGCGAAAGTGACCAGCCCGGATGCGTGCTGGCGGGTGAAGGATGTCTTGGAGTGCAAAGGGATCGCTGACGTCTCCAGATTCTGGGTCAGAACGAAAGCGGGGCTGTCGCCGGACGTGCAGGTGCCCGAGGACGCCGACGAGCGCGCCACAACCATTCTCTTGAAGCTCTGGGAGCGGCTGACGACTTTGCCAATCACCAACTACTCCCCCGTGAACAACGAGGTGCTGGACATCTTCGTTCGGGTGAACAGTGCCGGGACACCGCCTGGCGGTCAGTATTGGGGAGGTTCGCATGGACTACGTCGTCGCCGCATCGGCGCCGCTCTTCTGGTGCGCCAGCTTTCCGCACCGGCGCGCCGGCTGAAGGTCCTTGGCCCGGAGCTCGCGCTGGTCGAGATCGCGGCCACGTGGATCGCCGACATCGAGGGCGAGTTCAACCCCGCGACGCTCGACACCTTCGTGATCTATGCGCGGCGCTTCCAGGCATTCTTCGGCTCGATGGCGGGGATCACCGACGCCGCTTGCGCCCAGTACATCCGCGAGCGCCTGCGGAAGGTGAAGCGACAGACGGTCCGCAAGGAGCTGAGCGCCCTCCGGCGCTTCGTGCGCTGGTGCGTGCAGCAAGGCGTGGTCTCGCGCGAGCCCCAGATCCCGAGCCCCCCGCCCCGCGCCACGGGAACGGCGTATTTCAAGCGTCTGCGAAGCAAGGCGACGGTGATCACGCCGGCGGAGGCGCTGGCGATCATCGAGGCACTGCCCGAGCGGTCGAGGAAGCCCGGCGGCAAGCTTTTCCCGGTGCGCCCGCGCACCCGCTTCGCGTGGGAGACCGCGCTCCGTCCGAAGACGATCGACAACCTGAACGTGCCCGAGCCCTACACCCGTGGCTCGGCCACGCTGGTAGTCACCCACGAGATCGACAAGGCGCGTTTCGGCCGTGAGATCCCGCTCACCGAAGCAGCGCGGGCGGCGATCGACTCGGTTTGCCCCGACGTCGGGATCATCTTCGGGCGGCACCACTGCCGCGATCGGCCGACGAGGGCTGCGCGGTCGGTGTTGCCGCCTGAGAAGGCGGCGACGTTCGCGCCGTTTGACTGCGGCACGCGCGCGCGACCGAGTGGGCGGAGTCAGGGAACCTGGTTGGTGTCGCGTTCCTGCTCGGGCACAAGCACATCAGCACGACGAACCGGTACACAAGGCCGAATGAGGCAGCGGCTAGGAAGGTGTTGGGGGTGAAGGACGGGGCCAGGCCGACGTGGGAACTCGGCGCCGCCGCGTGAGCCGGTTCCACCAGGTTTGACACTTCGAGACCGACCAAGCTCGCCCCTTCTGTCATCCGTGGGCCAGGTCGTCCCAGAAGGCTCGCACCTTCGCATCGACCTTTGCCTGCGGCGACAACCCTGCCATCAGTTTGTCCGGGTCCACTTGGCACCGATAGAAGGTCTTGGGTCGCCCTGAAGCCGTTCGTTGTTCTGGCAAGACGAGGCCATGACGCAGCAGCGCACTGAGGACCCGCGACCACGACGGACTGCGCATGAATTTCGCATTTACGTCATCCTCGCTGGCAACGAATACGCTCTTCAAGAATGCACGCGCCAGGCGCTGGACTACCTGCGCCGTCTCGTCATCGACCAACCGCTGGACGGGCGCAGCCGGCAGTGCGACTTCGAGTTCGCGGAGAATGGTTGCCATGGCGTCAGGAGCCCACTCATCCTCGACAGACTCACGCGCCACGGACAGACCGCGCACGTTGACGCCGACTGCGAGCCCGGTAACGCGAAGAATCGTGGCACCCGGTCGAACCGTCACGAGTTCCAGTTGAGCGCCTTCCCAGTTCCCAGATTCGACGACAAGGCGGGTAAGGTCCGTCCTGCGGAAAACGCACTCAGCGCAGTGCCAGCTCCCTACTGTCCCCGAAATGGGAACATTTCCGAAGACGAGGCGCTTCGCGACGACTGCGGGGATTCGGACACCGGCGGTGCCGATGACCGCCGCCGCAATTGTGCCAGCGTTCTCCCGAACGAGTGCGCACTTTAGGCCGTCTGCCGAAGCCGCGGCATTCAGTCGTTCAAGCGTCGGCCCTGGGTCGGTTTCGCTGAGCCTGATTTGTTGCGCGACGCCTTCTGGCAGGAGGCCCCGACCCAACGCGTCTTCGAGAGGGTAGCTGCCCGCGCGAATCGCAGACTCAAGGATTTCGGCAAGAAAGAGTCCGAAGAAGTAGTCATGCGAGAACGCCACGCGCCCAGCCTCAGCTCCGGAAAACACCGGCAAGTCCCGCACCCTTTCGCGGAGGCGATCCACGGCGACGGGCTGCCAGCCGTCTGTTCCGACGAGAACCACGGCGTCTAGCGAGGGTCCATCCAGAGACCGAGTCTGCTGGTACCAAAGCTCGTTTGCCACTTCACGAAGGAACGCCCAAAGCTGACTGGTGGACGCCATCGGGGAGTGGCTCTTGTCGAGGAATTTCTCGGTGACCTCCCGTCGCAGGAGCGCTTCGGTGAGATGCCGGAGCAGATCCACGCCCTCTTCAAGTGTCTCGCCGGCGAGTATGGCGCGAGCTGCCTGCACTGCGAAGAACGGCCGACCAAGCAGGTCGCCAATCGCCTCTGCTCGCGGGCCAAGCTCCTCTCGCGCGCGACGGCTCGCTTCCGCAGAAAGTGGTAGGCCAGCGGCGGTCCGCTCCGCTTCGGCCAACTCGACCGCTGCCAGTCGTTCACTCGGGCCCCAGGGCTGCAGCGTTACCGTATCGAGCGACCACAGTTTGCCAGAGGGCCGCAGCCGGGCTCGCGCCTGAAACTCTCGTTCGTAGTAGGTGCTGCGAGCCGCCGCAACGATTTGACCGGAGCCCCCGAGCGCATCCAGGAAGCGGCCCAGTGACTGGAAAGCCTCATCGTAGCCGACCGCCCCGATTAGTTCGTCGAAACCGTCAATGACGGGGACCAGCGCACCGGCGCGCGTAAGCGCCGCGATCGCCGAAAAGCTCATATGAGCGCCGAGAAGGTCGAGTTCTACCGCGAACGCTTCATCGACCTGGGCCAACGCCCGACCCTGCGCGTTGACATAGAAGTACAGAAACTTGGAGGCGCCGCCCGCATAAGACCGAGCGCCGTCGAAAACCACCCGCTCCAGGACCTTGGTCTTGCCGGCGCCACCGTGCGCAGCGAGGAAAACGACATGAGTCGTGCCGGCGGGGGTGTGAGTGCGAACCGCGTCATCCAGAACTTCGTGCGCGGGGCGGGGGGCCGGGTCTGCACGCACGGCTGCAGTGACGATTTTGCTCGGAAGTCTGCCGGTGCTTTCGAACTGGCGAATTGTGTTGTCTGCCAGAAAGGCCAGATTGCCGAGGTCGTCATGGGAGAGGAACTCGGCATATGTCCAATTCGCGCCGCGGAACTCAACAGCTCGGACGCCGTTCACCTCCCGAAAAGTCGCTTCCATCCCGCGCCGCCGAGACCGCCAGCTAATCTGGTGCACGCCGGCCACCGTCTTCGTGACAATCTCGGAGTAAGGATCCGCGAAGTGTCTGAGGTCAGCGATTATGTCGTCGGGGTTGGTCATGGCTGTGCTATCCGGAGCGGGGTCGTTGCAAGGTGTGAGTCGTTCGGGCTGCTGCCGTTCGCGCGACCTGGGCGAAGCCACGTCACGCTCGCGGCCTTGGCAGTTGCTCCCGAGACCGAGATCACCGCCGGGTAGAGGTCCTCGTCACTCGAGAAGAGGACAGCGTGCGACCGTTCGATCGCAGCGAGTGTGAGCAGGTCGACGCCGAGCATCATGTCGACCATTTTCTGCGCTGGACGGGGAGTGCAGTGTGTGGGGCACTGGGAGGTGCAGCTGGACGGAGAAGGCGCATCCCTGCTGGGTAGGCGGAGCGTTCCGAAGAACGGCAGCCCTGGGTGGGCCAGCAAGGAGGAAGCCAGCTCAACGATCACGCGAAGTCCGGTGGCGGTGTCGCGTCGCGGAACCTGTGGAATCCATCGAGCGAGCTTCTCGGCGTCGAAGGAAGCCTCGCCCCGTTTCAAGACCCAGCCCCCGTAGTACCGGAGGCGACACTCCTCAACATCCGTATTCTTCGTCGCGTATTGGAGGGCCTGGCGACGCACGAAGTCCGCGGCGGAGGCTGCGTCCCGCCTCCGGTAGGGCTGGTGCGCATCGGGACGCACGTTGTCAAAATCAATCAAGAAGACGGCTGCGGTCACGCCGAGAGCGTACACGTCGTCAGGCACGTTACGGGTAACTTTCCGTCTCGCCACTCACCGGACCTGCCGGGGTGGTGGCTGACTCGCTGGCGAGTAATGCGATGCCGGCGGGCCCGCGGAACTGGCTAGTAGCCAGGGGCGGTGGCTCTAGCTCCGGTGTTGGTGGGACTATTCCTTCTGCATCTTCGTGGGCACCCGGCTGTTAGGCGCATAGACCGGCGCTCAAACGAGGGAAGGCTCAGGCGACCCTCCTCCGCCTCGATAAGCTCACTCGCCGACACCGGTGCGAACGCCTCGTACGCCTTCCGTTCGATCCAGCCTCCGGTCAAATCTGACAGACCGGTGATTCCGTGTCTCGGATAGGCGCGCGCGATGCACAGGACGTGTCCGCGCTCGGCCGCGGAACTGCTTGGTTTCATTCAGTGCGAAGGAGAGGACTTGAACCTCCACCCCATTTCTGGGACTGGAACCTGAAGACAGCCACACTGACCTGATACCGCAGCTTCCGGCTGAGCATAGCGCCCACCCGCCCGCCACGAGCGGGTCGAGCACTGGTTCCGCAGATTGGGGCGGTGAGCGAGAGATGACCCACAGAGCCTGCGGAGCTGACGCAGAGCGGACCGAATCTACTGGAAGCGGTTCGCGGCTCAGGCGCCCGCAGCCCCCAACCTCGCATCCGCCTCGAGCTCCTCCCGCGTCGCGAGCACCACGCTCCGCACCGTGGCGCGCGTCAGCGCAACGTGCATTCGCACGTCGTACCGATGCTTGCCGCGGTCGAGCTCCACGACCAACACCAACGGCCGTTCGAGACCCTTGAAGCGCAGGAAGGTGTCCGCGACGACGTGCTCGCCGGCGTCGGGCGCATCGGCGCGTCGAACTGGCACCTCGCCGATGCGATCGCGGGCGCAGAGGTTGGTCTTGAGCTGGCCGCCGAGCGACAGCACCGCGATGGCGTGGGGCTGCAGGCCCTCGGAGAGCGCCTTCTGGATTTCGCGGGCAGCGTATTCCTCGAGCGCGGTCGCGCTGGGCAGCTTGACGATGCGCAGCTCGTCGATGGGGACGATGGGCGCGGGCGGCGGCGCGGACGACAGGCGGGCGGGCGGCGGAACCGAGCTGGGCTCCCTCGTTCGGTAGTGATCGGCGAACGCGGCGAGCGGCTCCGGACAGCGGTAGCGCTCGCGGAGCTCGCCCAGTGCGCCGAAGCAATCCTTCGGTACGTGGCGATCGCGCCAGAAGCCCTGGCCCTCGTCCGCGAATCCCCAGAGTGGTCGGCCGTCCGCGAGACCTCGCACGAGCTCCCAGTCGTTCGGCGAGAGATCCTGTGCCTCGTCGATCACGACTGCGTCGAAGCGACTTCGTGCCAGCTCGAGCGCGTCGGCCGCTGCGTGCAGCGAGACGAGCTCCCAGGTCTCCGCCGACCACGCGCTGGGCGGGGCGCCGTCTTGCGGATCGATGCCCACCTCGGTGATCAGCGCCGCGGCGAGCTCCCGGACGGTGAAGGCCGTGTCGATGCCGCTCGCCCTGAGCGATCCCGCGAGCGCGTTCGTCCAGCACAAGAGCGCCGGCCGCGCTCCCCGCGCGCGCAGTCGCCGCCACATCTCACACGCCAGCAGCGTCTTGCCGGTTCCCGGACCGCCAGTCACGAGGCAGCGCTGGTTCTTCCGCAGCATGTCGAGCATGTGGAGCTGCTGCTGGTCGAGCGGGATGAGCTCTTGCCCGCGGAGGCGCGCACGGTCCCCGAGCACGAGGCGTGGGGTCCAGGTCTCCCCCCAGAGCTCGTGAAGGAGCTCCACCCAGCGCGAGTCTCGGGGTCGCTGTTGCGACGGGAAGAGACTCTCGCGCATCGCCTCGAGCGCTTCGCGCAGGTAAGGCAGGTCCTGCTGGCCGAGCACGGCCCCGTCGAGATCGCCTTGGCGGGGTGGGTTGCTGAAGGGGCTGCTCGGGAACGCAGTAGCTACGGCGAACGCCGGGGTGCTCCTCAGCCCGCGCTCCTCAAGCTTCGAGACGAGCAGCCGTGCGAACGAGTGCCCTTGCTCGCGCGGCGCGCGGGCCATGAGCTTGCCGTTCTGCAGCCATTGCCCATCTCGGACCTCGATGGCGCCGCCCTTCACCTCGATCACCAGTAGGCCACGGTCGGGGATCGCGACGACGAAGTCGCCCTCCCCTTCCCATCCCGTCTCCGAGCGCACCCGAAGCGAGTGCCAGGCGCTCCAGCCCTGCGGCAGTCCGGTCGCGAGCGCGCGGTGGAGGCTTTGCTCGGCGTGGCTGCTCGTCGGGCGCGGCGCGCCTTGGGGGTGAAGGCCAGCTGGGGGCACGGGGTGATGATACACGGGGGCTCACAGCGAGCCTCCGCGCCAGGTGCCTCGCTCCATCGGAGGCGGAAGCGAGATCTCGGGCGAGGTCGGGCACCAGCTCCTGAGGAACGCATCGATGGTCGGACCCGTGGGGCACGGCGGCGGCGGGAATTCGTCGTCGACCAGCGGCGCTTCGCGAATTCTCGCTTGGACCGAAGGTATCGGGAGCCTCGCGAGCCGCGCTTGCGTCACGGAGGGTCGCAGGGGGCTCAGCGCGGCGAGACACACCGCAACGATGCAGGCGCATGCAACGGAGAAGCGGGACACGGAGAGTGGCGGCATGCGGGGTCAGACCCGCAGGAAGTGTCTGGGTTGGACCCCCGCAGGGGCCTTCCCTGTCCCACCGATTCGGGAACCGTTCACGCGGTGAGCTGTCGGCTGATCGCGTGTTCCGTCAGTGCGCGGCGTTCCGCGGCTCCGATGAGCGGAAGATGGTCTTCTTGGACATCGAGACCACGTCGCTCTCGCCGCGCGCGGGCGGCGTAACCCTGGTCGGGCTGACGTACGTGGTGCTGGGCGGCCGCGTCGTCGAGCAGCACTTCGTCGACCACCCCCGAGACGAGGGTCGGGTCCTACGCGAGGCCGCGCGACGCGTCGCGCAGTTCTCGACAGTCGTGACCTATCACGGGCTGGGGTTCGACATCCCGTTCCTGCAGGCCCGGGTGGAGCGCCACGGCTCGTACTGGCCTGAGCGCCAGCACTGGGATCTGCTCCCCGACGCCAGGCGCTGGCGGCGCACCCACCGCGCGCCCGAGAACTGCCGGCTGCAGACGGTGCTCGAGCACTTCGCGCTCGACCGCGTCGCGGCGGGTCGCAGGTCCAGCCTTTGTTGGCGAACTGAGCGCGGTGCGCGAGTACCGCCTGCGACCACCTGCGTCGCTACCACGTGCTACCTTTGTCGGATCCCATCCAGACGGGCAGAGGGACCCGGCCCTTTGAAGCCCGGCCAACCTACCTCACCAGGCAAGGTGGCAACGCCGGACGCGGCCCCGCCGCACGCGATGAGGTGATCCCATGCGCATCGACATTCCGGCTGACGTTCCCGAGCTCGTGGCCCGCAAGAAGCGCCACACTCTGGCCAAAAGAGCCCACCTCGCGGCCCTCGAGACGACGCGGGCGCGCGCCGCGGCCTTCGAGCGGGCCGATGCCTTCGAGCCCGCGCGACGCGTGCTCGCCTTCGCCCACGCGCTGGCCTCGGAGCTCTCCCTGCCGCCGGACGGGCTCGAGATCTTCGCCGCGCACCGCGGGCACTCGGTGACCCGCGTGCGGGTGCGGCAAGACGGCAGGTTGTTCGTGCTGCATGTGGTGCTGCCGTTCGGCGGGTTTCGCGTCCACGCGACCCGTGAGTCCGACCTCCTGGACAACGCCCCCGCGGACTTCATCCACACGTTGGCCCGAGCGATCGACAGCGGCGACGTGTGGAGGCACGTGCGCGAGCACGGCTAGAGGAGCAGCGATGGTCGAGGTCCTGACACACGAGGGAATCAGCGAACGCTTGGCCGAGGAGCTGCGAGCACGGGCGGTCGCGCGATTCGGTGCGCCAAGCGACCGGGTGCCGCGGAAGCTCGCCGTCGAAGCCGGCAGCGACGCACATCACAGGGTGCTTGCCGCTGCGCTCGCCCTGCTCGAGGGGCTCCACCCGGCAGGTGCACCGCGACTCACCGACGGGCCAGCGGTGCTGGACGCGATCCGATATGCGCGCGACTGGTTCGAAAACGGCGCGGATCTCCAGGCGCTCGAGCGCGCGCGCCTCGCGCTGATGAAGGAAGTGCACGCCCAGGAGGCGAAGGTCGACCGGTGTTGCGCCTGTTGCCAGCGGATCACCGAACGCGCAACGCGCTCCCCATCCGTCCCGGCATATCTGCGGGCCAGTCGCAGGCTCGCGCTCCGTCGACTCGTCCTGCAGCGCGTCGAAGCCGCCCGCGTGCTCCTGATCCTGACCCGGCTCCCGAGCCCGTTTCACGCCAACGCTCTCGTCAACGAGCTTGCGCATGCGGCGGCCGCAGCAGAGATGGCGCTGTTCCACCTCGAGGCGCCAACCATCGCCGGCGTCCTCGCCCACGGCGAGGTCATGGCAGCCTGCCGCGCGCGTCACGCGAGTGAGATCGCCGATGCCTCCTGGCACACGCAACTCTCGGGCATCGACGCGGCAGAGGTTCACGTGGCAACCGCCGCCGTCAGCCACTTCACGAGCTCGGCTGCGGCATTCATCGACTGGGTCGTGGGCGACGCCCCCACGACCCGCGCTCACGTCGCCAGCGCCTGACCGCCAAGGTCGCAAGGCAGGTCCGTGTCCTACCTCCACCGCCAACCGCCGAAGCGGCAGAAGGAATCCCGATGAACGCACCTCTCGAAACCCAAGCGCTGTTCGCGAAGCTCTCGGTCGGCGAGGCCAGCATCCTGCTCGGCGTCGAGCTCGTGCCGCTGCTGCTCCGCGAGTCCGACAACCAAGCGGACGCCGTGCTGCTGGAGGAGGGCATTGCCTCGGGGCAGACGCAGGTCGACGAGGTCGGCGAGAGCGGCGTCGTGGGCCAGGTGCGCGTGCTCCACCGCGGAGGCGCGCGGCGGCTGTCTGGAAGGGCGCGGTGTATCACTGCGCGGCGGCGGAGTGAGATGCAGCTGTCGAAGTGTCGAGGTGGAGGTGGAGGTGGTACGGGCGCGGGGCTCATGATGCCGCAGGGGTGCGACAGGAGCTGTCGGAGGCCACGAGCAGAGCTGTCCGCTCCGGACCAGCCGCAAGAACCCTGGCGGGCCGACGTTGCGACGAAACTCAGGTTGCCCCTAGCATCTACTGATTTGCCAATGGGGTGGAGGCCACGATGACTTCTCACACTTTCGCGATACCCGTGCTGCTGGTCGCTACTGGAGCAGGCTGCGCCTGCACGCCCCAGAGCACACTGGGCACGGTGCGTGGGCGCGACACGTTGATGGAGGAGGCGGGAGTGGCATCATCTTGCGAAGGACCCGCCCTGGAGGGAGACCGACCCTTCGTGGTTACGTGGGACGGCACGGACCTGGCTGAATTTGAAGCGCTTGCGCAGCGCGACACGGTGTTCGTGAGGTACGTCGGATGCTCGCTTCGTGTGCTCCGTTCCTGCAAGCAAGCCGAAGTTCCCGGCAAGTTCGGCTCCTATGGCGAGCCCACGTTC
>Ga0154020_10010482_pt1 | contig 10601 bp, 6 predicted proteins | sample Klosneuvirus_201_FD_109709 | JGI IMG/M metagenome (GOLD analysis project Ga0154020, IMG submission 109709) | Active sludge microbial communities from wastewater, Klosterneuburg, Austria - Klosneuvirus_20160825_MG | ecosystem: Engineered > WWTP > Aerobic digester > Activated sludge | place...
CGCGTGGGACGAAAAAGGCTTGGGGAGGTATTCACACGTCCCCGCGGCAATGAGGCGCGAAATTTCGCCCCCGGCGTCGAGACCGCTCATCGCAACGAGTTTCACGGAGCGGTTGAGCCGGCCGAGTTCGAGGATAAGCGCGTGACCATCCATCACGGGCATGGCGATGTCCGTCAGAACGACGGCGATGGTCGAGCCGGCCTCGGCGTAGACCGTCAGGGCCTGCCTGCCGTTCTCGGCGGTGCGCACCCGGTAGCCGTAGCGCTCAAGGGTGCGTTGGGTGACATGACGAACCGATTCCTCGTCATCGACGACCAGCACCCATTCTCCGGCTCCCCGTGGCAGTTGAGAATCGGGGATGGGCGGCACGTGTAAAGGGACGTCCGCAACTTCGGCCGGCAGGAAGACTTTGAAGGTGGAGCCCTTTCCGACCTCGCTCTCGAGCGCGATTGAGCCTTTGTGACCTTGGACCAGGGACAGGGCGGTCGAGAGGCCGAGTCCGGTGCCTTTGCCGACGTCCTTGGTGGTAAAGAATGGTTCGAAGATCCGGTCGCGCAGGTCGCTCGGAATGCCGGATCCGGTGTCGCTGACGGAGAAGGCGACGAAATGCCCCGCGCCGAGCCCGTCGCTCTCCACATTCGCGACAGAGACCCCGAGGACTCCTCCTTCGGTCATGGCGTCCCGCGCGTTGACGCAGAGATTGAGCAGGATCTGTTGAATCTGCGTGCGATCGCCGCGAATGGGCCAGACATGGTCGCCGAAATCGATTTGGAGCCGGATACTCTTGGGAAACGTCTCGCGAAGGATCTTGTCCAGGTCCCGCAGGATCTGGCCGGGCCGGAGGCGGATCTTTTGACCCTCAGCGCCGCGGGCGAACGCGAGGACCTGCGAGACCAAATCTGCCCCGCGTCGGGCGCTGGCCTCGATCGTCCGCAGGAGGTTGTTGTCGTCCGGCTCGGTGGATTTCAGCCGGAGCATTTCGACGCCCATCAGGATCGGCGCGAGGACATTGTTCAGGTCGTGGGCGATGCCTCCGGCGAGCGTCCCGATACTGTTCAACCGCTGGGCCCGGAGATAGTGCTCTTCGGCTCGTTTTTGGTCGGTGATGTCGCTGATGTAGCCGTGCCAGAGGATGCTTCCATCGGGCAGGGGTTCGGGTCGGGAGTCGCCCCGGGCCCAGCGCACGCCCTTGGCGGGCAGGACCACGCGGTACTCGTGGCTCCAGGGTTTCAAGGTGGTCGCGGACTTTTCGATCGACGTCCGGACTGCCGCCGCGTCCTCCGGATGCAACCGTCCAAAAACGGCGGAGGCGTCGTGGCGAACCTGTTCGGGTTCCAACGCGTAGATGTCGCGCAGGCCTTCGCTGGCGTAGGGAAAACAGGTGCTGCCGTCGGGACGGAGCAGAAATTGGTAGATCACACCCGGTACCTGACGGGAAATTTTCCTCAGCAGATCGTAGCCTTGTTGCAGCGCGTCCTCGGCTTGTTGCTGCTGCGTGATGTCGAGAATGACCGTGTCCCAGGTGGTGCCGCCATCGGGAAGGCGGGATGGATGCCCCCGGCCTTGAAGGCACTTCAGTTTTCCCGAGGGCGTGCGAATGCGCCAAGTACAGATCCAAGGCGAAAGATCCCGTGCCGACACCGCAATCGATTGGCGCACGGCCGGCAGGTCTTCAGCCAGAATCATGGACGAGATCGACCGAGTCTGTGCCATGGTCTCCGCGGGAGAGAGCTCCCAGAGGTGGGTGGACTGGTCGCTGACGTAGAGCAACGCGTCGGTTCCGTCGGCTCGGACGGCGTGCCGGATGATCGCGCCGGGAACGTTCGCTGCGATGGCGCGCAGCTGATCGCTGGCGTCCCGGAGCTGGCTTTCGACGCGTTGGGCATCGGCGATTTTCCATTGCAGGCGCAGGTGGTTGATCACCTGACGCCCGATACTCTCGAGGCCCTCGATCTGCTCGGGTTTCAGGCACCGCGCCTCCCGATCGACGACGCAAAGGACGCCGACGATGGTTTGTCCGTCGGCCAGAAGCGGGGTGCCGGCGTAGAACTTCACCCTGGCTTCGCCGCTGACCAAGGGACTGTTGGCGAACCGAGGATCCACCGTCGCATCGGGGATGACCAAGGTCGTGGATCCCTGAAGCGTGTGTTCACAAAACGCTCCGGATCGGGGCAACTGGGTCGCAGGAAATCCTGAGCTGGCGGAGTAGCGGAAGGAGTCACCCTCGATCAGGGAGATCGCCGCCGAGGACGCTTCGCAGAGCATGGCCGCCAGACGCGTGAGTTCCCGGACATTTTCATCGTCGAGCAGGCTGCGCAGGTCCGCCGGCTTGGCAGGCGCCCCTTCCAGAAAGTTCTTTGGCGGACTCATTGTGTGGGCGGACCGGACCGGAGATCGAGGCGTAGCCTTTCGTGAACCCACCGGTGGGTCAAGCTGTCGGCTTGCGGCGAGTTTACGAGTGCCCTCGCGCGAGTCCAATACCCAGATGTGATGCGCAATAAACGTATTACCAGCGATTTAATTCTTGCCGCAAGTAGACCGGATGCATTGCCTCCCGCGACCGCCGGCCCCCCATACCGTGCTTTTCAACTCCCTTACGTTTGTTGTTTTCTTCGCGTTGGTGATGCTCGGGTTCTGGACCCTGAAGTCCTGGAGCGCGCGCAAGAACCTGCTGCTCGTGGCCAGTTACGTGTTCTACGGCGCGTGGAATCCGCCCTTTGCGTTGCTCCTTTTCCTGTCGTCCTACCTGGACTTTCAGCTGGGCCTGCGCATGGGGGCGACGCAGCCGGGGGCGTTGTCGCGGCGCGGCTGGCTGGTGCTCAGCCTGGTGGTCAACCTTGGACTGTTGGGGTTTTTCAAATACGGTAACTTTTTCCTGGAAAACACCCAATGGCTGCTCGCGCAGCTGGGGGTGATGTACCAGCCGCCGAAGCTTGATATCGTCCTGCCGGTGGGCATCTCGTTCTACACGTTCCAGTCGCTCACCTACACGCTCGATGTTTATCGAGGGACGCTCAAGCCGACCCGCTCGCTGCGGGACTTTGCGTTCTTTGTCGCCTTTTTTCCGCAGCTGGTCGCGGGACCGATCGTGCGGGCGGCCGACTTTCTGCCGCAGTGTGATGCTCCCGCGCCCGCCCGGCGCGACCGGATCGGGTGGGGATTGTTTCTGATGACGCTCGGCCTCTTCCAGAAGGTCGTGCTGGCCGACACCCTGCTGGCGAGCTCGGCGGAGTCGGTCTTTGGCCACGGAGGGCCGCTGGCTGCGCTCGATGCATGGGCGGGGGTCCTGGCGTTTTCCGCCCAGATCTTCTTCGACTTTTCCGGTTACTCCACGTGCGCCATCGGTGCGGCGCTCTGCCTCGGGTTTTCGCTGGTGGACAACTTTCGTTTTCCCTACGCCGCGGTGGGGTTCTCGGATTTCTGGCGTCGGTGGCACATCTCGCTGTCGTCACTCCTCCGCGACTACGTTTACATTCCCCTCGGCGGCAACCGCAAGGGCGTCTCCCGGTCGGCGATCAACGTCCTGATCGTGATGTTCATCGGCGGACTCTGGCACGGCGCGGCCTGGACCTTTGTGGCTTGGGGCGTGCTGCACGGCATTTACCTGGTGATCGAACGCCTGCTGGGCGGATCGTTGAACGAGCAGCGCTGGTCGCACTCCTTTCTCAGCAAACTCCTCCTCGTGCTGGCGACGTACGTCGCCGTCTGTTTCACGTGGGTGTTCTTTCGCGCGGCGGATTTCCCGACGGCGGCGCGGATCATCGGGGCGATGGTCGGACGGTTTCCCCAAGGGGACGCCCTGCTCTCGACTCGTGAACTTCTGCAAGTCGGCGGGGTCACCGTGGCCCTGCTGGTGGCCCATTGGCGGTTACGGGACACCTCGTTGGAGGCGGCGGTGACGCGGTGGCCCGCGTGGCTGCTGACGGGGGTGTGGACTCTGATGGCCGGAGCGCTCATTCTTACCCAAGGACAAGGCAATGCCTTCATCTACTTCCAGTTTTGAACGGCCGGTTCCGGCGCGACCCTGGCGGGCCATGCTCGTCGCGGCGACGGTGTTGACGACGATCGCAGCGTTCGGCTGGGAGATCGCCTGCCGCCGGGCCGGCTATGCCCCGACGCTGAACGACACGGCGGACCTCTGGGCGCAGCAGCGGGAGGCGGTGCGCCCCGACTCGATCGTGATCGTTGGCGACTCGCGGCCGCTGTACGATCTCGACCTGGACACCCTGGAGAAAGGCCTTGGGCAGCGCCCGCTCCAGTTGTCGCTGGTCGGCAGTTGTGCGTATCCAGTGCTCGCCGACTTGGCGGCGGACGAAACGTTTCGGGGCACAGTGCTCTGCAGTGTGGTGCCGCTGATGTTTTTTGCGCCGGGAGGGCCCCTCCTGGCCAATGCCGAGAAGGCGATCAACCGCCATCGGAACTGGACCTTGGCACAACGTTCAGGCCACGCGTTGGGCATGCTGCTGGAGGAGCGGATTGCGTTTCTCCAACAGGAGGACCTGACCCTCGCGCAGCTCCTGCTGCGTCTGCCGATCCCCAATCGGCCCCAGGCCCAAGTCGGGCCCCGATTGCCGCCGTATTTTCAAACCACCGAACGGGACCGGCAGACTCGGATGACGGAAACCGCGGCCAAACCGGGGCCACTGCAGGATCGGATCAAGTTCGGGTGGATACCGTTTTTCACCCCGCCTCCCCCGCCGAGCTTTATCCCGAAGGAAGCATTCCTCGCGGCCATGGGTCGGGCGATCGAGGCCCGTTTTGGAGATGCCGCAGCCGCCGTGGAGAAGATTCGCCAGCGCGGGGGCAAGGTGGTCTTCATTCGTTTTCCGGTCTCGGGAGAAGTCAAGAAAATCGAGGATCAGGCCACGCCCAAGGTCGGTCACTGGACCCGGCTGCTCAAGGAGTCAGGCGCGCCCGGCATTTACTTCGAGGACCATCCCGAGCTCGCCTCGTTTGAGTGCCCCGAGTGGTCGCACCTTTCGGCTCCCGACGCGGTCCTGTTTTCCGAGCGGCTGGTTCCCCACCTCCGGACCGCGCTGGGCCGATGAGCGTCTAGCTCCTCAGGACTTCGTGGTGGTTTTGGCAGGTGCGGCTTTGGCCGGTGGAGCTGCGGGCGCCTCGGCGACGGTCACCCGGATCAGGCCGCGCCATTGGCCCGCACTGTAGTCGGTGGCTTGGTCGGCGGGGTACCGTTCGGCGAGCCTTGCCTGAAGCGCCGGTGACATGGAATCCTTGGGACCGTGACAGGCGAGGCACTGGGGAGCTACGCCGACCGGGCGGTAGACGCGCCATTCGCGCTTTGCGCCGGGCAGGTCGATCCGCTGGACCAGAACTTTAGGGGGATTGCCGTTTTCGATCTCAGCCTCGACCCGGGCGAGAGCGAGTTTTTCGGCGGCATCCGGGGCGTTGGCGGGGTTGCGCAGACGCAGGCTGGTGCGTTTCACCCCGGTGATCCGGGGCATGCCGGTGATGATCTCGCCGGTCATCGGAAGGGCTTTGAGGTGACAAAAATCGACGGCCTTGTCGGGCCCGCCTTTGGCCATGGCCGAGGAGACCTCGTTGACCAAGGTGGAGCCTATCCGGTTGATCGGCCGCCCACCGAGATCGCGGATCTCGACGTTTTCCGCGGCGTTGGGATTAACGAAGACTGCGGTCACCGCCGGGATCTCGGCGGCTTGGGAGGCAAGGCAGAATGAGAGCGCAAAGACCGAGAGGTGAGGAACGAGAGTTTTCATGGGCAGGAGGGGGTGAAGCCGTGGATTACGAGGGGGTCTGAGGAGAGAATATCGCTGAATCTAGGGGGTGGGAACCGGCAACGGCGTCGTCGGGCGGATCAGTAGGGCGTTTGCTGGACTGGAGCAGGCCGGGTGATGCCCGCGCTGACTACGCCGACACGTGTCGTTATCGTCGTATCCAAGCCGACTTTCAAGCTCATTGCCCTCCGGTGCGCGGGGCACGCCCCTCAGGTGAGCGCGGCCGGCAGGTGGACTTCGAACGTGCTGCCGAGACCCGGGCTGCTCTTGACGACAATTTTTCCGCCGTGGCTGGCGACGATGCCATCAACCACGGAAAGCCCCAGACCCGTCCCTTCGCCAGGGCCCTTGCTCGTGAAAAAGGGATCGAAGATGTGGGTCTGCAGCTCCGCGTCCATGCCGCACCCGTTGTCCTCGACAATCAGGCAGGCGCTTGCGCCGGGCAGGGGACCGCCGGACTGGGCGGACCGCACCGTCACACGGACAAAGCCGCCATCCCTATTGATCGCCTGGGCTCCATTGAGGGCGAGGTTCATCAGCGCCTGCTGGAGATGGCTTGCGTCGCCCCGGACGAGAACCGGGGTTGAGGGCAGCTGTTTCTGAAAGGCGGCCTTTCCCTGAACCGAAAGGGTCAGCAGGGGAAGAGTTTCCTCCACCAGTTCCACCAGATCGACCGGTGCATGTTGGGCCAGGGGAATCCGGCGGGCATAGGTGAGGATGTGTCGGACGAGGGTGGCCGCCGCCTGACCACCGCGCAGGGCGTTCGCCAGGTCCTCTTGGGCCTCATGCCGCGGAGGCAAACCGCCCTGGGCGAGTTCGATGTAGCCGTTGATCCCGGTGAGCAGGTTATTGAAGTGATGGGCGACCCCGCCCGCGAGGGTTCCGAGGGTTTCGAACCGTTGCGCGGAACGCAGTTGCTCCTCGACCCGGCGAAGCTCGATTTCCTCCCGCTTGCGATTCGTGATTTCTCGCTGGATGGAGGCGAAGTGCGTGCACTCCCCCTGGGGGTTCAGCACGGGCACCATGTCGACCTCGAACCAGATTTCCTCGCCCGATTTATGCCGGTTGACGATTTCGATCCGCAAGGCCTCCCGTTTGAGGAGAGCATGGCGGATCCTCTGGCGCACCTCTTCGCTCGTAGTGGGGCACAACAGAAATCGTGGGCTCCGTCCGATTGCCTCCTCAGCGCTGTAGCCCGTGACCCGGGTGAAGGCCTCGTTGACATAAAGAATCCGAGGTCCGAGCTCGTCCTGCGGCTCGGCCGCGCAGATCATGATCACGTCGTTGGAGCGCGACAGGCAGATGTCGAGCAGCCGGAGGCGCTCCTGTTCCTTGAGGCGCTCGGTGATATCGGTTTGTGAACCGGCCATTCGGAGGGGCTTGCCTTGGGCGTCCCACCGAGTTTGGCCGCGAGCCAGGGCCCAGCGGTAGCTCCCATCCTTGGCGCGAATGCGGAACTCCACCCGGTAGGGCTTTTGGGTGGCCCAGTGCTCCTTGACCTCCGCCATGACGCGTTTGACGTCTTCCGGGTGGATCAGGGCGATCCACGCCGCGCCGGTCGAAATTCGGGCTGCGTCGTCGGCGGTGTACCCCCACTTGCACAGCCAGCGCTCGGGGAAATAGAGCTCATCCGTGACCACGTTCCAGTCCCAGAAGCCGTCGGTCGATCCCTGGGCCGCCAGATCCATGCTCTCACGGTTTTCGCGCAGGCTTTGTTCGGATTGATCCCGCGTCCGTTGCAGCCCGACCACCAGCCAACCGATGACGATCACGGAAAAGTTGAACAGGGTCACTTGGATCAGCTCGACCGAACGCTCTGGGTGGGTGAACGGGCCGAGCCGAATCGCCACGCCCAGCACGGCGAGCCCGCAGACCATGAAGGCGCCGAGAGCCATGCCAAAAAATCCAAACCGCATGGCGGACCAGACGGTCAATGGCATCACCAGAAAAGCCAATGGCAACGCTCCCTGGCCCCACCGGTTGTCGTAAAGGAAGAGCGCCACACCGAGCCCGAAAGTGAGGCACGACCAGATGAAAAACTCCTTCCCCCGTTGGGTGACGAACCCGAATTCGTGGCGGCGCAGGCTCAGGAGAAGCGGCGCGAGCAGCAGCACCCCGGTCGAGCCGCTGAGCCACCATGTCAGGCCAACGTACAACCAGGAACGCGCCGAGATGGATCCGGCGAAGGAAAGGGTGACGACCCCTCCGGCTGCCATGACCAACATCCCGGTCAGCCCGGCTCCCGCCAGCAGGAGAAGGTCGTGCGTTCGTTTGAATTCCGGATCGAACCGCCATCGCTGAAGCAGGAGAAGCGTGAGGACGGGACCCAAGGTATTGAAAAGCGCCATGATCAACCCCCGCCCCAGGCTTCCGCCCGTCATCAGACTGATGAGTAGCGAGCCGACGACGATCGCGGGCCACAGGCCGAGGCCCCCCCGGACAAGTGCATAAACCGAGATGCCCGCCGGCAACCAGATGAGTGCCAGATGGCCGAAGTAACGTGGAATGAGCAACCCGACGTAACCGGTGGCCGTGTAGGCCGCGGCCAGCAAAGCCAGTTGCCCCAACCGTCTTCCAAGATCTCCTGGGGGCAACGAACGCATTGGCAGTGGATTGGGGCGATTCCATGCCGAGTCAAGAATCGGCCGGCCGTCTAAGGAAACGGCGCAGGACCGAGGGGACTGTCCCCTAGGCGTGGGGGTTGGTCGGAAGGGTGGGGTAGTGAGTCGGGCAGAAAAAAGCCGACGCGTGGGGCGTCGGCTGGAAGGGGGCGCGGATGGAACCGCGCAGGGAGGAATCCTCAGGCTTCGATTTCGGGCCGCGACGGTTCGGGCCAGTCGATGTGGAAGAACTTCCCGCGGGGCTTGTCGAGCCGCTCGTAGGTGTGGGCTCCGAAGTAGTCGCGCTGGGCCTGGAGAAGGTTCGCCGGCAGACGGGCCGAGCGGTAGCTATCGTAGTAGGCGAGGGCGGAGGCGAACGTCGGAGCTGGCACACCGCATTCGGCGGCGAGGGAGACGACCTTGCGCCAGTTTTCCTGGGCCTTCTTCACCATCTTGTTGAAGTACGGATCGAGTAGGAGGTTCGCCAGCTTCGGGTTGCGGGCGTAGGCTTCGGTGATCTTCTGGAGGAACGCTGCCCGGATGATGCAGCCCCCGCGGAAAATTTGGGCGATTTCACCGAAGTTAAGCTTCCAGCCAAACTCGGCCTGGGCCGTGCGCATCAATTGGAAACCCTGCGCGTACGAACAGATTTTTGAGCAGTACAGTGCGTCGTGAATCGCCGCGATCAACGCCTTCTTCGAACCGCGGTACTTCTTGCCCGGGCCCTTGAGGATCTTCGAGGCCGCGACCCGCTCGTCCTTGAGGGCGCTGATGCAGCGCGCGAACACCGCTTCGGCAATGGTCGGGGCGGGCACACCCATGTCGAGGGCGTTGGTCGAGGTCCACTTGCCCGTGCCTTTTTGTCCGGCGGTATCGAGCACGACGTCGACGAAGGCCTTCCGTTTGTTCTGGGGGTCCTTCTGCTTGAGAATATCGGCCGTGATCTCGATCAGGAAAGAGTCGAGCGCTCCCCGGTTCCATTCGCTGAAAATTTCGCCCATCTCGCCGGCCTTCAAGCCGAGCAGACCGCCCATCAAGGCGTAGGCCTCACAGATCATCTGCATGTCGCCATACTCGATGCCGTTGTGCACCATCTTGACGTAGTGCCCGGCTCCGTTCTCGCCGATGTACGTCGTGCAGGGAACGCCGCCCTTGACAGGTTTGCCCGGGAGGGCGCCCATGATCGGCTTGCCGGTCTTGTCGTCGACCTTGGCGGCCACGGCTTCCCAGATCGGCTTCAGTTCCTTCCAAGCGGCGAACTCGCCACCCGGCATCAGCGCCGGACCAAACCGGGCTCCTTCCTCGCCACCGGATACACCCGAGCCGATAAAGCGCAATCCCTTTTCCTTCAACGCCTTCTCACGGCGGATAGTGTCGGTCCAGAGGGCGTTGCCACCGTCGATGATGATGTCGTCCTTTTCCAGCAGGGGCACAAGACCGTCGATCACAGCGTCGGTGGCGCGCCCGGCTTGAACGAGGATGATCATTTTCCTCGGCTTGGAGAGCGACTGGACAAACTCCTCGAGGGTCTTGGTCCCGACGACCCCGCCCGGGGTATTCGGATTTTCGACGACAAACTTGTCCGTCTTCTCCGTGGTGCGGTTATAGACTGAAATCTGAAAGCCGTGGTCGGCGATGTTCAGCGCGAGATTTTGACCCATCACGGCGAGTCCGATGAGTCCGATGTCAGAGTGTGTCTTGGGCATAAGCGAGCGTCAGACCTAGGCTCACCCCCAACGGCAGCCAATCCCAATCTCGCTCCCGTCGATGAGCGTTAAGTTTGGAACTACATCCCCGGCGACTTCTGCTGGTTCTTATTGTAGTCGATCTTGCTCGGGAAAAAGGGCGCCACCTTGTCGATGAACGGCTTCATGAACTTGGGCTCGTTGCGTTCGTAGACCCACTGGAAGGCGACGATCATGAAGACCACCGCGCCGATGATGGTTAGCCAGATCTTGTTGGCTCCCTGCAGTTTCTGAAAAATGATGACCGCGGCAACAATGACCGCGATGCCTACCGCGAGGGTCAGCCAGATTTCCCGCGGGATCTGCTGAACGCGATCCAAGGTGGTGGCGGCAAGCAAGAGCATGCCCGACGAGATGCCATTTCACTCCCGGGTCGGCGAGCGAAAACCCGCCCCGCCGAACGGATCGCTCCCCGATGTAGATACGCCTCGCTGAGGCCGCAGAGTTTGGCGTCGCGTCCACCTTCAGCCGTCTTCCGTGCAAGCGACGACCCGCCGAGCACG
>Ga0154020_10010483_pt1 | contig 10600 bp, 10 predicted proteins | sample Klosneuvirus_201_FD_109709 | JGI IMG/M metagenome (GOLD analysis project Ga0154020, IMG submission 109709) | Active sludge microbial communities from wastewater, Klosterneuburg, Austria - Klosneuvirus_20160825_MG | ecosystem: Engineered > WWTP > Aerobic digester > Activated sludge | place...
GACACTGACTGATTCAAAATTCTTCATAGCTCACCGTGAGTTGTAGCGGGAAAACCGCAGATGCTAATGCCACGGCGATGGCGATGAAAGGGAGACCGCGATTCAGCAAGTTTCGGGAACGCCGAGTGTAGAACAGTTGTTCTACCCTTGTTTTCAACTGAAGAGGTCATTGGCGGGGACGGCAACCGGAATGCCGCTGGCGATGCGATCCCGGGCGTGTTCCGACCACGGTCCGCGTGAATCGTGTTCCAGGTACTTCTTCCAGTATTCGACGGCCTCGTCGCTTCGTTCGGCCTGATCGAGAAGCTGGGCGTAGTGGAGCAGGGCGTCGGGGTTGCCGGGATGAATGGAAATCGCCGTGATCAGCGACTGCTCGGCCGCTTCCGGCTGATTCAATTCGGACTGCAGGCAGCCCAGCTGAGTCCACGCTTCGATATAGTCCGGAGCGGATTCAATAGCGCAATAGTAGCGTTCGATTGCCGCTTCCGTCCTGCCGGAACGATACAACGCATCGGCCATATGAAAATTGACGTCCGCAGGATCCGGAAACTGGGTGAGCTGATCGTCGAGTGGAAGTTCCGAGCTGAGTCGCATCGAAGCAAGTTCCGATGACAGCAGACTCATTGCGTTGCGAAACGCGTTAATCGCCGACTCAAGTTCCGCTTCTTCCGTCAGGCGGCAGCCTTCGTGAAACCACTCTTCCGCATTCCAGTCCGCCATCCGTCGGTCCTGAAGTTCGGAACGAACGGACGGGAAGGGAATGGAAACTGTCTCGTCGTCACCATCAATGCTGTCGTGGTGCGCCGATTCTTTCGCAGAAACTATTTCTTCCGACGGACTGTAGACGCCGAATTCGTCATTCAGATCAAAGTCCAGCAGTCGCTGACCGGTGCGAGGATTGAGTACTCCACGATCATCCCGCATCAGGATCTTGTCGTCCTGCACCAGCAGATTCAACTGCGCCAGTGATCGATCGGTGCCAGCCATTGTGTGGCTCAGTTCACAAAGGCTGCGTTCCAGAATCTCCGCCGAGACACCCTGATCCAGCAGCATCGCCAGTCGTCGCGCGCTGGCAACTTCGCGGTAATCAAAATAGGGCAATCGACACACTCGACGCACGGGACGGATCAGTCCCAGTCGCGCCCAGCGACGAATCATCCGCACGGGAACATCCAGCAGGCGACTCAGCATGGCGGGCGTGTGGGCTCGACGAATTTCTTCGCGTCGTTCCGCCAGGCCCAGTAGCTGCAGCCAGTCCGATTCGGCCAGAATTTTGGCGTCCGCACCTTCCGCGATCAGTTGCGTCGTCTGTTGCAGTTTTTGGGAAGTCCCGCCGTCCGGTTCCAACGGCCAGCCTTCTTCGCCAATGACGAGCATTGTCGTTGATCCGCTGACGGTGTGTGTCGCGCGTCCGCCGTATTGTTCAACCACGCGAATGCCTTCACGATGAGTCATCGACGCCAGTGTCCCCGTGAAGGCTACCGTTTCGCCGACGAGCGGCAGCGAACTGACAACTCCGTCCAAACCGGATTCGGCTACCCGCACGGAGATCTCAGATTCGGGATGAACAAATTGAGCCACGTCGGGCTCTGAGTGGTCTGGTGTTGTGCGGTCAGTCACCAGTTTTCCTTCGAACAGAAGCAGTGAAAGATCGATTCCATTGAATAGAATCGCTAACGGTATTCGTCGAAGATACCGTCGAAAAAACGCGAACGGTAGCAATCAGACGATCTACTGCTATAAGAGTCCAAAGTCGTCCATATTTCCGTGTTTTGCGGTAAAAACGGATGAATTTTTGACGAAAACCCTGCGATGGCTTGAATGCACTGCCGTCCGTGATCCTGTCGCCGATTGTCACATTATTGAAAACTGAAAGAAGTTGAAATGTCCGTACTGCAGTCATCTGATTCCGCCATCTGGAATGCCATCGTCAATGAACGTCGCCGTCAGGTGGAAGGACTCGAACTCATCGCCTCAGAGAATTACACCAGCGCCGCAGTGATGGAAGCCGCCGGCACGGTCCTCACCAACAAGTACGCCGAAGGCTATCCCGGCAAACGATATTACGGTGGCTGCGAACACGTCGATGTGATCGAAGACATCGCCCGTGATCGTGCGAAGCAGTTGTTCGGTGCGGAACACGTCAATGTGCAGCCGCACGCTGGATCGCAAGCCAACATGGCGGCGTATATGAGTGTGCTGGAGATTGGCGATACGATCCTCGCCATGAATCTGGCTCATGGCGGACACCTCACCCACGGCATGCACTTGAATTTTAGTGGGAAGCTGTACAAAGCCGTTCCGTATGGAGTGCGTGAAAACGATCATCGAATTGACTTTGATCAGGTCGCGTCGCTGGCAAAGGAGCACAAGCCAAAAATGATCGTTGCTGGTGCCAGCGCGTATCCTCGCGAAATCGATCATGGAAAGTTTGCGGAGATCGCAAAATCAGTCGGTGCATTGTTGATGGTCGATATGGCACATTACGCGGGACTAGTGGCAGGCGGTATCCATAACAGCCCCGTGCCTCATGCGGACTTTGTGACCTCGACCTCGCACAAGACGTTGCGAGGTCCTCGATCAGGATTCGTGCTGTGTAAGAAGGAGCATGCCGCCAATGTGGACCGCAGCGTTTTTCCTGGCATTCAGGGTGGTCCGCTCATGCACATCGTCGCTGCCAAGGCTGTTTGCTTCGGCGAAGCGCTGAAGCCGGAGTTCAAGACTTATGCGCAGCAAATCGTGAACAACGCAAAGACGCTCGCGGAAACTCTGATGCAGGGCGGTTTGCGGCTGGTGTCCGGAGGTACGGACAATCATCTGATGATGTGCGATGTCACGACCATCGGCCTCTCGGGAAAAGTGGCTGAGCACGCTCTGGACGAAGCAGGTATCACCGTCAACAAGAACATGATTCCGTACGATCAACGCAAGCCGATGGACCCCAGCGGTATCCGAATCGGAACGGCGGCGCTGACGACGCGCGGGATGAAAACCGACGAAATGAAGCGCGTCGGCGCATGGATTCTTGCCGCATTAAAGTCGCACGATGACGCAGCGGTGCTCGGGAAAATCCGTGCCGAGATCGCCGAATTCGCCAAAGCCTTCGCCGTGCCAGGGATTGCGTAGCGTTCCAGTCATTGGAGACATCATGCAACTCATTTCAGCGATCGCGGTCATTGCTGCGATCGCCTCCGGCGGCGTAGTCGATGAACCAGCGGATCGTACCGGCATCGCGTCGAGTGAAATGTCAGCGTACATCGATCAACTCATATCGCAGAAGCGACTCATCACTGATTTGAAGGTTCGAATTATCGATCGGAAGATCGTGTTTGATGTGAGTCACACGGCAAACAAGAGTGAGATTCCATGGCTTATTCAGATCAACGTATCCGACAAGGAATACCGCGATTTCTCCAGACGCTATACGGCAGATGGTTTTGAGAATCCTATTCACCGACAGATCACGGCCAACCGCAAAAAACTGCATTCGACCGTGTGGGTTCAGAAGTCCTCCGGCAGCAAAGTTCTGACTTTACCGGACGGGCCAATTCCAGCCTCCGGTGATTTGGGAAAGGATCTTGAGCCGCTCAACGAACTTCTCCTGGAGTCACTGCGGGCCAACAATATTCCAGGAGCCACCGTTGCAGTTGCAAGCGAGGGGAAAATCATCTTTGAACGTGGTTTTGGTTACTCGGATCTTGAACCACCAATGCCGATGGCTCCGAACACGACAATTCGGATCGCCAGCATTTCCAAGCCGATCACGGCCGTTGCGGTGTTGTTGCTTATCGAAGACGGAAAGCTGCAGCTCGATGATCTTGTGATTGACTTTCTCACGCGCGAAAGAAAATTTTCGCTGCCAGCGGATGCTGATCCCGCGTGGAATCGAATCACCATTCGCAATCTGCTGCAGCACTCCGGCGGATGGAATCGCGACAAGTCGAAAGACACCATGTTTGAACTGGCGGAAGTTACCCGGTCCGCGAAGCTCGACAAGATCGCTCGCATTCCGGATGTCGTGCGGTATCAGCTGTCGCGACCGCTCGACTTTGAGCCCGGCAGCGAATACCAGTATTCCAACGTCGGCTATTGTCTGCTGGGTCGCGTGATCGAAGCAGCCAGTGAGCAGTCCTATGAGTCGTTTGTGACCAGGCGGATTCTGATCCCCGCCGGGATGACGCAGACTCGGCTGGGAAAAACCAGGCTCTCTGATCGCGCGGACGATGAGGCTCATTACTACACGCAAACTATCAAGACTTATCCGGCGGTCTGGGAGGTCGCATCAGATAAGACATCCGGTGGATTCGAAATGGTGTCGGCTCCGTACGGCCAATGGGATCTGGAAGTCATGGACGCTCACGGCGGATGGACTTCGACGGCCTCGGACCTGGTTCGCTTCGCGATGGCCATTGAATCGCTGGATACGCCACTGCTCAAACCAGATAGTTTCAGCTTGATGAAGGCGCGACCGTCATTTGCGGAGCCGACGGACAACAGTTGGTATGGGCTGGGCTGGGACGTTCGGCCAATCGCGGGCCTGGAGCAGGCCAACATGTGGCACATCGGTCTGATTTCCGGATCATCGACGATTCTTGTGAAACGCTGGGACAACTGCGTCTGGGCGGTGCTGTTTAATACCGATCAAACTAAAGACGGCAAGGCCTGTTCAACAGTGATCGACGGCCCGATGCACAGTGCAGTCAGCCTCTCGCTGCAGTTGATAGAGCAGGGCAGAGGCGAGAAAAGACGAGAGGCAGAGGCAAACTGACCACAGGACGGGCATTCCTGCCCGTCAGATTCCACGAGATCACGATAGGCGTTAGAATACCCGCATCGAATCCTCAAAAACACGGAGCCCGCGAAAATGCCAATCCATAACTGGAGTCAAGTCCGCTCGGGCACATACCACAATTTTCACTACCGCTGGATTGCTGCGATCATCGATCGTTTGAACGCAGGAATCCTGCCGCCGGGCTATTTTGCAATGGCGGAGCAGATCGTGGGTGGTCCCGAACCAGACGTGGTCGCATTGAAGAACTTTACGGAACTCTTCTCGGAATCACCGACGGGCAGAGTTGCTGTTGCTGAGCCTGCAGTCGTCACTCAGCCAACAACACGTTTCGTGATGAAGGCTGACCCGGAGCGATATGCCCACAAGGCGAATCAGGTCGTCGTGCGTCACGAATTGGGCCGCGTTCACGCCGTCATCGAAATCATTTCTTCTGGCAACAAAGATTCGCAACATGCTATTCGTTCGATCGTGGAAAAGTCTGTCAGCATGATTCGCCATGACATCAATCTGCTCATCATCGATCCGTTTCCTCCCACGCCTCGTGATCCTCAGGGCCTGCATCAATTGATCTGGAATGAAGTCACAGATCAACCCTTCGAACTCCCGCTGGACAGACCACTGACGATGGCCGCTTATCAGACGCAACCCGTCAAGACGGCCTATGTCGAACCGATCGCGATTGGTTCGGCGCTGCCCACGATGCCATTATTCCTGAACGGCGAATTCTACGTCAATGTCCCACTTGAAAAGACCTACAGCGACACATGGAACGTGTTGCCGAAGGAACTCCGTCAGTTGGTGGAGTAGCGTGCTCACTGAGTTAGGATCGCTCGATAAATAAATGTCCGATCCGCCGGACCTGGCGTTCGGTTTTCAGGCCCAACGGGCCGACTCTATGACAGCCCAGGGCAACGCCCTGGGAAATAGTTCCACGCAATGATTTCCAGCCCCAACGGGGCGGCACTAATTTTAGCAGTAACCAGCTCGGAAATAAGTTACCAGTTTCATGTAGGACAGGCTTCCAGCCTGTCAGCAAAAGACAGGCTGGAAGCCTGTCCTACGATTCGACATTCGGTAGATTATTTCCGAACGATGCCTGACTCCCGACTTCGGACCGGCGGTTATGATGTCCGGACTGACAGGAGCGCGTAAGGAACGTTGGTTCTGCGCGAAATGAAGTGCGCGGTCGGGCCCGTACTACAAACGAGTTGTATTTGATGGATGCTGTGATTGAGCCTGAAAGGCTCGCAGAAATCAGCCTGGGGCAAGAGAATCCGCGAATGCGGATGACCGCCGCCCCAGTTCACGTACCCTCCGAACACGAACCCTGAAAGGGTTTCACAATACGGTGTTGTGTAGCCCTTTCAGGGCAAAACGCATTGCTATCGACAAAACCTGGGGCGTTGCCCCAGGCTGACTTGTTGTGGCCCGTTGGGCCGAATCGCAGTGTTTCAGTGGGCTTTCAAGAACTCGTGGGCCTGTGTGGTTTGGCACACTTCCCGATGACATCCACGAGTCCATGATATCCGCGATGTCTGAACCTCGCACTTCATTTCGCGCAGAGCCGTTCTTTCCTTGTCGTGGTTCAAGGGAAACGACACGTGCTCGTGTGGTCATGAGTTTCACGATCACACCGGACGTTCTTTCCGCATCAGGACGACCGAACATGACTCGCATGCCAACTCTTAAATCGTCTCTATTCAACACCAAACTCCCATTCGATACATTCAACAACAGGCTCCCGAAAAAGCTCCTGAAAATGTCCGACTCCAATCTGTCGCACCAGCCAATCAGAATCATCGAGCAGCTTGTGACCAACTGCGACAGCAACGGAAGAATCACCGGTGATCCTCCAGATTGCCAATGATGCCTCGCTGCGAACACAAGCGTCCTCATCATCGATCAGCCTGCGCAGATCAGCCACAGCCTCGACACAACCAAAGTGCCCCAGAAAATTAGCAGCAAAACTCTTGTGTGGACTGACTTCATTATTCAGCACGCTGAAAATGAAAGACAACGCCGTCTCCGAACTACGATCAATTTCCAAAATGCTGCAGGCCGCAACATAGCTGGTGTACTCGTGGTCGCTGTCGAGCATCCGTTCAAGTTGTGGCAATGCCACACTCGCTGCAGATCCAATTGAACCGAGTGCAGAAGCGGCAGCGACCTGCACGCAGCGATCATCCCACTGAAGCATTGGGACTATGGCGGGAACGGCATCCTTGATTTCTGCTCCCTTCTCCTGAATCACGTTCAACGCCATAAGCTGGACAAGTTTCTCGTCAGACTGGAGAGCTTCAATTAAGCCAGAAACAATTTCGTCATGGAACGGTTCGAGGGCGGCAACTGTCTCGTCCAGCGTCGAAGGTGCCTGGACATGTGTGGCAAATCGGCGTAGCACGTCCATAACGCTCATATCATCTTCCCCGTCTGGTTGCTGAACATCCACTTTCGTTCGTCGAAGTCAAAATTGCCTTCGTTGCGGAACAGCATCACGGCGACGTTGGCTGGAATATTCTTGAGCATTTCCGGCTGGTCGTCGATATAGAAACTGATGCCACGCTCGGCGATGACATCGGCCTTTGCATCGAACGAGTTGACCAGCACAACATCAGTGAAGCGAATGCCGTGCTTCTGCAAATCGGCGACGGCTTTGTCACGATCACGACGGAACGTGACGACAATGACATCACCCGGCCAGACGTGGCTCAGGATGTTGAAGAAAGTCGGCGACTCGTCCACGCAGCCATCGAGATCAATGCCGAGCGTTGGCTTTGGCTGGTTGACGATATCCAACAGCACATCTCTGGCGTTACGGATTTGGTCTTTTAGATTCATACAGTTCCCTTTTGAACCAGTGACAGGATCGGTGGCGTACCCTCGTTCATTATTCAACTCCTTCGGTGTGTTCGGCAACGAACTTCCCGCCATTCAAGACGGTGGACGCTGCAATCGTATCGGGGACTTCCAGCAGCCGACGAGGATTGCGAATGGCGAGGTTCAAGGGCGTCGGTTGGCCCGTGATCCGCACTGTCACAAAGAGCACCGGAATCTGTTCGGCTGTGATTGGGCAGGCAATCACTCCGCTATCCAGCGAAAGGACTTCGCAGTCGGTCACGTCGAGTTTCATGCATTTTTTCCTGATCAATGATTGTGTTGGGAATCAGTTCAAATAGCATTGCGAGATTTGGACATGCTGCGGGACACCCTGATAAAGACCTGTCCGCAAACGAGTTCGTAAATTGGACGAATCCTGATTCTGTTCTGCCGCCAGTGGAAATCCCGCCGGCGGAGCGACGGGCGTACGGTACACCCGCCGCTCCGCCGACGGGAAAGTTCTGCAACGCGCAGCTTACTGGCCGCTGGGATTGAGAAGTTGATTTTGGCTAGGTTCTAAAAAATTAGCGTGACCAGTTTCTTGTCCGTTGTCACCTGGAACGACGACGTAGCAGGTGCCTCAAGACCTCCGATCAGTTCCGCACGGAGTTCCATCCACAGTTCTCCCAGCCAATTCTCACCAACCCACTCGCCCTCGATCAAGGCCGCCCCCCAAAACAAACCTGAACTTCGCTGTCGTTTTGTGCAGTCTTCAACGAAATACGCATCTCCAGATTCAATCAGTATTTCTCGAAGTTCTGGGTGCTGTTCAATCTTCAACCTCAGACATGAGATCATGTTTTCGAGGTCTTCATCTGACATTGGCTGAATAACCATTGCGTCCCTGTGCTTTTTTGCTTTCATTTTCGCCCCCATTGGAGACTTTTCATTTCTGATCGTTTCTCGAATTTCTTCGTCTGCAAATCGCATTGCCTGGAACAATGCCTCCGTGGTCAGCCACCGTTTGCCCTCATGTTGAATCGGGCAAGGGGCCATGTTACCCCAGCAGCCACCTTCTTCTTTCACTTTGCCGATAATGATGTCGTGTATGGTCGTGGCCTCCTTTGAATTGGGTTCCTGATTTAAAAACGCGGTTTGGATGTCCGCTCACCTTGTAGTGCGTAAGTCGTTCCTGCTACGGGACACTCAAAGCGAAATGTGTTGAATCGACATGGATTCGAACATCTGCGGTTCCGGCCCAACGGGCCATTCGTTCCAATAGCCAGGGCCCAATTGCCCTGGTAACCGTGGATCGATCCTCGGCGATCGATGGTGTTGGAGAAGTGATCACAATCAAAACAGTCTTTGTAAGCTCAGAATTGGTCGAGATGTGTATTCATGCACATCTCGCCTGTCGCACAGGATAAAACACTCCTCGTGGCGGAACTTCGAAAGTCCTACTTTTCGCTCTGCGGGCGTCGTCACCATCTTTTCCCACTCAAACCGGATATCCGTATGGAGAGGGCCAGAGTGCAATGTCCCATCTTTCAGTTCCACTGCAATTCTCGTGTTCTTCGTCAGCACAAATGCCATGTTTGGACTCCATTGGGGGTTAACTACATGCCTATCGATATACGGCAAACTTTGGCAAAAATGGTAAAAAAATGGTAAAACCTTGCCTTCAACGTCTGCTAAAACAAGCCCGTAACGATCGCGTAATCACCGCGCAGCAGTAAGTACTACGCAAATAACTTCCAGAGAAAATCGATGCGCCGCTCTGTCTTTCGCGAAAACCTGCACCGACTTGCCGATGCTCATGAATTGGATTTTGATGGACTCTGCAAGACGCTCGGGTTTATCAGAGAGGACAAGAAATGGTTGCGAAGACTGTGGCGCGATGGTCTGGATCAACTCAACTCACGCCGAAAAGAGGAACTCAAGAAACTGGCGAATCATCTCGGCTTGCTCGATTCACGTCAGCTGTGGGAAAGCAACGTGGCGGTGTCTGTCTCAGCTATGATGCAGACGAGTCCTGCGGGGTTCATTCAAGTTGCTGCCAGAACGTCCGCTTATTTTGCCGCGTTGCAACATCTTTACCTCCGCTGCCCGCAGGAGATCGATGAATTACTGCAACGATATGACATGTGCGACACGGCGATGGTTGCTGCCTTCGTTGCGGCATCTTACAACATTAACTTGGAATATCAGACGTATCTTGATCTGCAGCGATTGAAGGAACTCACTGAGCAATTTCAGAGTTATCAGAAAATGCACAATGTTGAGCGAGTTCGCGAAAAACTTGAGACACATCCGGCATGGATTAAGATGGTGTCAGACTTGCATCAGGCTATGTGCGGCAAAAGCAGTGAACGGATGCTGCAGGATGTCAGTGCCGAGATCGAGCGACGAATGCAGGCGGTGATTCGCCAGCCTCCCAGCATCGAAGAAATTGCGACGCGATTTACCAGACGATATCTCATCGAAGATGAGAGCGAGGACTTTGTGAGAGCAATGGAGATCGTCGCAGCCGATCCGATGTGGCAGTCATTCATTGCGAGTAAAGGTAACGAATCAAACGCCATTCAGTTCGTTCGAAAGCATTGGTCTGAAGCCCAAATTAACCTGATCGAACCCGAAAACTTTGCCTCTTCGTTCAAGGCGCACTATTTCTAATGACCACTGCACTGATGATCGCCAGGAATTGCTGAACCAGAACGTTTTGCATTGGTAAACTCCTCGAAACAGAGTGTAATTTGATTTCGAGCAACGAGTACTTGACTCGGGCAGTTCATGAATTGTGGTTCTTCTCGGAATGTAGTGGCAAGTGGTCGAAATCGCTGAGAAAGCTCAGCTTGGGCTCAGCAAACGGGACCGCCCCTTTCTCGCCTCGCCGTCACATCACCCAATGTTCATGTGGGCGATGTGACGGCGAGGCGAACGGGGCTAGACTCTCGTGTTTTCCGGGGTTTCATTTACCAGGGTGGGGTGGTA
>Ga0154020_10010484_pt1 | contig 10599 bp, 7 predicted proteins | sample Klosneuvirus_201_FD_109709 | JGI IMG/M metagenome (GOLD analysis project Ga0154020, IMG submission 109709) | Active sludge microbial communities from wastewater, Klosterneuburg, Austria - Klosneuvirus_20160825_MG | ecosystem: Engineered > WWTP > Aerobic digester > Activated sludge | place...
ATGGACCGGATCGGCGCCGAGCATGAGGTCGTCGATGAGCTCTCCGAGACCCTGCTCGGGCGAGCGCGGGCGCGGCTGACGACGGTCGATCTCGAGCCTGAGATCGACCGTTTGGAGGTCAACCTTCGAGGCGAGCTCTACCAGCTCAACCGCACGATCAATGAGGAGACCGACCGCGCCGTCCGCCGCGCTGAGCTCGATGAACGACGGGCGATCTGGCGGGTGATCGGGATGACGGTGGTCGCGATCTTGGTAGGTATCGGCCTCACCGTGCTCTCCGCCCGAGCGCTGCGGCCGATCCGTCACTTGGTGGCCTTTGCTCGGGCGATCTCCCGGGGAGACTACGAGCAGAGCGTCGCCCCCCGCGGCGACAACGAGCTGGCCGAGCTGGGCGAAGAGCTGGAGCTGATGGCCAAGAACCGGAAGGAGCGAGAGGCGGAGCTGGACCGCCAGCAGGCCGAGCTCGAGGTCGCCTACCACCGCGTCGCGGAGCTGAAGCGGTACCACGAGAGCATCGTCCAGAGCCTCAAGACCGGCGTGCTGGTAACCGATCGCGAGCTCAACATCACCAGCGTCAACCGCTCCGCCGTGGCCCTCTTTGGTCGCCCCGAAGACGAGATCCGCGGCCGTCCGCTCGCGTCCTTTCCCTTAGGGGAAGAGCTGAGCGCGCGCCTAGGCCCGCTCGGGGGCTTGGTCGAAGGAGGTAAGGAGGTCCCGCTGACCGCGCTCCCTCTGGGCGAGCGCCACTTCGACCTGGTGATCACGCCTTTCATGAACGATCGGGGCGCGGTGCTCGGCATCGTGGTCGCGTTTGAGGATGTGACCGAGAGCGTGCGCACCAAAGAGGCGCTCCTCCGCAGCGAGCGGCTCGCGGCGATCGGTCGGATGAGCGCCCACGTGACCCACGAGGTCCGTAACCCGCTCGCCTCGATCGGCCTCAACGCCGAGCTGCTCGAGGTGATGGTGAAGGAGGGCGGGATGACCGGCGGGGCGCTCGAAGAGGCGCGCGCGCTCTCGCGGGCGATCGGACGAGAGGTCGACCGACTGACGGCGATCACCGAAGAGTATCTGAGGTTTGCCCGCCTGCCCCGACCTGAGCTGGGGCCGGAGGACACCGCCGAGCTGCTCAGCTCGATCGCCAGCTTCGTGCGGCGCGATCTCGAGCTGGCGCACGTCGAGATCCGGGTGCAAGTGCCGCCCGAGCTACCGCGGATCCTGGTCGATCGCGACCAGATCCGACAGGCGATTCTCAACCTGGTACGCAACGCCAAGGAGTCGATGCCCGAGGGCGGAACCATCGAGCTCGAGGCGGCTCTCGAGGCCGAGGTGGTGGCGATCGTCGTCCGCGACCACGGCGTCGGCATCAAGACCGAGAACTTGGATCGCATCTTCGACCCCTTCTTCTCCACCAAGCTGACCGGCACCGGGCTCGGCCTCGCGCTGTGCCATCAGATCGTGACCGAGCATGGCGGCCAGATCCGGGTCCGATCCCAGCTGGGTCAGGGCTCCGAGTTCCGGATCGAGATCCCGCTGACCCGAGAAAACCCGCATCGCGCCGAGGCTGGATCGCGCTCCGCACCCCTCCTGCTGCTCTAAACCGAGGTGGCAGCTCTGAAAGCGCCTCTTCGGGCGGGATGACGCGATGCAGCGCCTTCAGAACCCCAGATGGGTCGAGCCTGACGCTGAAAACGCCTCTAGGACCCCCTTTGTCGAGTACGTCCGCGGGGTTGTATTACTTTGACCAGAACCTAAATAAATTCAAGGAATTCACTCATTTAGCGACCTCGATTGACTCGGGCTCGCTCATCCGGTGGGCTCGATCCCGTGATCGCCCAGGTTCAGAAGACTCTCCCCAATGGCCTCAGGGTCATCGTCCTCGAGCTGCCGCATCTGCACTCGGTGTCGGTCGCGCTGATGGTGAAAGCGGGGCCTCGCTATGAGTCGCCGTCCACCAGCGGGCTGTCGCATCTGCTCGAACATCTCCTCTTCCGTGGAACATCGAAGCACCCGAGCAGCGTGGAGCTCAACGCTGCCATCGAGGAGTTGGGCGGAGAGGTCAACGGCCTCACGCAGCGGGACGCGATGACCATCCACATGACGGTACCGCCGCGCTCCGCTGAAGCGGGCCTTGGGCTCTTGGCGGAAATGTGCACGACTCCACGGTTTCCTGGCCTCGCTATCGAGAAGCAGGTCGTGATCGAGGAGATCCTCGACACCATCGATTCCAGCGGTCTCGAGAACGACATCGACACGCTCTCGCGCAGTGCGCTGTGGGCTGGGCACCCCATCTCAATGCCGGTCGCGGGCACCGTGGCGAACGTCGAAAGTTTCACGCTGCGCCAGGTGCGGGCGCACTTCCGGCGCTGCTTCGTCGCCGAGAACGCTGTGCTCTGCGTCGCAGGACCGGTCTCCCCTTCGCGCATCTTCGCGGCAGCTGCACACAGCTTCGCCAAGATGCCTCAGGGCAAGCCGCTTTCCGACGGGCCGGTCCCACGGCCCGCGCATAGCCTTCCGATCCAGATTCAAGAGACCGAGGACTCTCAAGTTTCCGTACTGCTCACCGTTCCCGCGCCGCACGAGAACGACCCCCGCTTCTCGGCGCTGCTGCTGCTCCGGCGCATCCTCGATGACGGCTTCTCCTCCCGCCTCCGGCAGGCCGTCTCCGAGCAGCGTGGCCTCGCGTACTCCGTCGCGGCGTCGATCGACGTCTACGCGGACACCGGGGCGATGGACCTCGATGCGACCTGCGCCCCACGCAAACTAGTGGTGACCGTGGCCCAGATGCTCTCTACGCTCAAAACCCTGGCCGAGGACGGCATCGAGCCCGCAGAGCTGGAGCGCGCCAAGATCCGACACCGGGCCGAGCTCGAGTTTGGGCTCGACGACTCCCATGAGATCTGTGGCTGGTACGGGTCAGCCGCACTGATCGGTTCCCACCAAAGCTACGCGGACCGACTGGCGGAGGCCATGCGGGTGACCAAGCAAGACGTCGAGGCCCTGGCGCGCGACATCTTCGACCCGGCAAGGGCCGTGGTTACCTTGGTCGGACCAGCCCACCCCTCCGCCATCAGCAAGCTCGAGCGCATGCTCGGGCGCAGCCCCGGCTCAACGCTGTGGCTCGGCGAAGAAGATGATGGGACAGTGGAGCCGGTGGAAGCGGTGGATCTCCGCGGCCTGTCGGAGTGGGCGGAGAAGGGCGCGACCAAAGCGGCGCGCCTCGGACTCCGCGTCGCGGGCTGAGTCCAGTGCCCTCGGTCGGAAGTCCGTTCCGTGATCCGCGAAGGATCGCGGACGGTGGCAAGGCGGACCGACGAAGGCATACTGGTGTCTGGCGAGGAGGTCCAACGCAGCCAGCGGCTGCGAGACCGAGCGAAACGCGGAACGAACTTCCGACCGGGGGCACTAGTTCATGACCGATCGTCGCAGCATCGACGGCCGCGCGGCGGCTGAGGATCATCGCCTCGACGCAGCGCTGCGCCCCAAGCGCTTCGAGGACTACATTGGCCAACCGCGCCTCAAGGAGAACCTCCGCATCATGACGGAGGCCGCCAAGGCGCGAGGCGAAGCGATTGACCACGTCCTCTTGTCGGGGCCTCCGGGGCTCGGCAAGACCTCCCTGGCTCACATCATCGCCGCCGAGATGGGCGCCGGCATCCATGTCACCAGCGGACCGGCCATCGAGAAGAAGGGAGACCTCGCGGGGATCCTGACCAATCTTCAAGCGCATGACGTGCTCTTCATCGACGAGATCCATCGGCTGACCCCCGCGGTCGAAGAGAACCTCTACCCGGCGATGGAGGACTTTCGCTTTGACATCGTGATCGGCGACGGCCCCGGCGCGCGCACGATGACCCTACCCCTGCCCCGCTTCACGCTGATCGGCGCCACCACCCGCACGGGCCTCCTCTCGAGCCCCTTGCGGGACCGCTTCGGCTTCATGGCGCGCCTCGATTTCTACGAGCCGAGCGAGCTGCTCGAGATCGTGGAGCGCTCGGCCGGGCTGCTCGGGGTGTCGATCGAGCGCAGCGGGGGAGAAGAGATCGCGCGCCGCGCGCGGGGCACTCCCCGGGTCGCCAATCGCCTGCTGCGTCGCTTGCGAGACTTCGCGGAAGTGCTGGGAGATGGGCGGATCTCAGCGTCCTTGGCCGAGACCGCGCTCGATCGCCTGGAGATCGACAAGCAGGGCCTCGACGACATGGACCGGCGGCTCATCCTGACGATCATCGACCGCTTCAGCGGTGGTCCGGTCGGCCTGGAGACCTTGTCCGCGGCGATCGGCGAGGATCCCTCCACGATCGAGTACGTGGTCGAGCCCTACCTCATCAAGGAAGGCTACCTCGAGCGCACGCCCCGGGGACGGCGAGGGACGGTGCGCGCCTACCAGCACTTCGACCGGCCGCTGAGCGGACCCGGCCAAGGGCAGCTCGGCTTTTGATCACGATCCCGCCCCCTCCTGGATCCGCCCTCCGCCCTCGCCGCCGCGCCGCCATGCGCGCCTTGGCCGAGGTGCTGTGGACGCCACGCGGGGACCGTCGACTCCCGGGCGAGCGAACGCTCGGCCCCGCGATCGACTCGCTCTCTCCCGAGGACGTGTGGTGGGTCGCCGAGTCCACCAGCGCCGGACCGGTGTACCTGATGCCGACCAAGGAGTGGCTGCGGGCCTTGCTCGCCTTCATCGATGCGCAGGCGGTCCACAGCGTGCTCGAGGTCGCCGCCGGGGACGGCTTTTTGTCGGCCTGCCTGGCCAAGGCCCGCCCGGGCCTGCAGGTGCGGGCGACCGACAACCACGCTTGGGCGCGGCTTTCGGGGAGGCTCAGCCCTGCTGAGGCCAAGCGCGGCGTCGGGATCGGGCTCTCCGGAATCCGCATCCCCGACACCGTCGAGCGCCTTAGCGCCACGGCCGCGATCACGCGCTACCGACCAGACCTGGTCCTCGTAAGCTGGGCTCCTCCTGGGCTGCTCGTCGAGCGGGCGATCCGGGCGCCCTCCAAGCTGGTCCTGGACCTCAGCGTCGAGGGAGACGTTTGCGGAAACGACGCGCGCACCTGGCGCTTCCGCAAGGAGCTGCTCGGAGGTCCCCTCGAGGAGCGCGCCTACTGCCGGCTCGACGGCCGGGGGCGCCCGCGCCAGACCCGGGCCACGCTCTACTACGGGGCACGACATCGGCTCCACGGCCTGGAATAGCGCGTCATGGCCCGCTATCGGCGGGGTGAACCGGGCTGCGGGCGCGATCGCTCTGGTCAACGCGTGGTGCCGCAGCATCAGGGCTGACAGCCGCGCCTGAGCAAGGCCGGTGACAGGCCGCGCGAAACGGCCTGCGCAGAAGGAGCGGAGGACCGAAAGGACTCGGGGCTCAGCCGGCCCGGGGCGCGTAGCGGACGCGCACCCCGCGGTGGCGTGCTGCGTGCTCTACCCCGCGCTATGACGTATCGCTGCCTCACCCCATTCATCCTCCTCTTTTGCGCGACGCCGGCGCTGGCCGAGCCCGAGCGCGAGGAGGCGCCGCGGCCGATCGATGAGCGCGAGGAGGCGCCGTGGGACCACCTAGAGCTATCCATGGGCTTCCTGAGCGGGGGCCGGAGCTACCTAAAGACGCCCTTCAATCGGGCCGGAGCGCCCAGCCCGACCCTGTCGCCCGAGCTGTACGCGCCGTTTCAGCACGCGCCTTTCGACAATGTCCTGGCCAACGGCCTCCGCTACGACGTGCGCTTGGTGGTCAGCTACGTGCGCCTCACGGTGGGCCTGGACCTGCCCTTTGCCTCCTATTCGCCGACTGAGGCCAACACCCGCCAAATCATCAACGGCGTAGAGCGGCAGGTCACCCTCGATTCGCTGGGGTTTCGGGATCTGCGCTTTGGTATCGGGGGTGAGTATCCGATCGGGCCGATCGCGCCCTTCGTCGACGTGATGGGGGCCGTGCACTGGGTCAACGCGCGGGTCGCGGTGGACGGCCAAGCGACCGACTTCGACGCCAATAGCTTCGGCTTTTCGGTCCGCGCGGGAGCGCGCGTCCACGTGCGCAAGTGGTTCTTCGCCACGGCCTCGGGGGAAGTCGGGCTGATCGGCGACGTGCGCTGGGCAGCCGAGTTGTCGGTCGGCTTCGCGATCTTGTGAGCGTCGCCCCGCGCGGCTTTTGGGCGGAGGCGCGGGGGGCGCTCAACCGCTGCGCTGGGTGAGCTGTCCCAAGGTCTCGCGGAGGAGCACCTCGAGCGTCGTGCCCTCTGGGCTGCCGTCGATGGCCCGCGTGGCGGCCGCCTCCGCTTGCTGCGGCCGAAAACCGAGGTTCACCAGGGCGCTCACGAGATCGTCGTAGGTCTTGTTTCGGCCGGGGCGGGTGGAGGGCGTGCCCTCCCCGGCAGCGCCGGGGAAGTTGAGCAAGATGACCTTGTCGTGGAGGTCGAGGACCAAGCGCTCGGCGGTCTTCTTGCCGACCCCAGGGAGCTTGGAGAGGCGAACATGGTCCTTGCGCTTGACGTGCTCCACCAGCTCAGAGGGCGCGGTCTCCAGGATACCGAGCGCTTTGACTGGGCCGATGCCCGGGACCGAGATCAGAAGATCAAAGAGCTCGCGCTCGGCGTCGTCCGGGAAGCCGAAGAGCTGGATGGCGTCGTCGCGCACATGCGTGTGGACGTGGATGTCGACGGGCTCTCCGAGCGCGTAGCTGGCGCGCCGCGGGACGGACACCAGATAGCCGACGCCCTGGACGTCGATGACGACCGCGCTGGCGGAGCGATCGATGGCCGTGCCCCGAAGCCGCCGGATCACCGCGTACCCCGGCCGCGGGAGGTGGCGGCGTAGATCGGCGATCGAGCCCGGTAGGCGCCGGCGATGGCGATGGCCAGCGCGTCGGATGCGTCGGTCGGCGCGACCTTCTCGAGGCCCAGGAGCATCCGCACCATCTCCTGCACTTGAAACTTCTCGGCGCGTCCGTTGCCGGTCACCGACTTCTTCACCTCGGCCGGCGCGAGCTCATCGAGCGGCAGCGCACGCAGCCGCACCGCGAGGAGCGCAACGCCTCGGGCATGGCCTAGGATCAGCGCGCTCTTGGCGTTCTTATGGTGGAACAAGGACTCGAGGAAGACCTGCTCGGGGCGGTGGCGATCGAGCTCGCCCAGCAGCCCCTGAAAAATAGCGTCGACGCGGTCCGAGAGCGGCGCCGATTCGGGGGCGTGGATGACCCCATTTCCAAGGTGTTCGATCCGGCTGCCGTGGACCCGAACGACCCCAAAGCCGGTGCGGATCGAGCCGGGGTCGATGCCAAAGGCGATCAAGGGACGGCTCCGGTGGGTTCACCAGCGGCCCAGCGACGAGCAGGCCCGTCTCTGGCCGCCGCCGGCATCCCTTAGCCCTCTTGGGCCTGGCTCATCACGTCTTCGGGGATATCGAAGTTCGTGTAGACGTTCTGCACGTCGTCGTGGTCCTCGAGCTTCTCGTAGAGGCGAAGGACCTTCTTGGCGGTGTCGACGTCGGAGATGGCGACCAGGCTGCTCGGGATCATCGTGGTCTCCGCCACCACCGACTCGAGACCCGCTTTGTCGAGCGCTTCCTTCACCGTCAGGAAAGCGTTGGGGGTCGTGTACACCACCACGTGCTCGGCTTCGACGACCACGTCCTCCCCGCCGGCCTCGAGTGCCGCTTCCATCACGCGGTCCTCTGGGAATCGGGCGAGGTCGTAGCGGATCATGCCGCGCTTTTGGAAGTTGAAGGCGACCGCCCCGCTCTTGGCCAAGCTCCCGCCCGACTTCTCGAGGGCGTTGCGAACCTCGCTCGAGCTGCGGTTGGTGTTGTCCGAGAGGACCTCCACGATGAAGGCCACGCCACCGGGGCCGTAGCCCTCGTAAAGGAGCTCGTGCACCTCGGAGCCTTCGAGCTCACCGGTGCCCTTCTTGATCGCGCGGGTCACCGTGTCTGAGGGCATCATGGCCGCGCGGGCCTTCTCGATCGCCAATCGCAGGCGTGGGTTTCCGGTGGGATCTCCCCCGCCCATGCGGGCGGACACCGTGAGCTCTTTCGAGATCTTGGTGAAGGCCTTACCGCGGCGAGCGTCCTCGGCGCCCTTCTTGTGCTTGAGCTTGCTCCATCGATTATGTCCGGACATGCGTTCTCCGAGGCTGCCCGGCTTGGTTAGCATGGCCCGACCGGGTCGCCAACAGCGCCGGCCAAGCGCAGGCACTTTTTGCGGTTTCGGGGGGCGGGCTCCGCGCTGGGCGTGCTAATGAGGTCACCATTCCTTCCCGCTCGGGCCCTCCAAAAGCGCCGCCCGTGCTGCGGCGCCCTGCTCCTCCGGGTCCGTGTCGGGGCGGGCCTTGGCTCGCCTTGTCGCTCGCGGTGCTCGCGGTGCTCGCGGTGGCTTGTCGGCCGGCTCCGACGGGCCCCACCCCTTGGGCGCGCGCCAGCGTCATCAGGGAGGCCTCTGAGCTCCTCTGGGGGCCGGCCAGCACGGGCGCGATCGGTGATGTGCGCTTGGTGAACGACCGCCTGATGGTGGTGGTCGCTGGGGTTGACCGAGCGGTCGGCTTCGCTGCCTCCGGTGGAAACATCATCGACGTCGCGCCGATGCCGGAGGGCGACGACCACCTCAACCAGATCTTCCTGTATCTGGCCGAGGACTTCCCGCGCCAGGCCCGCTACACCAAGCTCGAGATCATCGACGCCGGTGGGGCCAAAGCGGCCGTCGTCCGCGCCACTGGCCTCGACGACAAGAACGCCAAGATCGCGATCGAGACCGACTACGTGCTCCGCCCGGGCTCGCAAGAGCTCACGATGATCACCCGCTTCACCTCGTCCTCGACCGGGACGATCAGGAACTACTCGATGGGCGACGCCATCCAGTGGGGGCGCGCCGAGCACCTCGCGCCCGGAGTGGGGTTCAAGCTCGGCGGACGGCGCCGAGACCTGCCGTGGATCGCCGGCATCGGCCCTGGCACGTCGTACGCGATCGTCCCTCACGGGCCGCTGCCCTTCCACGGCCCCAACGGCTCGGTGTGGAGCGATCCCATCGGCCAGGTCTCGGACCTGCCCCCGAAGCAAACCGTGGCCTACACCCGGCACGTCGTGGTCGGCACCGGCGACACCTCTAGCATGATGCAGACGATCTCGACCCTGCGCACCGAGGCGACCGGGCGCATCGAGGGGGCCGTCACCACGGCCGTGGAGGAGTCGAGCCCGACGGGGGCGAGTGCGGCCCTCGCCTCGCCGGTCAAGGACGCGACCGTGGAGATCATGGATGCCCAGGGTGGCCTGGTCGGATTGGCCAGCGTGGATGCGCGCGGCTGGTATGCGATCGATCTGGTGCCAGGGACCTACTCGGTGCTCGCCCGCGCTCCGGGCCGAGCCGCCGCCCGCCCGGAGTCGCCCGCTGCCTTTGCACTCGCCGCCGGCGAGACCGTCTCGCGGGTGATGAAGCTCGCTCCCCCGGCGGTGATCGCCTGGCGCATCGAGGGGGAAGACGGACGGGCCCCAGCGCTCAAGGTGACCATCGTGGGCGTAGACGGCACGCCCGACCCCAATTTGGGCCCTGCTTTTCAGGGTTCCGGGGCCGGACCGGTGGTCCTCTCCTCTCGGGGCCTGGGGGAGGCCGCGGTCGGCGTAGGCAGCTACGAGGTGCTGGTGAGCCGGGGACCGGAGTTTGAGCTGATCCGGCAGCGCGTCGTGCTCGCCCAAGGAGAGAAGAAGGAGATACGCGGTCGCTTGGTGCGCTCGGTCGACACCCGCGGCTACCTCGCGGCCGATCTTCACCAGCACGCCGTGCCGAGCTTCGACTCCGGGGTCTCCTTGGCGGATCGAGTGCTCTCCAACGCGGCGGAAGGCGTCGAGGTCCTCGTCTCCACTGACCACAACGTGCTCGTCGACTTTCGCCCGGTGATCGCCGCCCAGGGTTTGGGCCGAAACTTGGCCACCATCATCGGCACCGAGGCGACCACCCACTCGGTCGGCCACTTCAACGCCTTCCCGCTGGAGATCAAGCGCGACGATCCGCGCGGCGGCATGGTCGATCCGGAGGGCCTGAGCCCAGAGCAGATCTTCAGCTTCCTGCGCGGCATCGGTGAGGCTCAAAACCCGTTCTTGCAGGTCAACCACCCGCGGGCTGGCTTCATCGGCTACTTCGACTTGATGAAGCTCGAGCCTCGGAGCGGCGCGGCCAGCGACCCGCGCTTCAGAACCAACTTCGACGGGCTCGAGGTGGTGCAGTTTGGCGCGACCTCCGAGACCGATCAGGTTCTCGAGGATTGGTTCGCGCTGCTCCGCCGGGGCCTGCGGGTGACGGCGACCGGCAACAGCGACAGCCACACCGTCACCGTGCGAGAGGTCGGCTGGCCTCGCACGATGGTCTGCCAACCCGACGACAACCCGACGAGGCTCGATCCTCGGGCCTTCACCGAGGCCCTGCGGCGCGGGTGCGCGACCATCAGCGGAGGCCCCTTTCTGACGGTCAAGAGCGGCACGGTCAGCATGGGCGGCCTGACCCGGCAGCAGCGGGGGCGCTTCCCGCTGACGGTTCACGTAGAGGCGCCGGCTTGGATCAGCACGAGCCGGCTCCGGATCTACCTCGACGGTTTGGTGGTCAAAGATCAGCCCATCACCCGCGGGGAGGTCGTG
>Ga0154020_10010485_pt1 | contig 10598 bp, 8 predicted proteins | sample Klosneuvirus_201_FD_109709 | JGI IMG/M metagenome (GOLD analysis project Ga0154020, IMG submission 109709) | Active sludge microbial communities from wastewater, Klosterneuburg, Austria - Klosneuvirus_20160825_MG | ecosystem: Engineered > WWTP > Aerobic digester > Activated sludge | place...
AATTACACCCGTAGGCGCATAATAAAAAGTTTGGCTGAAGATGGCAGTGCAGAAGGCGGTAAAGACGGGATGGATTGCATTTTATGCTCTTTCAGTTTTAGTAATCTTAAATTAAAATATGCCGCAGCCAATAATTCTTTTTATATTATAAGAAATGGCGAATTAATTAACTGTGAAGCCAACAAGATGCCGGTTGGTAAGTCGCCACGGGAAAACGTGGCATTCACATTATTTGAGATTGATCTGCAGAAAGGAGATATCGTTTATACCTTAACCGACGGCTTACCCGACCAGTTTGGTGGTCCAAAAGGAAAGAAATATAAATACAAGCAACTGGAAGAATTATTGTTGAACATTAAAGACCTTTCGATGCAAGAACAACAACAAGCAATAAATAAAAGTTTTTTAAGCTGGAGAGGTGAGTTAGATCAAGTAGATGACGTATTAATAATGGGAATAAAAATTTAAACATTGAAATTGAAAAAAATATTTAGCGTACTAATCATTTATTCCATTTTTTGCTTAAAGAGCTCATTTGCTTTGGCATCTTCCAATCCTGTTATTAAGGAAGATTCGTTACTGGCATTAATTTCAGAAAAAAATCATGATACTATAAATGCTAACTATTTTTACAACATTGCCAACGAACTAAGAAGAAATGATCCGAAAAAGTCGATTGAATACGGGTTTAAGTCGAAGGACCTTTTTGAGAAACATAATAATTGTCAGGGTACTTCAAAAGCTTATTTAGTCATCGGAACGGCCTATATGAATACATCCGATCATATAAGTGCCTATGAAAATTATAAAAAGTCAATTATACAAAGCATAAAATGTAACGACATCAAAACAATAGCCAGATGCTATAATAATATTGGAATTTTATATATTAAGCAGGGAAATACTTCTGATGCTTTAAAAAATTATTTAGAAGCATTAAAGTTAAGGAGATCCCTTGGCGACTCCTCGGAGGTTGGCGCTTCATATGCGAATATTGGAAATGTATATTTTTATGAGAAGAACTATAAAGAAACTTTAATTAACTACCTAAGAGCGATAAGAATATTTGAGCAAACCGGTAATAAATTTGGTTTAGCAAATACCAATTCTAACATTGGTAATTTATATATTATAATGAATCAACCTAAAAAAGCGCTGCCCTATTTAGAAGTTGCAAAAACCATAAATACTGAAATTAACGACATCAGAGGATTATCTTCTTGTTTCAACAATCTAGGTTTAATTTATTTAAATAATAAACAATATAAATTGGCAAAAGAGCATTTTGAAAAAGCACTGGTATATAATCAAACTGCGAACAATCAAGAAGGTGTTGGGGAAAACACAAACAATTTAGCATTAACTGAATTTTATTTAAATAATATAAAAGCAGCCGAAAACCATGTAACTGAAAATATTCAAAATCTTTTCCGGATCAGAAGTTTATATAATTTATCTGAAGCATACCACATATATAGCAAAATTGATTCATCACGTGCCAATTATTTAAACGCTCTAAAGTATTATAAATTGCATATTCAGTATCGCGATAGTACTGTAAATAAAGAAAACTCCGATAAAATAACCCAACAACAATTGGCTTATAATTTTAATAAGAAAGAAGAGGCAATCAGGCAGGAGCAATTAGAAAAAGACATTACTGCCAAACAGGAATTAAGGCTTCAGAAAAACATCACAATTGTTACTCTTTTTGCAGGCGCATTAATTTTTATTTCTTTAATTATCGCTGTGAGAGCATATAATGGGAAAAAAGCTGCCAATCAAGCTATCAGTGTGCAAAAAGCCTTAGTTGAAGAAAAGCAAAAAGAGATTCTGGATTCAATACATTATGCCAAACGCATACAAACTACCCTCCTCGCCCACTCCGAATTCATCAATAAATACATTCCAAATAACTTTATTTTATTTAAGCCAAAAGACATCGTAAGCGGAGATTTTTACTGGGCCACAAAAAAAGGTGACTACTTTTATTTAGCAGTTTGTGATAGTACAGGACATGGTGTTCCGGGTGCCTTTATGAGTTTATTGAATATTAATTTTTTAAACGAAGCCATTAACGAAAAAAATATTATTGAGCCAAATAAGATATTCGAATATGTACGGACCTCTTTAGAAAACAGTATAAGTAAAGATGGACAGAAGGACGGATTTGATGGTATTCTGTTACGGATAGACACAAATACCGGTGAACAAGACTATGCTGCTGCCAACAATGCTCCAATTATTATTCGTAATGGACAAATTGAGCAATTACCGTCAGACCGGATGCCTGTTGGCGTTGGTGAAAGAAAGGAACAATTTAAACTCTACGGAGTAACAAAAGAACCTAATGCCTCGCTTTATTTATATACAGATGGTTTTGCAGATCAATTTGGCGGACCAAAAGGAAAAAAATTTAAATACAATCAACTCAATGAACTATTATTATCAATAAATTCAAGTGACTTAACTCAACAACAATCCAAATTAAGTGGTGTTTTTGATGCCTGGAAAGGTGAATTGGAACAAGTGGACGATGTGTTGGTCGTAGGTATAAAGGTTTGAAAAAATTACTCTTCATAGCTTTTTTCATGTGCGCAGGAAGGATCTTTGCGCAAGACACGGCCATTGATTCGCTGTACGCCTTGCTTAAGAAAACCACTTCTGATACGGTAAAAGTGGAGCTATTAGATGAATTGATTACAGCCATTGAAGACGAAAAAGAATGGCTTCCCCTGAATCGACAGGTTATTATATTAGCACAAAAGAATCTCCGACGGAACATTACCGAACACGAACGCCAGATCTATTACAATGCACTTGCAGACGCGTATAGTAATTATGCCTTCTTATACGAAACAAAAGGCAACCTGGACAGTGTAATGTATTTTAGGACCAAAGAAGTGCAGATCGATGAGTTCATAACAGATTCAACAAAAATTGCAGTTGGTTTAAATGATCTGGGAAGTACCTATCACGAGATCGGAAATTACGCCAAAGCACTTGAATTGTTTCAAAAAGCGATAAAGATCCAGTTGCTAAAAAACGACTCACTCAACTTAGCGAAAACCTATAATTCTATTGGTTTAGTTTACAAACGTCAAAAAGAAAATGCGCTTGCTTTGATGTATTATTCAAAAAGCCTAACGATAAGAGAAAAACTGAAGAACGACCTTTGGATCGCCGAATCCTTAGTTAACATTGGCGCTATACAAAAAGATACGCTTCAGGCTCGCCTATTTTATCATAAAGCAATTAACTATTTAAAGCGGACTATATATATTGGTCCTTTGGGATCGGCTTATAATAATTTAGGATTCTCCTTTAATGGTGTAACAGAAAAAGACAGTGCCTTATTCTATTTACGGACGGGACTTTTTCTGCGCTTAAAAACGATCAACAACAAACACATTGCTTCATCTTATTTAAACATTGGCGGTGTTTTTACAGCCAATAACCTACTCGATTCTGCCCTCTATTATACACAACGCGCCGAAAATATGATCGCACTTGCAGGGAGTCTGGAAGTAGAAGTAAGTATTTATAAGCAATTAAAAGAGATCTACAAAAGAAAGGGTGATTTTAAAACCGCATTTAAATATGGAGAACTTTACGCAAGACTTCAGGATTCGGTTGCTAAAGTAGACAATGGCAAAGAGTTCTACCGTCAACGGATCAAGTTTGAGTATGAACAAAAAGAATTAGTATTAAAGGAACAAGAAGCTAAAAAAGAATTAGAATTCAACGAAAAGACAAAAAAACAAAAGATCGTTATAGCCTCATCTGTTTTCATTTTGTTCATTGTGCTTCTGTTTTCTTATTTCCTTTACAAGCGATACCGATTAACAACAAAGCAAAAACAGATCATTGAAGAACAAAAAAGTGAAGTGGATATTAAGAACAAAGAGATCACCGATTCTATTAACTACGCCTCTACCATTCAGCAATCCTTACTTCCTCCTAAAGAACTGAAGTATAAATTATTTCCAAACGCGTTTGTACTATTTCAACCAAAAGATATTGTAAGTGGCGATTTCTATTGGTTTGGAGAAAAGAACGGCAAGCGCATTATCGCGGCAATTGATTGTACAGGCCATGGTGTACCGGGTTCGTTAATGAGCATGATCGGTAATAATTTCCTGAACGAATTAATAGAACAAAAGGGTATTACTAGTCCTGCCGAAATACTAAACCAACTAAAGTTCAAGATCATTAATGCTTTAAAACAATCGGAAACAACCCGTTCGCGCGACGGGATGGATGTTGCCATGTTGAGTTTTAACGCGAACAATTCATGCGTGGATTTTGCCGGTGCTAACAACCCGCTTTGGGTGATCAGAAATAATGAAGTGATCGAATACAATGGCGATAAACAGCCTGTTGGTTTTTTTGTGCAAGCACACAAAGATTTCACTGACCATAACATTGAATTAGAGAAAGGCGACGTGCTCTATATTTTTACCGACGGTTATGCCGACCAGTTTGGCGGGCCTAAAGGAAAAAAATTCAAATACGCTACATTAAAAACCTTACTGCTTTCCATTAGCAATAGACCCGTTGAAGAACAAGAAACAATATTATCTCAAACATTCACTGATTGGAAAGGTACAAACGAACAAGTAGATGATGTATTATTAATTGGAATAAAAATATAATTATGCCCTGGAAAAAAACACCACCGCAAAATAACTATTACGCAGTTATTTTTTCATCGACTAAATCTGACAACCTGCAAGGATACGCCGAAATGGATGAAGTGACCATGCAATTGGCGCAAGAACAATCCGGATTTATAGGTTACGAAAGTGTAAACAATGGCAATAAAGGCATCTTTATTTCTTATTGGGAAAGTATGGAGGCTATTCAGGTCTGGCGACAGAATGCCACACATTTAATGGCGAAAGCTAAAGCTGAACAATGGTATAATCGTTATCTGAGTCAGATTTGCAAAGTAGAACACACGCATTTAATGGAGAAATAATTAAAAAACCGAAGTGAGCTCACTTAAATGCTCAATAGTTTGCAGATCCTTATGATCAAACAAGGCGTGCTCGTTCAATTTATAAAAAACAGCCTTCCATCCTGCTCCTAAGGCGCCTTCAATATCGCTCACCCAATTATCCCCTATCATCACGCACTCATCCTTTTTAGCACCTACTTTGCCCTCTGCTAATCTAAAAATCTCAACATTAGGCTTGGTTAAACCATGTTCTTCGGAAATTATCACCTCGTTAAGATATGGCCGTAAACCGCTATTATCTATCTTAATATGTTGTATTTCTTTAAAGCCATTAGTAATAACATGGAGTTGATGTTTGGCGGACAAATCTGCCAACATTTCCATACAGCCGGGTTTTAAAGCTTTTGAGTAAGGTGACAAACGCACATACTCTTCCGAAAGGTGTTTACTAAGCTCTACATCATCCAAACCAAAATTTAAGAATGAATCGTGAAACCGGCGGTAACGTAATTCCGATTTCTCAATTTGCTTTTTGTAATATAAATGCCACAATTCATCATTCTTTTTTTTATAATGCGCATGAAACACATTAAAATCAGTATTCAGCTTACCTGCCAATTCTAATTCATGAAACAATTGCTGTAATACATTGTGCGAATTGAGATCAAAATCCCAAAGTGTATTGTCCAAGTCAAAAAACAAATGCATTACAAGAACTGTTTAATTGATTCGTAAAAAAAGGCAATCAAAACATAAATGGCAATGTTCCAAAAAAGTACGCCTACACTTAGAGCCAATATCACTTTTTTCTTGTCCCTGTAAAAACGCTCTGCAATAAATGCGCCTAAAGGAATGGTAATACCTAATGGCGTGACAAAAGCAATACCCCATAAACCGAACCTTTTCTTTACTTTAATAATCATCCGGTTATTTTTAGTGAAGATTTTAGGGTGCTCATGACTTTTGAAGTATTTAACTTTAATCCGGTGGACCCATTTAAAGAAAACCGCACTAATATTGGTGAACAGAATCACCCCTGTTATAGCACCGGAGCATGTAATTGAGAGCACCTTTATAAAATTAAACCCGAACAAGGCGGTAGCCGATGGAACAGCTATTTTGGTGAAACCGATAAGGCTAGTAACAAATATTGAAAATATCTTCCAGAACTCGATCATAAATAAGAAAACGTAAATAAATGATACTTAGCACGAATAAGCAAATTAATGTTTGTTAATAATGGTCATAAATCGGCTGTTTTTAGCTGATTAAGATCAAAATTTTATATTGGTAGTAAATTATAATTTTATTAATTTTACGCCCCACAACGCTAACTAAAACTATTTAAATATGTCTACACAAACTGCTAATGCAGCTGCTGATACACACGAAAGTATGTTTGACGCAGTTTTGGCCCGCTTAGATATTGCTGCCAAATTAATGTCCCTTTCAGATGAAGTTGCCACCATACTAAGAAACCCATTAAAACAGGTAAAAGTAAGTTTACCCGTTATGATGGATAACGGTAAAATTCAGGTATTCGAAGGATATCGTGTTGTTCATTCAGTAGCTATTGGCCCTTCTAAAGGAGGAATCCGTTATGCTATGGATGTTAATCAGGATGAAGTAATGGCTCTATCAGCTTGGATGAGTTTTAAATGCGCTGTTGCTAACCTGCCTTACGGTGGTGCCAAAGGTGGTATTAAATGCGATCCGCGTGCAATGAGCGTTGGAGAATTGGAAAGACTTTCCCGTGCATATGCCAAATCCATGAAAGATGTTTTTGGAGTAAATAAAGATATTCCTGCCCCTGATATGGGAACCAGCGGCCGCGAAATGGCATGGATTTTGGATGAGTTCAATAAAATAACAGGAGAAGATTCACCAGGGGTTATTACCGGAAAGCCAATTGCTATTGGCGGTTCATTAGGACGCGACGCTGCTACAGGCCGTGGGGTAATGGTAAATACTCTGGCTGCATTAAAGAAAATGGGACTAGATCCTAAAAAAGTGACATCTATTGTTCAAGGTTTTGGAAACGTTGGTTCTCATGCCGCACGCTTATTATCTGAACAAGGTGTGAAAATTGTTGGTATTGGAGATCATACTGCTTCTTTCTATAACCAAAATGGCATCGATATTAAAGCCGCATTAGATTATGCTTCAAAAAATAAGAATACTTTAAAAGGATTCACCGGTGCAACCGAAATCCCGGCCAACAAATTATTGATCTCTAAATGTGATGTGTTAGTTCCAGCCGCTTTACAAAATGTAATTACTGCAGATAACGCAGGAAGTATTCAAGCTAAATTAATCATTGAAGGTGCAAACGGACCAACCATGCCGGAAGCTGATGCGATTCTGAATGATAAAAAAATCATCGTAGTTCCTGATATCCTAGCCAACAGCGGTGGCGTTACTGTATCTTACTTTGAGTGGGTACAAAATAAAGCCGGTTATTATTGGACAGAAAACGAAGTGAATACCAGACATGACCACAATATGGAACTTGCATTTGAAAGTGTTTGGCAAAATGCCGATAAGTTTAAAACAAGTATGAGAATAGCAGCCTATATTACAGCACTTCAAAAAATCGAACAAGCCGTTAAACTAAAAGGTGCTTACTAGGCGTTTAACTTACTAATAATCAAATAATTAACATAAAACTGTTTGTATATTAACCTATATAAGCAGTTTTTTTGTGACCAAAAGTTAATTTTTAGTTTATTTTTGCTTAACCAAAATTTAAACCATTGGAAATACTATATATAGGTATATTTTTATTTACAGCTTATTTATTAGGCTCTATACCTACTTCTGTTTGGATTGGGAAGATTTTTTTTAAAATTGATGTGCGGGAATTTGGAAGCGGTAATGCCGGAGCAACCAATACTTTCAGGGTTTTAGGAAAAAAGGCAGGGATTCCGGTATTAATTATTGATATATTAAAAGGTACTGCAGCTGTTGCTTTATCATATTCTACAGGCTTTGATCCATGGTCGGATTTCTTCATTAATTTTCAAATTGCCTTAGGTATTGCTGCATTTATTGGACACATTTTTCCTGTTTTTGCTGGATTCAGGGGCGGTAAAGGCGTGGCTACATTATTAGGTGTAGTTATTTGTATTAACCCTATTGCCTGTTCCTTGGCTTTAGCCATTTTCCTGACTGTACTCTTTTCAACGCGTTATGTGTCATTAAGCTCCATGTTAGCAGGTATTAGTTTTCCTGTTATCTTGAATCTATTTCTCAAAAACGACAACTTTACTTTAACCATTTTCTCAATACTTGTTGCCGTGGCTCTAGTTATCACGCATCGTAAAAACATCACCCGTTTGTTGAATAAACAAGAAGCACGCGTAAGGCTTTACAATAAAGCCACTAATTAATCGTTAATTTTTCTAATCAAGTTTATTGTAATGGGTCGTTTAGTATTTTTGGCCTGTTGTTTGATATTATAATTGAGGATGTTTAAATTCTATAAATCATATTTACTATTGTCGTTTTTGTTTTTCGGTCAATTTCTTTTGGCCCAAGAGGATGAATATGTGAACGAAAATCAGTTACGTTATGATGATTATGTTTATAAACCTAATATTAAAACTGCCCAACTTTATGAATCAACCTGGGAGTATTCGGCACCTCTCATTAAATTCAACGCGGGTGAACAACTTTTGTTAAGTTTCGACGACATCGATGCCGATCAGAAACAATATTCTCTGAGCGTCGTTCATTGCGATGCAAAATGGAATCCAAGCGATTTAATGCAATCTGAGTTTTTACAAGGATTTTACGACCTTAATATCATCAACTTTAATTTCTCAATTAACACACTTCAAAAATACACCCACTACTCTATTTTGTTTCCAACACAAAATATGATTTTAAGTAAATCTGGTAATTACATTGTTTATGTATATCAGGATGGCGATAAGAAAAACCTTGTGCTCACCCGCAGATTTATGGTTTACGATGAAAAAGTGTCGGTAACCGGAAATATTCAGCAGGCCATAGGTGACGATGAACAGTACGAAAAGCAACATATCGACTTTAGCATTATTAATACTTCTTACGACATTACTAATTCGAGCGTTGACTTAAAAGTAGTGCTTACTCAAAATAACAGGTGGGATAATACAGTTTATGATATTAAACCAACCTTTAATACACCACAACAATTAACCTACTCACTCGATAAACTCAGCACTTTTAACGGCGGAAATGAATTCAGGTATTTCGATATCCGTTCCCTCAGAACATATACTGAAAGAATAAATAATATCACAAAAGACGAAAACAATAAAAACCATGTAGAATTAATGGTGGATGAAAACCGTAGTCTGAAAAATTACATTTTTTACAACGACTTCAATGGCTCATTTTTAATAAAAAACCGTGACATGTCCGGAAACAATGACCTTGAAGCAGATTATGTGTTTGTGAAGTTTTTTCTGCCATTTGATAATGCTGCAGCTAATGGGAATTTTTATGTTTTAGGAAAACTCACCAATTGGAAACTGGATAAAGGCAATAAAATGGAGTACAATTATAAACGTCAGGGATATGAATGTACACTCTATATTAAACAAGGATATTACAATTACATTTATGCGTTTTTAAAAGACAAAACAATTGCCGGTGATGAAACTGTGGTTGAAGGCAACCATTGGGAAACCGAAAATGACTACAGTATTTATGTCTACCATCGCCAACGCGGTACTTATTACGACCAGTTAATTGGCGTTAGAAGATTCAATTCCAGAAAAAGGTAATGTCAACAGTTGTTGAATCCTGTTAAAATTTGAATTAATCAAACTTCAAAGTTTTAATTGGCGTTAATCTCGTAAGAATTAAAGTCGGGAAAAACATCATTAACAGGCAGCAAACAATAATTCCGGTATTTAATAATAAAATGTAGCCGATATTAAAAATCATAGGTACATACTCTACATAATAAGTATCACTGTTGAGTTGAATGACATGTGTGAAATATTGTATTAAAACTAAGGTAATACCAATAATATTCCCGATTAATAATCCCCTTGCCAACAACTTCATTGAAACATAAAAAAAGACTTTTCTCACAGATGCATTACTCATACCCAAGGATTTTACCATCCCAACCATATTAGCACGTTCCAAAATCAAAATTAATAAAGCGGTTATCATATTTACACCGGCCACCATTAACATTAATACAATAATGATGATACCGTTTACATCCACCATTTCCAGCCACGAAAAAATACTACTGTAACTTTCATCAACGGGCAATATCTGGTAATTATAACCCAAAAGCTCCTGTATTTCTTCTGTATTTTTCTCTAGCAATTCAAAATTATTTAAAAAAAGTTCGTAGCCACCTGTTTCATTATTCTCCCAGTAATTTAATTTCTGCAATTGTTTCAAATCAATAAATGCTAAATTATTATCGAATTCAGCAAAACCGGTGTTAATTATGCCACACACAACAAAGGCCCTTGAGCGTTGTTCAAACTCAATGTAATTTTGGCCACTAAAGGTTGTATCATTCAACTTCTTTTTAGTTATAAAATATGCCAACAACTTCTGCCCTGTTTTCACATTTAGTTTATCAGCCAGTTTTTCTGATAGTAAAATATCCATAGATACAGCGGTA
>Ga0154020_10010487_pt1 | contig 10597 bp, 15 predicted proteins | sample Klosneuvirus_201_FD_109709 | JGI IMG/M metagenome (GOLD analysis project Ga0154020, IMG submission 109709) | Active sludge microbial communities from wastewater, Klosterneuburg, Austria - Klosneuvirus_20160825_MG | ecosystem: Engineered > WWTP > Aerobic digester > Activated sludge | place...
ACGAGCCGGCGCACGACATCGTGCAGAAGCCCGCGCTGCTGCAGCGACCTCCGCTGAACGTGCAGTCCGCGTTCGCGGTGCAGGTGTCGCCGATGAACTTCGGCGTGACGCCGCTGAGGCGCGGGAACGTGTTGACGTCGTCGAGGCGCACGAACGTGTAGCCCGCTTGCTCGAGCGTCGTGAGCACGCGGTCGAGGTTCTGCGCGGTGTTGCCGTGGATGTCGTGGAACAGGATCACGCCGCCGTTCGTCGCGGCGACCTGCGACATGATGTAGCCGAGCATGTCGTTGCGCTGGTTGTCGGGGACGTACTTGAACGTCGACTTCTTGCACACGCCACCGCCGGCCGCGTAGCACCAGTCGGCGCTGTCGATGTGCCAGCCCGTGGCGATCCAGCCGCGCTGCTTGACGAGGTTCATCGTCCCGCAGGTCGAGCTGCCGAACGGAAACCGGAACCAGTGCATCGTCTCGCCTGCTTCGGCGACGCCGGCGGCCGTGCGATCCATCTCGCTCGCGGCCTTGGTCAGCGTCTGCTCCGCGAGGTTCAGGTGGTTCTGCGAGTGGTTGCCGAGGATGAAGTCGGGGTCGTCGGCGATGCGCTTCGCGATGGCCTTCGCGCCGGGGACGCCCAGCTTGCTGCCGTTGATGAAGAACGTCGCGGGCGCGTGGTGCGCCTTGAGAACCTCGATCACGCGCGGCGTGGTCGCGGGGTTCGGTCCGTCGTCGAACGTCAGCGCGATGCGCTTGCCGAACCCGGACCTGTCGGGAACGCGAACACCCGAGCAGTCGGTGCCGTCGGCTTTGCCGGGCGCCTGGCCTTCTTCGTACGCTTGCTCGAATCCGCTCGTCTCGTCGACGCAGTTCTCTCCGTCCTCGTCGCAGTGCAGGTCGTCACCGGAGTCGGTGCACGCGATGGCGGAAAACATCGTCGCGACGAAGAACAGCGAGGTGCAGCGCATGGTCGTGCGCGGGAGCAACTAGTGCGCCATCGGCGGTGGTGTGCCATCGCGGCCGAACGCGTTGGGGTAGCGAGACGATCGAGCTAGTTGGCGCATGCCGGCGCGATCGTCGACGGCAACTCGACTTGCTGGGGACAGCGGACTCGACCCCGCGAGCTTCCACGTGCGCGCACGAACACTGCCCACGGCCGTCGGCGGCGCCTCGAGTAGCTACTGCCCGAGGAGGATATTGGCGCGCGCGATCCCGAGCGCCGTCGCCTCGGCATGGTCCTCGATGATCGTCACCCGGCTCTCCATCCCGGTGAACGCGATATACGTGACCGGACCGGTCGTACCGCCGGTGGACGGATCGGGATCGATGCCTAGCGCGTCGGCCATCGCGTAGCTCGCTTCGCCGATGTACGCGGCCGGGCCGACGTCCCCGGCGACTCCGTACACCACTTTGTCGGCGTAGATCACCGCGACGACGGTGCGCATCCCGATGCCGAAGTTGCGGTAGTCCCACCGCGTGCTCGCGCCGGGGAACACGACGTACGGCAGGGTCGCCGCGTCGAGCGGATCGCCCATCGAGTCGTTCGCGGCGGTCTGGCCCATGTAATACGGATCCGTCTGCAGATTGCACTGCGGCGATTCCTTGCCGTCGCAGTCGATGTCCATGTCGCTCGTCCACGCGATCGCACCGGTGAAGCCGCAGATGTCGACATCGTTGGGTTGACCAGGGCCATCCATGTATGGCCCGCCGATCACCATCGAGCAGTCGGCCACCGCGGCGAGCAGGTCGGACGCGCTCGGATCCGTGGGCGCGGCATCGACGCTCGCATCGGGGGCGGCATCGGGACCGAGATCCTCGGGTTCGCTCGTGCACGCACAGACGATCAGCACGAGCCCCAGCGCGAACCGCATCCCGCGATGCTACACGAATCACGCGAGCGCGCGGGCGAGTGCCGGCAGCACCTGGCCGGCGCGTTCGTCGACGAGGATCGAAGCGTGCGGATCGCCACGCGTGGGTCCGCGATTGACGATCGCGATCGGCATCCCGCGCTCGGAGGCGCGCCGCACGAAGCGATAGCCGCTGAACACGGTCAGCGATGACCCGACGACGAGCAGTGCATCTGCGCGATCGAACGCATCCCACGCCGCATCCAGCGTCGGGCGCGGCACGCTACCGCCGAAGAACACGACGTCGGGCATCAGCACGCCATCGCATGCCGCACACGGCAGCACCACGAAGTCCCCGAGGATCTCGTCGGGCAGATCGGCGTCGCCGTCGGGTGCGATGGCGACATCGTGCGCACGCGCGGAGAACGCCGGGTTCGCGGCGAGCAAGCCGTCCTGCAGCTCGTCGCGCGACAGCGTCGAGGGACACGACAGACAGCGCACGCGCGCGAGCGCACCGTGCAGCTCGACGACCGCGCGGCTGCCCGCGGCACCGTGGAGCCCGTCGACGTTCTGCGTGATCAGCCCGCCGACCACGCCCGCGCCTTCGAGCGTGGCGAGTGCGTGGTGCGCGTCGTTAGGCCGGGCCGCCGCGAGCCGTGGCCAGCCGAGCAGCGAGCGCGCCCAGTAGCGACGGCGATGCTCTGCCTTGTCGACGAACTCTCGGTGCTGGATCGACGGACGCGCACGCGGCGGCTTCCCCGCGCCCCGGTAGTCCGGGATGCCGGACTCTGTCGAGCACCCCGCGCCGGTCAGCGCGACCAAGCGCTTGCCACGCAGCATTTGTGCGAGCCGTTCGAGGGCGCCGTCCACGCGCCTTTTGTACTACGCGCCACCGCGGTAGGCTCGTCGCGTGCCGCCGCTCACCCAGAACCAGCTCGATACCTACGAGTACAAGCTGAAGAAGCGCGGCTTCAAGCGCGATGACCTGTTCCTCCACGAGTGCCCGGACTGCACGCAGAAGGCGGTCCTGACATACGCGATCCTCGGCCGCTCGGGCGGGCGCGACATCCGCCTGTGCACCGAGTGCGGCGTATCGCGGTCGTTTCGGAGCGGCGCCGGGATGGAAGGCCGCACCGAGGATCCCGACTTCGACCTCGACGCGTTCCTGCGATGAAACCGCTCGACGACGTCGTCGAATTCGCGCTGTCGGTGGGCCTCGACGTGTTCGACGGCACCGAGCGCACGCCCCCCGAGATCGAGCGCGCGCGGATCAGCTGCGATCAACTTCTCGCCGCCCCCCTCGAGCTCGACGACGCGACCATCTGGAAGTTGCTCGTCGCGTCGGCCACGCTGGTCGCCGACGATGGCGTCGCGTTTCTCGTTCACGAGCTCGCCGCTGGTCATGCCGACGCGGAGTGCCCGCACTGCGATCGCTCGTCGAGCCTCGTGACCGATGGCACGAAGATCTGGCTCGCGAGCGACGAGGCCGGGCCCGGTGATGCCGGTACGCGCGAGTCATCGACGCAATTGCCCGACGAGCTCGGCCGCCTCGTCGCGCGAGCGCGCACCGCCGGACGACCCGCGATCGTCAACGCCCTCGAGCTCCTCGGCAGCCGCGCGCAGTGTCCGTTCTGTCACGAATGGTCACGCGCGCTCGAGACCGTCGTCGCGTTGCGCGACTGAACCGATCGTACTCGCGCTATGTTCTGTGGGTGTGGCGCATCGTGATGCTCGCAGGAGCGGTCTCGTGTGGGCGCGTCGGATTCTCCGTCGTCGACGCGACGATCGATGCCGGCGATGACGCTTGTCCGCTCGACGCGCTGCTCTGCGATGACTTCGAGACGCAGGACATCTCGCGATGGGACACCGTCTTGACCGACGGTGGGGGGACTGCGATGGCCTCGACGCAGCGTGCACGCTCGGGAAGCTCGGCGCTCGAGCTCCGCTATGGCGCTTCGTCGACGAGCGGTATCGCCGCGGTCGTCCTGCAGCTGACACCGCGATCGACCGGCGTGCTCGCGGTCCGCGAGTGGATCTATCTCGAGCAGCCGCTGGCCGCGTTCAACCTCGTCGTGGCCTTCGGCAACACCGCGACTGGCCAGTTCATCACCGCCGGCGGAAACAGCAGCGCACGGTGGGTGTCCACGGATCAAGACGCCAACCGAGTGATCGTCGATCACACGACCGGCGTCGCGACTCCACCGGTCGGCGAGTGGACCTGCGTCGAGCTCGTCGTCGACTACGTGGTCAACGGCCCGCCGACGGTCGAGCTGTTCGTCGCTGGCGCGCGGATCCTCGACACCGCGATCGCCGACGTGAACCCGCTCTACGATCACGTCGAGGTCGGACTATCGCGTGCGGATCGCGCGGGCTACGTCCTGTACGTCGATGACGTCGTCATCGATGACGCGCGCATCGGCTGTGGCCCCTAGCGGTATTGACCGATGCACGCGAGCTCGTTCGCGTCGCCGTCGTAGTTCTGCTCGCAGAACGAGACGAGCTGCGCGGCGTCGTAGCGCGAACCGACGAGCGTGTCGAGGCACGCTTGCTCGTTCGCGTCGCCATCGAACGCGTTCTCGCAGGCGCTGACGGCCGACGCCGGCAACCACGAAGCCGTCATGGTGCGCACGCAGGTCAGCTCGTTCGCGTCACCGTCGAACGCGTTCTCGCATGCGGTGATCGCGCTCGCTGGTTCGCTGTTGGACTGCACCGCGATGCCGAGGCACGCGAGCTCGTTCGCATCGCCGTCGAACGCGTTCTCGCACGCGCTGATCGTGCTGGCCGGATCGAAGCGACCGCGACCGGCATTCACGGTCTGCACGCAGGTCTGCTCGTTCGTCGCTCCGTCGAACGCGTTCTGGCAGGCGGTCGTGATCGCCTGCAACCGGCCGAGGTCGAACTGGGGCTCCGGCGGACGCGGGCGATGCGGGCGGCGCCACCGATCGGCCGAGGCGGTCGTGGCGACGAGCAAGCTGAGGGAGGCGACGAAATACACGGTGCGTTTCATGTTGTTGCCGACGCACGACCGGGTCAGAGATTCTCGGCCGCAACCTTTTGCAATACTCTGGACGCATGTCCGACCTCTCCACGCGATTTGCCGAGGCGCAGGCGAAGATCAAGCCGGTCACGGGCTTGGGCAACGACGTGATGCTCGAGATGTACGCGCTGTACAAGCAGGCCACCGTCGGGGACGCCACCGGCGATCGCCCGGGCATGATGGATATCAAGGGCCGGGCGAAGTACGACGCGTGGGCGAAGAAGAAGGGCACGAGCAAGGACGCGGCGATGGAGCAGTACATCGCGGTCGTCGCGAAGCACGCGAAGTAGTCGCCGTCAGCCCAGGTGCCCGAGCCAGGGTGACAGGTGCCCGGCCATGGCCTTCACCTGCGCGAGCGAGCAACCGAGCGCGGTCGCGAACCGGATCATCTCCTGCGCCTCGCCCTCGGAGATGTAGCCCTTCGCGAGCACCACCTCGATCGCGTCGACGACGATCAATCGCGCGAGCTCGCCGGGATGCAGGCTGCCGCCGCGGAACGGACCGGTCGCGGTCTCGACGATCTCGCGCAGCGCGGCGGGATCGAGCGGCTCGGCGAGCAGCAGATCGTCGATCGCGATCGGCGTCGCGAGCCGCGCGTCGATCTTCTGCTGCAGCCGCAGTCCCTCTTCGAGCCCGAGCTGATCATCGGCGCGAGCGATCGCGACGAGCGCCTGCGCGTAGAGCTGCGCGAGATCCGGCTCGCGAATCTGTACGGCGTTCGCCACGCGCAAACGGTACCCCACTCCGTGGAGACCATGGCTGATCGAGTGGCCAGGTCCAGACTCTCCGATGGGAACTAAATGCCTGCACAGTTCTGTGTGCGGCGACCGCGCAAGCTCTCGATTGCTCGTGTTGCACAACACGCGCAACGCTGGCCGCGATGTTGCTCGTAGCTGCGGCCATGCGATTTGCTTGGCTTGCTGGTCTCCCGCTTGTTGTCGCGTGCGCCACCGAGATCCCCACCCCGCCGGCGGGTCCGAGCATCGACGACTACATTCTCTCGCTGCCGTATCTGCCGGTCGAAGACGCGCAGGTGCAGAACGGCGCGATGTCCGCCGAAGCGCGCGAGGGCGACTATCAATGCGTCAAGCAGAACCTGAAGGAGACGCGCCAGTTCGATCGCATCGTCGCGTACGCGGCGAACTCAGACTCGCTGTATCCCGGCGCGCTCGTCAGCGCTGACTCGGTGCTCACCGGACTGTTCACGCAGATCGTGCTTCCACGCTCGCCGGCGACGATCTCTGTCAGCCTCGAGAACCTCGCGGGCCAGAAGACCGCGGTCGTCGAGGAGCCGAGCCTGTCCGCGTATCGCGACGCGCTGTCGTCGATCCTCGACACCGAGATCACGGGCTCGACCCCGGCGAACCTCTACAGCGAGATCGAAGAAGTCCACACCGAAGAGCAGCTCAACATGGCGCTCGGTGTTCAAGCGTCGTGGGGCCTCGGCGTCGCGAGCCTCAAGACGAACTTCGATTTCTCGAAGCAGGAGATTCGCTCGCGCTACGTCGTTCGCTACACGCAGGCGTACTACACCGTCGACCTCGACGCGCCGTCGTCGCCGAGCGAGATGTTCGCGCCCGAGGTCACGTTGAACGACGTGCAGGGCAAGATGGACCAGACGCGTCCGCCCGCGTACGTCTCGTCCGTGACGTACGGCCGCATGGTCGTGTTCACGTTCGAGTCCGAGTACTCGGCGCAGGAGATGGGCGCGGCCCTCGAGTTCGCGTACTCCGGCGGCATCGACGTGAAGGGCGATGTCTCGGTCACGTACAAGGACATCATCTCGAAGAGCAAGATCACCGCGTTCATCCTCGGCGGCGATGCCGGTACCGCGGTGCAGTCGATCGACAGCTACGAAGCGCTCAAGGAGTTCATCAAGACCGGCGGCAACTACTCGAAGATGTCTCCCGGCGCGCCGATCGCGTACAAGCTGTCCTACCTGAAGGACAACTCGCCCGCGCGCATGTCGTTCACCACCGACTACGAAGTCAAAGAGTGCACGCGCGTCAGCCAGCGCGTCCGCATCACGCTGAACTCGATCGCCGTCGACGACGCGGGTGGCGATGCCGGCGATGACCTCGAGCTCTACGGCCGCATCTGGGTCGAAGGCGCGGCGAACGGCATGCTGTTCGACCGCAACAGCGACAACTACGTGCGCGTGCGCGAGGGCCAGCAGTTCGGCGCGGGTCAGCCGCTCGCCGAGGCCGTCGTGTCGGTGTCGCCCAAGGCGGGCGAGACGATTCGCCTGCGCGCGGACATGGACGACGTCGATGACTTCCTGAACCCCGACGACGAGATCGGCAACGAGACCACGTCGAACCCGTTCGAGACCGGCTGGCGCAAGGAATCGACGGTCATCCTGACGGGCAGCGGCGCGCGCGTCCGCGTGGTGTTCTCGCTCCAACCGATCTGAGCGCTGTAAGCTGCGCGCGATGCACCGCCTGCTCTTCGTGTTGGCATTCTGTGCCTGCGCTGCGGCGCCGCCCGTGCGGCCCGACGTGCGATCCTTCACGGCGATGGACAAGACGTCGGTCACCGAGATCCTCGGCAAACAAGCCGATGCATGGAACCGCGGCGACCTCGCGGGCTACATGGACGGGTACGCGAAGATCGACTCGCTCGTGTTCACGTCCGGCAGCAAGATCCGCAAGGGCTGGCAAGCGACGTTCGACGCGTACCAGGCGAAGTACGCGACCGCGCCCGGCTCGATGGGCAAGCTCGCGTTCGACATCTTGCAGGTCGACAGCCTCGGCGCGGACGGTGCGGTCGTCCTCGGGCGCTGGACGCTTACCGAAGCCGAGAAGCCCGGCAGCGGCGTGTTCACGGTCATCCTCGACCGGCGCCCCGAGGGCTGGCGGATCATCCACGACCATACGTCGAGCGATCCGTAGCCCGCCGCGACACTTCAGTTTCTTGCGCGGGACCGTTCAGGATTACTTCGCTTTCGGCCGTCCAACCGGTGCCTAGCGTGTGGGTCTCGAAGGAGATCCATATGAATTGTCCCCGTTGTCCCAGCGCTTCACTTCACGAGCTCGATCGCGATGGCATCACGTTGGATCGATGCGAACGCTGTCGCGGCATCTGGCTCGATCGCGGCGAGCTGGAGAAGCTGCTCGCACGCGGCAGAGCCGACTCGCCGCGTCGTTCGGACCGCGATGATGATGATGACGATGACGACGACAATCGTCGCGGGGCTCGCAACGGCGAGCAGCGCCGTTCGTGGTGGGAGATCTTCGACTGATGCTGCTCGCCATCGCTGCGCTCGGCGCGGCTGCGCTGTGCTGAGCTGAGCGCTAGCCAAACAACTCGGTCCGTGCGGACGAGCGCATCGCGAGCACGCCCGGATGCACGATCCGACGCTCCGCGGTGATCGCGTAGAAGCGCTCGTGAACGGTGCTGACTTCGCCGACCTCCGTGACGCTGTAGCGTCGAGCGACGGTTCGCGCGATCACCGTCGGTACGAACACGGCGCCCATACCATCGGCGGCGAACGCCTTGAGGAGCGCGCTGTCCTCCGCTTCCGCCACGATCTCCGGCGTCACGTTCTCGCGGTCGAGCCACGCATCGAGGTTGCGTCGCAGCGCGCTGCCGACGAGCGGAAGCATGAGCGGCGCACCGTGCAGGCTTGCGGGAAACCCGCGGCGCAGCGTGGTCGCGAGGCTCGGCGGAGCCACGAGCGTCACCGTGGATTCACCGAGCATGTGGTTGTAGAGCTTCAGCTCGCTGTCCGGCGGCACCGGTGCGTCCGCGATGACAACGTCGAGCACGTGGTTCGCGAGACTGCCGAGCAGACGATCGAACTGCTCCTCGTGGCACACGAGGCCCACCCGCTGCTCCAGCTCGAACACGGGAGCGAGGAGCCTGCGCACGAGCAGCTTGGCTACGACGTCGGAGATTCCGACGACGAGCCGGAGCGGTCGATCGACCGGCCGCTCGCGGATCACGTCGAGTAGCTCGCGGCCCAGGCCAAAGATCTGCTCCGCATATCGGAACACCGTGCGCCCCGTCTCGGTCATCTCGAGCTTGCGCCCTCGCTTCTCGAACAACGACTGTCCGAGGCTCTCTTCGAGCCGACGGATCTGGCCGCTGATCGCCGATTGCGAGAGCCGCAGGGCCTTCCCCGCCGGTGCGAGTCCACCTTCTCGCGCCACCGTCCAGAAGTAGAGGAGGTGGTGGTAGTTCAGCCATTCCATCGTGGCGTTATAGCGCACCGAGGATCACTCGCCCCAGCCACGACTTCAGCCAGCCGTGCGTCATCATCTTGACGCCGATCACGACGAGAACCAGCGACAGCGAGACCTGCAGGTACTTGAACCGATCGATCATGCCGGCGAGGGCGAAGTACAAACTGCGCAGACCGAGGATCGCGAAGACATTGCTCGTGAACACGAGGAACGCGTCGGTCGTGATCGCGAAGATCGCTGGATCGCGGCACCCGGCGTCGGCGGAGCGACGCTCTCTCGGGTGAGCCGGCACGGACGAAGAACCTCTGGCCGTGAAAGCGCTGGGTGACCGGGACCAATCGGCGAACGGCGCGGACGAGGATGTTGTCCTGTCCGTAAGGCGGGTTCGCGGGCGCGTCTCTCACGTCCTTCGCGCGCAACGCTGCGGCTTTCTCGAAGTGTTCGAGCCCCACACCCGCCGTAAATTTGCTCGCGCTGCCCGGTAGCGCGACGATTTCGGGATGGACAAGAAGGTGCTCGTCGCCCAACTCGTCGATCAGCTGGAAGCCACTGCTCGCACCGCCCTCGCCGCTCGTGACGCCGCCGCTCACGAAGCCAAGGAGGGCGCCACGCCCGACGAGAAACGCGAAGACGCGCGCGCCGCGCATCAGCTGCAGACGATGGGCCGCGCCTCCCAGGGCCGGGCGCAACAGGCGCTCGCCGATGCCCACGCCCTCGCGACGTTCCGCCCCGCCGCGCTCGCGGAGACCGCGCGGATCAGCGTCGGCGCGATCGTGGAGATCGAGGACGCCGACAACGGCGAAGGCCGCACGTTCTTCCTCGCGCCGGTCGGTGCCGGCGTGACGCTGTCCGGGCCCGGCGGTGACGGTCACCTCTCGGTGGTCACGCCCGTGTCGCCGATCGGCAAGGCCGTGCTCGGCAAGCGCGTGGGCGATGTCGTCGACGTCACGGTCGAAGGCGACGTCCGCGAGTGGGCGATCACGTATGTCGGCTAGTCGCCGGTGAACGCATCGAACGCGGTCAGCTCGCCGCGATCGAAGAACAAGCGCTCGCAGTTATCGCACCAGTCGTATTCGATCTCGCCCGGGCCGGTGAGCTCCATCATGTCCTTCTCGCACTCGTAGCAGCGCGCGGTGGTCTCGCGATGCTTGTGCTCCATGGTGACGCCGCCCTCGATGACGTGCGCCATCCCGAGCGCGTCGATCAGCTCGGACTCGCCCTTGTCGAGGACGATGCCGCCGCATGCCGGACAGCGATCGATCTCGACGGAGTCGACGTTGACCAACACCATGTCGCTCGTGCACCCGGGACACTTCATGGCGGCAATCCTACTTCAGCTTCACGCGAGCGCGGCTTTGACGATCTGCTTCACTTTCTTGTCGGGGTGCTTCGCGAGCTTCGCGAGCGCGCGCTTCGCCGCGGGTGTTCCGATCTCGGCGAGGATCTGCGCGGCGAAGTCGGGATTTCCGACCTTCTTGGCCGCGAACGCCTTCGCGATCACCGGCACGGCGTGATCGCCGAGGAACGCCCACGCGTTCG
>Ga0154020_10010488_pt1 | contig 10596 bp, 9 predicted proteins | sample Klosneuvirus_201_FD_109709 | JGI IMG/M metagenome (GOLD analysis project Ga0154020, IMG submission 109709) | Active sludge microbial communities from wastewater, Klosterneuburg, Austria - Klosneuvirus_20160825_MG | ecosystem: Engineered > WWTP > Aerobic digester > Activated sludge | place...
GGGTTTCTTCGGCGGTGGTGGAGCAGGCGTCAAAGCCGATAAATGCCCAGCCGGCAATGGCCAATGCCGCCAGGAAAGCAGCCATTTCACTGGGTGCTGTTCCGCTACCCATGTGCTGGAACAATTCCATAAATGGATGCTGACGAAAGAAAAGAAATAGCAAGAGCGCCACGCCGAATGACCCGACGACTTCCGCGTAAACACCCAGTTTGATGACAAGATTGAAAATACTGACCGGAGCCAGATTGAGTATTGTGCAGATAAGCAGAAATATCGCACCCCAGAGCACCATCATGCCGCCGCCATCACCCGGCGATCCGCAAAAGGTGGCGAGCCAGAAGCCGCCGGTATAAGCGGTCGTGGTGACCATGGCGATGGTGGAGCAAATATAAATCACGCCGGCATATTGCCCGGCGATCGCGCCGCCGAGTTGCCGCGCCCATTTATAGGCCCCGCCAGCAATCGGGAATTGTGATGACAATTCGGCGTAAACAGTCGCCACCAGTAACTGCATGAGCAAGCACACCGCCAGCGCAGCAAACCAGCCACCACCGGCGACAACAGTTTGCACACCGATGATGGCGTACAGTCCTGCAACCGGCGAGACAACTGCAAAGCCCAGCGTGAAACTGTGCCATACGCTCATGCTGCGGTTGAGGGTATCGCCAGTTACATGGGCATCTTGCGAAGCGGCGATTTGTTTTGTTGAACCTGACATAACCAGTCTCCATACAAAAGGGTTTACCGGGATTGTAATGTACTTCGAGTACATTACGCTTAACCTCCCGGGCTTTTATCCCTCCGTGGAGTCTCGTTATCACGAGACCGGAAACTCTTGGACCAGACACCGTTGATTGCACCGGACGGAACCCTAGTTTCCCTATGAATTACTGCTTTTTGAGTTGCTATGCCGTCAATCGTTCAGTTGGCATTTTGGAAAGCGGGTAACTTGCGGAATTCTAACTGTGCCATTTGTAAAAAGCAATGTTTTTGCAGATTGCGTTATTGCTTGTTTTGATAGGCGAATTGTAGAGCTGGATTCCAGCGTCTTGCTGTTTTCATTCTGTATTTTCGGGTCTGACAAGTTTGGTATGCTGACAGCTAAATCGGTCAATTAGCTTAAAACATAAGGGGATGACATGAACAATACAGTATTAGATCTCATTTGTGACGTATTATATTACGTCGTTTCGGACGTCTAATTGTAGTTAGGCCTCTAAGGACCCCACTATGTCAGTCAAGAATCAATTTATTCTTCGAGGCGCAGAACAGCAGCCGTTGTCCCCGCATCACTATGGCTATTGGTCAGCGTTATGGGCATTCGATATCGCCAAAGGGACACTAGGCGATCTATCTGACCAGAAATACGCTAGTCATCCCTCTGTCACCTCAATCAGGAAGAACATCCTTCCATTCTTGGTGCATGTCTCCGCTATGTACACAGCAGCGTACGCCGCGTATGCATTCTGTGTGCTCAGGGCACACCGTCGGAGCTATTCCCATCGATCAGACAAGGGGTTGTGGTTGGTATGGGTGAATGGCTAATGAAACTTGACGGTCTAGCATCATCCGAGAGAATTACCATGATCGAAGCATTTCAAGACATCTATGGTGAATACGTCACTGCGCTAATTCAGGATTGGCAGGAACTGGAAAATCGAGAACCTGATGTCTTCTATGCGAACCCTCTGAAAGCTGATGAGCTATTCCTTGACTTCATTTCCCATGTGTATTGGGGAAAAATGCGGCCATCGGAACTGGAATATATGCAGCTTGACTTTCTCCACGTAACAGAAAGTATGTTGGCATTTTATCGCGCGCAGAAGGACGAAATTGGAATCTCATTTATTTGAGGTATTTGTATGTCAGCGGACATTATTGCTGTAGTTGGCACCCTGTCAGGGGTATTGATTGGCGGGCTCATAAACTACTTCGCGAGCCGAAGCGTCAAGAATCACGAGTGGAGACTTGTGCTTGCGAGGGAACAAAGCGCCGTTCGTCACAAGATTTACGCAGAGTTTCTCGTCGAGACGCAGCGGCTCGTTACACAGGCCAGAGAGGAAAAGATATCGTCCCTCGCTAACCTTGACTTGCTTAATGGGAAATTCGCTGAATTATCGCTTGTCGCTCCAGACCGTGTTTTGGAGGCAGCAAAGAAATTGGCAGACTATGCAATCACTAGTCATAGCGCGCAACCTGCGAAGGAAGTAGCAGACTTCTTTAAACTGAAAGAGATGTTTATCGCGGTCGCACGCCAAGACATAGCAGCGACGTTGAATGGCAAGGCCTAACACTGCGCCCCTGAGCTTGGACGTTAGGCGTTTTGGTTTCTTACGTGTTGGTTTGGTTCGCCTTCATCAGCTTCAGCATTGGGGTCAGGTCGCGAAAAAAGAAAATATATATACTCTCACTGCCCCGTTAACTTTCACAGCACGGTAGTTTGGGGTGACGATAGGAACCCCAACCTCACACGGCCGCATGAATTGTTGGAACTCGTCGACTCATTACAACCTGCAAGTCCTCTTAAGGAAACCTTGAGCAAGTGTCATTTCGAGCGTAGCGAGGAATCTGCGTGAAGCAACATCATAGATTTCTCGCTACGCCCGAAATGACAGTTATTCAGAGATTCCTTAGTAAGCAAATAACTCTTGCAGCCGGCGGCACAATTCGATTTGAGCAGCTTCGTCAATCACACCGAGCTTACTGATTAAACGTGTTTTATCCACCGCCCGAATTTGATCCAGAAGAATGAGACCTTGTTTATTCTTGAAAGTACAAGCAACCCGGCAAGGGAATTCAAGGCCTTTGGTTGTCATCGGTGCCATGAGCACTGTGGATAAAGCGGATAGCTCATTGGGGGATATCACAACACAAGGTCTTGTTTTATTGATTTCCGAACCTTGGGTAGGATCGAGCTGTACCAGCCAGACTTGGAACGGCAGAATCGTTTGAGTTACCAACTTAAATCATCATCAGTGGATAAAGGGGCATTCAGCCATTCCTGATCCAGTGTTTCCTTGCCGTGGGTTTTCAGTGTTTTTTCGATGGATTCCTTCCAGCCCGTTCTTGCATCTTTCTTGGGTGTAATCAGTAAACCACCTTCTACGACTTGTAATTGCAGATCCTTGCCTTCCAATTGCGCTTGTTCAATCAGTGGCTTGGGGATACGGATGCCGTGGGAATTTCCAATTTTAACGAGATGGGTCATGGGAAAATCATGGAATATGGGATGGAGATTTGTAACTTTAATGTAATTACATTATGCATGCAAAAATTTTTTTATTAATGATTTTTATGCCATATTTTGGAATTGATTGTGTTTTAAATGAATGAGAGGCGGGTAATTAACCCGAATATTTCATAAATTGGCACGTGACCTCACTTGCCTTTTGATTAATAAGAAGGATTTTGCTCAGTCGGGTGTATGAGTCACTACACCACTCTTTCTCAAAACTTCCCTGTTAATCAAAATCCTGCGTGATCATCGCGCGAATTTATGAAATATTCGGGTTAGATAGCGTCGAGCAAGAACCGCATTTGCGCTAATGGTTCATAATTTCAGATTGCTAAGCGAATTTCTTTGCTTTTCTATAAGGATAATTTATTGAGCATACCTCTGTTTATAGTAAACTCTCGCTTCACTTGTTAAAATCAACATTTTTCAAAAATAGATCAGATTACATTACTTAACTTAGGACTGTTCATGAATACCGAAGATTTTCGCCCAGAAAAAGAAATCAAAATATTTTATCCACCACAGCGCATTCTGATGGGACCGGGACCATCGGATACGCACCCGCGTGTTCTCAATGCCATGGCACGCCCGACCTTAGGCCATCTGGACCCTGTTTTTACCGAAATGATGGAAGAAATTAAAGGCCTGATGCGCTATGCATTCCAGACCAAAAACCGCATGACCTTTCCGGTTTCCGGACCAGGATCGGTGGGTATGGAGATGTGCTTCGTCAATATGATCGAACCGGGTGATAAAGTTATTGTTTGCCGAAATGGGGTTTTCGGCGGTCGTATGATCGAGAATGTTGAACGCCATGGCGGTGTTGCCGTGGTGGTCGATGACAAATGGGGTGAACCGGTTGATCCGCAGAAAGTTGAAGATGCGCTGAGAAAGAACCCCGATGCCAAGATTGTTGCGTTTGTTCATGCGGAAACTTCTACCGGCGCGCAGTCCGATGCCAAAACACTGTGCGAAATCGCGCGCAAATACAATTGCCTGACGATTGTGGATACCGTCACTTCGCTGGGTGGCACGCCGATTAAAGTCGATGAATGGGGAATCGATGCGATCTACTCCGGCAGCCAGAAATGCTTATCCTGTCCGCCTGGTCTTTCGCCGGTGAGTTTTTCAGAACGGGTGACAGATCTGGTTAAAAATCGTAAGACGAAAGTACATAGCTGGTTTATGGATATCGGCTTGTTACTGAATTACTGGGGATCGGCAGCACGTACTTATCACCATACGGCACCGACCAATGCACTTTATGCATTGCATGAGTCATTGCTGATGCTGGCTGAAGAAGGATTGGAACATTCCTGGGCACGCCATAAGTATAATTATGAAGCATTAAAGGCAGGGTTTGCCACATTGGGCATGAATTATGTAGTTGCGGAGCAACATCGCTTACCGCAACTGAACTCCGTTTTTGTACCGGCTGGCGTGGATGAAAAAGAAGTCCGCCGCCGTTTGTTGGATGACTATAGTCTTGAAATTGGCGCTGGTTTGGGTGATTTTGCAGGAAAAGTATGGCGCTTTGGTTTGATGGGCACATCCTGTCGCGTTGAAAACGTGATTTTCTGCTTAAATGCACTGGAAAGTATCCTGTCCGACATGGGCATGAAAGTAGAGCGCGGTGCTGCGGCATCAGCGGCGCATCAGAAGTATGCAGAAAACCCTATGTTTTAAGGTTTTCTCAAAATTCTGGCATTTTAGATGCTCCATGCCCCTTTCTTGTCTTGTACGATGATAAAGGGGCTATCTCTTTTATTGGCTTATAACGGATAATCCGGTCACTATGGTTTTGGATTTTCCCCTATCAGTTGTAGCAGCACCACTGTTATCTTTTTTCATCTCTTTTTTCTCAATTTTATGGCTGGTCAGGAGAAAAGCTGGTTGGGTACTGGATTACCCGAATTCACGTTCGTTACATTCTGTACCAGTTTCACGTATTGGCGGCTTGGGATTGTTATTCGGAGTAATCACTACCTGGTTATGTTTCTCCATTGTAATCCCCATTGCGATTTGGGCAGGCATAGGGCTGCTGGTGGTAATATCACTCATTGATGATGTTTGGCACGCGCCAGTATGGTGCCGGTTTCTGATACATTGCATCGTGTCTGCCGGATTTTCTATGGCTCTTTTGCTGGATATTTATGGCTGGGTGATGGTACTGTGTGTCGCAATTGCTATTGTCTGGATGTCTAATCTCTATAACTTTATGGACGGCTCGGATGGCTTGGCGGGTGGAATGACTGTGATTGGATTTGGTTACTATGGCTTAATTGCATATCTGGCAGGGAATACCGATTTTGCTGTCGTGAATTTTTCAATAGCAGCAGCAGCAGTGGCTTTTTTGCTACATAATTTTCATCCGGCGCGCATTTTTCTGGGAGACGTGGGCGCTATTCCGCTTGGATTCCTGGCCGCTGCATTGGGAATACTTGGATGGATGGATAATTTGTGGTCAATGTGGGTGCCGCTGCTGGTATTCTCGCCTTTCATCACAGATTCGACAGTTACACTGATAAAACGCTTATTGCGGGGGAAAAGAATCTGGCAGGCGCATTGTGAACATTATTATCAGCGCATGGTGCAAAACGGTTTTGGACATCGTAATACAGCGTTATTCGCTTATGGTTTGATGCTTGCGGCTGGAGCAAGTGCTGTATGGGCGAGTGGGCAAGATCCGGCGGTGCAATGTTGGGTTGCAGTGCTATGGGGAGGTTGTTATTTACTACTAATGTTTGTTTCTGATTGGAATCAGAAATATTATTCCAATCGAGAATAACATGTTTGCCAGAAAAATCGGGATTCCTACATTTGTTGCGTTCATTCATGATCTTGTTGCAGTTGCTGTAGCTTGGTGGTTTGCCTATTTATTTCGTTATAATTTTCATACTCCTCCTTTGGAATTTGGATCTTTACTGGAGATTTTGCCCTGGATTGTAGTTATACAGGGGAGTTTTTTTGTATGGTGGGGGCTTTACAGGGGATTGTGGCGTTACGCCAGTCTACCTGATTTAAAGAGAATTTTTATCGCTGTCGTAACTGGTACAGTAACTTTATCGTTTGTCCTTTGGCTATTCGATTTGCAGGTTAATATTCCAAAGGCGGCCTTTCTGTTGGCTCCATTGTTATTGCTACTGATCATGGGCGGCAGCCGTTTGACCTATCGTGCATGGAAGGAGCGCCGTCTGTATGGCCTGGAGAGTAATGAAGCGAAATTGGTATTGATACTCGGTGCAGGCAGCACTGCGATGAATCTGGTTAAGGATTTGGCGAGAAGCCGTGACTGGCATGTTGTTGGAATGCTGGATGATGATCCAAGAAAATTGGGCACGCGATTGCAGGGCATCCGTGTGCTCGGCATGATCAATGAATTGCCGCACTGGGTGCAGCAGCTGAATGTCGGTCATGTGATTATTGCCATACCGTCTGTTTCTCGGCGGATTCACCGCCAAGCTTTGGAGATGTGCTCAGAAATCGGGGTGAAAGCGATGACTGTGCCGTCTTACGCAGATTTGATCAGCGGTAAAACAACCGTTTCACAGATTCGTGAGATAGAACTGGATGATTTGCTGGGTAGAGCGCCTGTAGTTCTGGATGATGACGGGCTACATGGTTTGTTGACAGGAAAAATTATCCTGGTTACAGGAGCGGGTGGTTCGATTGGCTCAGAATTATGCCGGCAGCTCGCTGCATTTCAACCCGATCGCATCATTTTTCTTGAACTGAATGAGTTGGCACTCTACAACATACAAGAGGAATTCTTGCTACGTTTTCCTGACATAAATCTGTCGTTTGTCATTGGTGATATCAAGGACCATGCGCGCATGGCACAATTATTTTCACAGTACCGGCCTTCCGTGGTTTTCCATGCAGCTGCTTACAAGCATGTTCCGCTCATGGAACAGGAGAATGCGTGCCAGGCTTTGCTGAATAATGTCCTGGGTACGTATGTACTGGCTCAGGTAGCGATAAGTTATGGCGTGGAGAAATTTGTTCTTATTTCTACGGACAAAGCGGTAAATCCTGTGAGTGTCATGGGAGCAAGTAAGCGGTTGGCTGAAATGGTGTGCCAAGCATTGCAGCAATATAGCGCAAAGAATGTGAAGCCTGGCCAGAATAATCAGTCAAATCAAACCTGCTTTGTGATGGTGCGTTTTGGCAATGTATTGGGAAGTACCGGCAGTGTTATCCCAAAATTTCGCGAACAGATTGCGAGAGGTGGCCCAATCACCATTACTCATCCAGAAATGACACGTTATTTCATGTCGATCCCGGAGGCGGCGCAACTCGTTTTACAAGCCGGATTGATGGGAGGTACAAAAGGCGGTGGAGAAATATTTGTGCTGGATATGGGCGACCCGGTCAAGATTGTTGATCTGGCCAATGACCTGATCCATTTGTCAGGACTGGGAGAGGATGATATCCGCATTGTTTTCAGTGGGCTGCGTCCTGGTGAAAAGCTGCATGAGGAACTGCTGTCTGCCAGTGAAAACACTTTCCCGACACCGCATCAGAAATTACGTATAGCTCAGGCACGCCAGGTTGATGAACAGTGGTTATCCGAGCTGATAGCCTGGCTGAGCAAAATAACGGTCTTGAGCGATCAGGAAGTCCGGGATCAACTGGTAAAGTGGGTGCCAGAATATAACACTAAGGAAACGGAGCATTAAACAGCGCGCAGTAATAAACTCCAACACATTGACTAAAATCGAGATTCTCCGTGGTTTTGCAACAAGATTGTTTGCCTGAACCAGAAATCCTGGCTATTTGTATACGAAGTAATTCCATCTTCATCCTCCATCGCATGAAACTTCGGATTAAGAGCGGCGAGTGATTTGCATGGTAACCAGTTTATTTTTCACCTTGAAGACTGTCCGAGCATAGAGCAATCCACTGCGGAAAATCTATTTTGGTCATGTTTTCAGATTATTTTCGCTAAATAGAGCAACTATTCACCTCAAATAATCGAAAATTATGCCTCAAAATGACCTCTCCTTGCCTATGTATGATCACTATTCCCGGACAGCCTTCTAGCGTCGCCCATCGTACCAGATCGGGAGTTTTTTCTTATCCTTTAATACACGGTGGGGGCTGAGCAGAACGTGTAGAATCTGGCTTGCGATTTCTCGACCGGTATAAAGCTGTACCTTACGCGGTGAAGTGACGAGAGGGTGGCGGGTGAGGATGGTGAATTTCAGGCCGCGTTTGCGGCCCCATTTTTTTAGCAAGCGGCTTAAATCAATTTCATCTGCTGCAAACATGTCCTGATTAAATCCGCCCACATCACGAAAAGCATCGGTACGACATACGACCAATGCGCCCGATGCCCAGCGGAACGTAACTGAAAGCACAGTCCATAACTGCATTGCGGCGTTACCCCACCATGGCAGGTTGGGCATGTACATGACACTGCCGCAGCCAACATGTTTTCCGCCTTCAATCATTTGTAAAATATCTGTCACCATGCCAGGATTGAGTAAACTGTCGGCATCCACAAACAGTAGCCAGTCACCCGTTGCAGCCGCTGCGCCGGTGTTGCGTGCGCGGCCTATCTGATTGATCGGTTCAAACACGACTTTTGCACCAGCTTGCATGGCCAGTTCTGCGGTTTTGTCAGTTGAGTTGTTATCTACAACGATTACTTCGTGGGTAAAGCCGGGTTTCTGAATGACGTGGATTGATTCCTGAATGGAATTCAGACAATCCGGGATCAATTGTTCTTCGTTAAAAGCGGGGATGACGATGGAAAGGTGCATGGTGTAAACGCAGGAATTTCGGAGAGAATGCTGTCCGCTGAATGAATCGATGGTGGAGAGCGGCAAATAACCGCTCTCCAAAGCAAGGTTAGAATTCGCCTTGTTTGATATAAGGTTGTGACCACAAAATGACTTGCATCAGTACGGATTTACGCCACGCATCTTGCATGCGATCTACATCATCACGGGAGTGGCCGCCTTTTTCCAGGAATGGACGCAGCGTGGTGGTGATCGGAATGAGCAATGCAAAAATGTAGTGCAGATGAATGATCGGCACTGATTTTACGTTGTCGGTAGTATTTTTCTTCGAGGTGTGGTGACGCAGTCCAATTTCGTACTGATAGTTGAGCCAGTCTTGATCATAGTCTGCCTTGGCAGTATCCAGAATCCACTGACCAAAGCGTTTACGCACGGCACCTAAATAATCCATGTTGGGTGTGCCATCGGCTGCATTGGTGAAGTAGTGCAGCAGGAAAGGTGTCGAGCCCACAAAACCATACCAAACATCCAGAATTTGTTCGGTTTGGTCTTTAAGTATGTCGTGTGACATTTTCAGGTAGCGCACATCATCATCGCCAAACAGGGTAGCTTGTTTCAAATTGGCAAAATCTTCGATCGATACGGGGGATTTTGCAAGCGAAGCACTGCCATAGGTGTAGCCAGGTATATTTGTTGTCATGAAGTTTCCTTTTATTAGATGTTAATCTTTATAGGTAACTGAGCATTTTGTTACACTATGCCTTTGATATCAATCGGCTATGCAATGAATTCTTGTAAGTTATATAGAATATGAGCCGATTGAGTATTTGAATGACGGATTCTACAGGATTGGTAATTTGTGCGGGAATACTTTTTTGGATTGGGTTAGTTTTCATGCCTTTTCAATATGACATCCAACCAATTCTTCCAGTCTCGAAATTTTTCTGATAATGCGTTGTTCCCACATTTGATGGCTATTTTCCTGGCTTGCTGGCGATGATTTATTTTAAGCCCGGAGGCGAGCAGCGCAGCTCCCTGAAGGCTGGCATCTTTTTGCTGTAAATGAAAAACCGGGAATGTCACGCATTGAGCGATACCTTGCTGCAAACAGGGTAACTCGGACAGGCCGCCGGATAGGTAGGCCCGCGATAGCGGTGAGTGGTGGTGAAAATCTTCCAGAATGCGTGCAACCCGGAAAATAACAGCTTCGAGCATCAGTGCCGTGATTTGTTGTGTGCTCAAATCTGAGACAGACTGAGAAAAATAAACTCCCCAATCCTTGCGAAAATACGGTGCGCCCAGACCGCTCGGTTCTGCCAGGCAGAGAATGTTGTTGCTTGCCAGATCTTCGTTGCGGCAATCATTTACAGGATAGGGTGCGAGTGCGGAGGCGATGGAATTGATCGTGCCTTCAATGGCAAATTCTGTTTGAGAATCAATATCCTGGTAAACCAATGTCTGCAGGTAGCCGTCAAATGCTGGCTCATCCCTGGTGAGGTATCGAATAACAAACCCGCCGGTGCCGAGATTAACCAAAGCGCCGGTGTGGCTATCGGCCAGGCTGGCGATCAGTGCAGCGGATTGGTCAGCTACACTGGTTTGCAGTGTCAAACCGAA
>Ga0154020_10010489_pt1 | contig 10594 bp, 6 predicted proteins | sample Klosneuvirus_201_FD_109709 | JGI IMG/M metagenome (GOLD analysis project Ga0154020, IMG submission 109709) | Active sludge microbial communities from wastewater, Klosterneuburg, Austria - Klosneuvirus_20160825_MG | ecosystem: Engineered > WWTP > Aerobic digester > Activated sludge | place...
CGTTTACGATAAGCCGTCCGGCGCTGCTGGTGAGCAGGCCTGTGTAGGTATTTGAGCCGCCGAGAGTGAACGTGCCGGAGCCGGATTTGGTGAGATTGATGACCGATGCGGAGCCGTTCGCGATGACCCCAGGAAAGGAAAAGTCGCCGTTCCCAAGGAACGTGAACGTGCGCGTGCCGGTCGCCGCTGAGGAGACGGACCCGGAGAAAGTCAATTGACCGGCATCGGATTGAATCCAGTAATTTCCGCCGCCGACGTTGATGGCGAGATTGCCGGAAAGCGTATTGGTGCCGGAAATGTTTTCGATGGCGGCAACCGAGGCGTTGCGCCCATTCAACATAATCGCGGCAGGAATGGTAATACCGCCCGCCGCGCCATCAAGTTGCAGCGTGGAACTGCCGCTGTTGTTGTTGCGAATCTGGATTAGCGTGGCGTTGCCGAGCGCCCCCGGTCCGGCTACGCGAACGTTTCCTTCGCTTGCGCCAGTATTGCTGGTGTCTATGTTGACGGTCCCCGCGAGTGAATTGTTGCCGCTCAAAATCAGCGTGCCCGGCCCGCTCTTGACGAAGCCGTTGGTGCCCGCAACAAACGTGGAAAGCGTAGCGGTGTTGGTGACGACAATGGAAGGTTGCGTGCCGTTACCGGTGTTCAACGTGAGCGTGCTGCTGCCACTATTGGTGATGGTCCACGACTGACTTCCAGACAGGTCGCCAAACTTGAGCGTGCCGATGCTGCGCGAGGTGTCGAGTGTCACGATGCGGTTGGCCGTTGGGTTGATAGTGCTGAAGTCAGCGGTCTGACCAATGCCAGAAGCTACGAAGTTGCCGCTCCAACGATTTGATTCGCCCCAATTCGCATCGGCATTGGCAGTCCATACACCGCTGCCAGTCGAAACCGAGACGTTTACCGTGACGAGCGCGAACCCGTTTTGTCCCGCGGCATCCGTGACACGCACCGTGAAATAGTTTGTCCCGTTGTCCGCCGAGGTCGGCGCGCCGGTCATAGTCCCATCGACCGCGATACTCAGCCACGCAGGTCCAACCGCCTTGCTATAAGTCAATGTGTCACCCGGGTCGGCATCTGTCGCAGTGCCCGCGAGGCTGTTGCTGTAACTCAGCCCTTCGGTGGCTGCGCCGCGTGCAAAGGCACTGTTCGTGAATTGCGGCGGCGTGTTCGTCCGCAATGCCGCGATTTGCGCGGCTGACAATGCGTAGTCGGTGATGAGCACGTCGTCCATGAAACCCTTGAACATCGGATCGGCGAACTGACTCTTGCCGAGGAAATTCACGCGCGGCGCAAAGCTGGCGGGCGTGATGGACATGCCGGCATTTGAAGCGGCGAGCACGCCGTTGGTGTAGAGCCGGGCCGTGTTGCCGCTCAACGTGACGGCGACGTGCTGCCACGAGTTCTGCGCGAGGCCGGTTGTTTCAACAATCTGTTCGCCGCCGCCGTTCTTAATGGCAAAGCGCAATGTGCCGCTGCCGGAACTCGGCGTGAGGAACAAGTAATGCGTGGTGCTGTTGCCGAAATCGAAGATGCGTTGCCAGTTATTGCCACCCTGCCAGTTGATCCATCCGGCAAAGGAGAACGCATTGTTGCTCGCCACATTCGGCGGCAGCGTGACGACGGTGTTCGTGCCGTCGAACACCAGAGCCTGGCCGGACTGGCCGTTCGTATAGGCTGGCGTGCCAGTGGCGAGACCGTTGTTGCCGTGACCGGATGAATCGAGCGTGTTGGTCTCGAAGCGCAGTTGGGTGAAAGAGCGAGTGCCGTTGCCTTGTAACGCCTGCACATAGCCGATGGGAGATTGCTGGTCGCGATAGCTGACACCCGCCAACGTGAGGACGCCATTGGTCGTCAAAGCGCGGACATCTTCGACCCAGTTGTAAAGCTGGTAGCGCTCCACAAACGGCGTGGTGTCCAGCATGTTGATGATGGCGGCGACGGCGGCTTGCTGCTGCGCGTAAGTGGGATCGCCGCAACCGGTCCAGTTCGCGCCGTTGTTCCATTCGGTGACCCAGATCGGGCGCTTGGTGGTGTCGTAGATTCCTTTGAGCGCGTTAAACATCTGGCTGGCCGCCGCGTTCGGATCGGAGACCGGGCTGGTGCAGCGGTAATAATGCACCGCCACGAAGTCCACGCGGAGATTCGCCGCGTCCGCCTGGGTCATGAACGGATACAGCCAACTGTTGTAGCCGCCGTCCGAAGTCGCCGGCGAGCCGACGCGGAGTCCCGTGCCGAGCAGATCCGGCCACGACCAGATCGCGTCACCGACCGCCATGTTCGCCTGATCCGCCTTGTCCGGCTCGTTGTAGCCGAGCAGCGTGTTCGCGCCGCGCGTCTGCCAATTCTGGCCGAGGCTTGGCCACCAGCGATTCTGCCGGATGGGGACGTATTCGAGGTCGCGCGTCGAGTTCTGGTCGATGTTCCAGTTATACCACGATTGCAAGTTCAACTGGCTGATGCCGGGATTGCCGGCGATGCTCTTCTTGCTCACCCAGCGCCAAGGCGTGACATAGATGAAGCGGATGCTGTTATCGAAATCCTCCGGCAGCACGCTCACCTCCATGTCCCCGTCCTGCGCGACGTAGCTTTTGCTGAGGCCCGTGCCGCTCTCCGTCTGTGCCATCACCGCCATGTAACCACGCTTCAACCTGAACGAGCTGATGTTTGCATACATCACGCCGAGGCCGCTCTTGTAGTAGCTGAATTGGCTGAGCGCCATGGACGAACCCGTGAAATGCGGTCCGCTGTAAACTGTCAACGGCTGCAGGGACGGCGCATGCGGCACCACGATCGCGCCCATGGCGTATTGCACCACGCGACAATTGCTGTCCGCCACGGCTGCCGCGCCGTTCACGCGGAACTGGCTGAGATAGGTGGACACCACCGTCGAGGGCTTGACGTTCACGAGCACGCAGGCAGTGTCCGGCGAGGTGAGATTGATGATGCAGCCGGTGATGGGAGTGGCTGCGTTGGTGACACGCAGTTCACAGCGGTTGCTGAGGTTTACCGTGGTGCTGGCAAGTGAGGCATAGGTATGCACACCGCTGTTGATGTTCAAAGTCTGCGCCGAGGCAAGGACCGGGAGCAGAATCAAAAACGCCATCAAGGTGCGGGCGACGACGCGTGGGTTGAACTTCATGGCGATCACTTCGGACGGACGGAACAATTTGTTGGTTGGCGGTGGTTCAAGGGTGAGTGCAATGAGGAAGGGTAGTCTGGAGGATCACCCCCCGCAATTACCCGAACGGGTGGCATGCTCAGCCGCGCCAGAAGTTAAAGCCCGCTTGTCGGTTGCGCCTGCGCTTCCCGCGCCAGCCGCACCAACTCCCAATACGGCGGCACATAGCCACGCTCAGTCTTGAACTTCTCCACGCGCTCCAGCAGCCGCGCCCGGAGCGCGGCGTGGTTTGTCTTCAACCGGTCCACGCGCAGCGCCGTTGTCGCACTCATACCTTCGGGAATTGGTCCAATGCCGCCAAACCAGTTCTTCACCACGCTGTAAGCCTTCGCGAGTCGCGCCGTCGGCAGCAGCCAGCGATTGTAGCTGAGCTTCTCACCCGCCTCGGCGCGCTCCAGCATAACGTCGATCACTGCGTTGTCCACGTGATCCTTGAATAGCGTTTCCGGGTCGCGCCACTCGGCGACCACTCGCAATTGCGGATCGTATTCGAGGTCGGACGGCTCCTGCGTCTCGAAATGCCGCACACCCACCGCCGACAACCACGCCGTCACGCCCGGCGTCGAAAGGTGCGACACGCCCATCCACAATTTCAAGCCGAGCGACGCGTAAGCAGCCGACGCGACCTCCGAGCAGAACTGCTTCGACGGGTCTGCGTAATCCATCGCGAAATCGTAAGGAATATGCCGGGTCTGAGCCTCGCGCATCGCCTGCGTCGCGGCCTTGTGCGGCAACAGCGGATCAGACACGAGTTGCGGCAAATCCGCGCGCAACCGCAGCACCATGATGCGCAGCTTGGTGTCGGCGAGATATTTTTCGAGCGGCCCGACAACCACACCGCATTCGATGTGCGACTCGATCACCGAAACCGCATGCGTGGCTTCGTCAACTTGGACGAGCGCCACGTGCGAAAAGTTGCCGGTAAAATCATTCCCTCGCGCGATCAACGCCGAAGCCGCCGCCCCGCCCCGCGAAACCAGTATGTCCCCGCTGCGCAGCGTCACGCCTTGCACAACGTTGGACGGCGTAGCGGAGGGCACATTGTCTCCGGCGAGCAGCGCGGGGAGTTTCTCACGCGGCACCTGAAGCATCGCCTCCTCGACCGTGGCACGTCCGCCGTAAAGCGAGCGGTAAAGCCGCGCGCGAGTCGCCGCAGAATCCATCGGCCACGATTCGGACTGGCGTTTCACCACGCTCCGCATCCGGGCGAACGCTTGCAGAAATTCCGTCAACCGCTCCGGACACGCTCCCACCATCGGCGCAAGATGAAAAAAGTTCGTTTCCAACGCATCATACACCGGCGCATCCGGCGGTAGCTTGGCTGCCGCCACCGCGTCAAGGTTGCGCTGAATCTCGGCGAGGGAATCGTTGATGGGCGCGGCAAGCTTTTCACAACCCTGCCCACGCATCTGCTGAAACTGCTTCTCCAGTTCGGCCCAAAACGCATCACGCCGCCACTGGAAAGACTCCTTGCCCGCGCCCTTGGGTGTCGGCGGTTGCGGCCCGGGAATAAGCAGCAGGAGATACAACAACCCCAGCGCCAGCAGCCCCCTGCCCACCACCCGCCGAACCCGCGCGAAACGGCCGCGCTGGTCAGGAAGCGTGATGGAATGGTTCACGACTAAATGCAAGTGGTCAATAAGCCGGGGTCTTGCGCAAATCAGACTTGCGAACAAGGTGATCCAAGCCGTGGCGCTTTGTCACTGTTTGCACAAGCTCCTCGACAAAACCTTGAGCAATCGGGCTTACAACGATTGACTGAATAAGTCCTTTCAAATCGACTTTCGCGCTAATACCAAGCGGTTGACTAAGGCGTTGCCGTTCGAGAGAGGCGTCGTCCATAGTTAAAGTTCCGCCATCAACGATGAGATTTGTCATAATAATTCCCCTGACCTCCTTCTCATGCTCAAAACTTTTCCTCTTCAAATGCCCCGGTCGAATTACTGTGCATCCGCCCGTCTGGCGTCTCATGTTGTGGTTATCAAAATCTACATATTCTACTTGGCTCAAAATACCGTGCGCGTATGGGCTCAAATCTACGAATTGTTTGACGCACGCCATTGTCGACACAATAGCAATCCCGGTTCCGCTTGAAGCGTAAAGTTTCCATTGCGCATCGGACTCGTGCTCGGACGCGTGCCAGCAAGTAGCAAATTGGCGGAACCGCAAAGACTTGAAAATCCACGGCTCGTATTCCTTAAAACTGAAGCAAGGCTCAATCTCACCTCCATCTCGCTTTCGTGCGTATTCGTCTGTCACAGCGCCCTCGAAGGGATCTTCAAACTGGTCGAGCCGTGCGTGGTAAAGCGCAGACTTTTCAAGCAACCAACAGAACTTCTCAAAGGTCATGTATCGCCAAAGCGGCGTTTGGGGTGTGATATCTTTAGAACTTCCTCTGAACAATTGATAACGGCATGGAAGGTCTTCAGAGCTGTCTGTCATAGAATCTCGCCGCAACTGTGCTGCTACCGTTTAAGACCGTAAAGTTAAAACGCGATTTCAACTGGGACGGGTTTTAATTGTGCTCACGGCCTCCCTCACCTGTTTCCTCTCCCCAAGGAGAGGACATTCCGCAGTGAGATTTCTGGTGGGCGTAAGATGGTCCGGCCAATCTCGTCGCACGACATTCCAAAGACGCGGCGAACGATGCTCCTTCTCCCCGGGGGAGAAGGCCGGGATGAGGGCGGGCGTTCAAACCATTCAAGTCAGGACCGCGGCTCTGTGAGCCGCTGCGCATCCGAATTTGCAAACATCAACGCTAGTTCCGAACGCATCTTAACTAGCGGCGCCACTGCGGGTCACAGACCCGCGCTCCTCCCCGAGAACTCACCGCAACTGCAAGCTCACCCGGTTGCCGTTTGTCGGGTAGGCGCCAGCCCCGGGATCACTCACCACCACACGCTCAGTGGCGACCTTGAGTTCCTGCACCAAGTTTGTCTGCACCTGACGCGCGCGCGCGGCGGCAAGCGCGGCAAACTCATCATCCGAAATCTTGAACACCGACATCAGCCCCTGCTCCATCTGCTCCGGCGTCGGCTGGCCGGTGCCGGCGGACGTGGCTTTGACTGAACCGCCTGCTGACTTGGCGGCTGGGTTGACTGGAGCCGCATTGCCAGTGATCATGCGTGTAGCGCCTTTCTGAACTTCGCTGCTGAGTCGTGCGGGACGGGTGCTGGTTACCGGAACCGTTTCGGTCGCGGCGTTCGTGGAAATTGAGACCGAGGCGATGGCGGGGTTCGTCTTCAACAAGTCTCGATAAGCCTTCGCCAGCAGATCGGCGCGGACTTCGGGGGCGAGTTCCACCTGTGCAGGCGTAGTTTTCTCGCGTGCGGCCGTGCGGAGGGATTGCCAGTAGTCGGTGCGCAGTTGCAATTCCATCTTCGCACGGCGCAGCCCGGCACCATCGAGATCGGGATGGATGTTGCCTTCGATTTCAACCTCCAATTCGGGCCGGGCTTCGAGTGCTTTCGCCAAGGTCGCAAGTTTCTCACGCGCAGCGGCATCAAGTTCAATCGAGCCGGGCGCGAACTGCTGGAATTGCATCTCCTCGCCGCCCTTGCCGCCGACAAGACTGCCGAGCAGCGAGAACGGCGAGGTGATGGCCTTCACAAACACGTTGCCGATAACGTGCCAGATGACGGGACCGAGCCGGAACTGCGGGTCGTCAAGGTTGCCTTCGACAGGGACGTTGATCTCGATCTTGCCACTGGAGTCCTTAAGCAGCGCGAGCCCAAGCTTGATCGGGAGCTTGATGGCGTTCGTGCTGGCGACTTTGCTGCCGAGCGTGGGCTGGTCGAGCACGATAAGGTTGCGGCCCTTCACCTGGCTCGCAGTGATCGTGTATTCCACGTCCACATTGAGTTCCCCGCGCGTGAGCCGGTAACCGAAGAACTTCGCGCTGTAAGGATCAGCGGGGTTCAACTTCACATGCTTCAATGATACTTTCGCTTCGGTTGCCTGCTTCGCGTTGAGCGGATTCAACTGGCCCGTGACTTCAATCGGCCCCGTGCCACCGACCATTGCCGTCAGATGCACCTGCGCACGGCGCATCTCCTCGGTCGAAATATTTTGAATCGTCGCGTTGACCTGATTTACGACCGCCTTCGCGGGCGGTGTTACGGAACGGTCGGTGAACAGCAGCTCGCCGTTCTCGACGGTGACTGCGTTGATCTCAACTTTAGGCAGGTTGGCGAAAGCATTGGTCTCCATGCCAAGCAGTGTCTTCACCTGCGCAAAGGCACGCTTGAGCGGACTGCCGCTCGCCGGAGTCGGTTCGTTGGCGACGGACTGCGCTTCAGCCGCGGGTGCGTTCGTATCGCCTGCGCGGACGACGGACATGACGTTCATGGCACCGTTGGTTTCGATGAGAACGTGGGCGGCAAAATTCTTCAGCGTGATGTTCGTAACGCTCACGGCGGGCGGATTCAAGTTCGCCGCGATGCCGTCGAAGTGCAGCGAACTCCACTTGAGCAAATCCTCGCTCGTATCGCCGCCCACAAGATTCAAATCATCAAGCGCCGTGCTGCCGGCAAACGTGACGGACGGCAATTGCCCCGGCTCGGTGCGGAGGCGGATGGTGCCGTCCAAGCCGACCTTGCTGCCGAGCACATAGAGGTTCACGAATGAATCCAGATACGGGCTGAGCGGCGCGAGTTCGATCTGGTCGAGTTGCATCCGCACGTCGGCGTTGAGTGGGTTGAGCGTGGCGTCAAGGTCGGTCTTGAAGGTGCCGTTGGTATTCCAACGCAGCGAAAGGGTCGTGAAAATGTTCGTATCGGGACGGTTGGAGAGATTCTTCGCCGAGACGTGGATCTGGTCCACGCGCAAGCGGGCCGGGCGATTGAGTGAATCGTCGCGCAGCGTGAACGCGCAATCCTGCACGGTCACGTCCCGCACGGTGGCGGACGCGAGGTTCGTGCTGTTGAGCAACTGCGCGAAGGCGTTGGTGACCGCACTCATGAGCATCAGGATGCCGCCGGGCGCGCTCTGGTTGGTGTTCGCCTGCGTGGCGGTGACGACGTTGAATGCTGCGCCCTTCTCACGCGCGAGGTTTAGATTTGCCCCGCGCACGGTCACAGAGCCGACTTCAACGCGACGCGCGAACGCGTCACCGCTGACGCCCGCCAAGGAGAACTCCGGCACCTCCACGAGATTCTCCGCCGCGCCGGGCGTGCCGAGCTTGAACGAGCGCAACGCGAACGACACGTTCGACACGGCGGCGATTTTTGTGGCCTGGCTCATCAGGAATTCGTAGTTCACATGGAAGCCCGCCACACCGTCGCGGATCTCGAAGTTCACGAAGTCCGCATAGAGCGGGGCGAAATTCGTCAGCGTCAGATTGTCCACCCCGAGTTCGCCGACCGCACCGATGGGATCGGTGGAGAAATGCCCGCCCCAGGTGAAAGTCTCGCCGGTTTCAGTGGACCCGGTGAAAACGTGCGGGTTACGGTTATTTGGATCAGTGCGAAAATCTGTGATGGCAATCTTCACCGGGCCGATGATGCGGCGGAACGGCGTCATGGGCGTGAGATCAGCAACGGACAAACGCGCGCCCTCGACACGCAACTGGCCAACTCGCAATGCGACGGGCTTGGCGGGCTTCTCCAGCTTTGCGGGCGGCGCGTTGGTGCCGGCATGCGCGGCCAGGATGTCCGAGAAGTTCAGCGTGCGGTCCTTGTTCAGCTGCACGCGGGCGTAGGGATTCACCACGGCGATTTCCTTGAACACCCACGCGCGACCCAAAAACGAGGAGAGTTGAAAGTTCACATACACCTCGTCCCACGCGAGTAACGTTTCAGTGTCGGGGTCTTTCACTTTCAAGCCGCGAATCGTGACGGAAAATGCCAGCGGATTGAGCCGCACCTTCTCGAGGCTGACCTCGCGATTGAGTTCCCTGGCGAGTTGCTTCACCGCGACGGCGCGGATGATGGGCGGGAGGACCAGGAAGCCAACAACCAGGTAGATAGCGAGCGCCCAAGCGCCACGCTTGAGCCACTGGCGCGAACGCGCCCTGGCCATCTTCGCCTTGCCAGCGGGCGTCTCCTCGACGGATTTGAGATGCGATGGGCGTTGTTTCATGGCGCTGAGTTGTCCCCGAAGCAGCTTAATCAGGCGTGGAAAATTTACAATGCATCCAATTAAAGCGTTGCGAATAGCAGGCTTCAGGAAATCCGCTTTACATCCGGCCCTGCTCTCGCAAACTCCGCCCCGCTATGGACAAATTCTGGAGTATCTGCGCGATGCCGATCGGCGTGGCGATTTGTATGTTACCCGCCGCCCTGGCGTGGTGGTTCATCGACCGCAAAAAGCCCGGTCCGGACGACGCCGAGAAGTCCAAGAAGTCCTGAGCCTTCAATCTTTTGCGGCCATGCCCGAGCCCAGGATCGCCCAGCGTTCGCCGTTCGTGCTGAAAGAAGCGGCGGGCACGCGTTACTTCTGCGCCTGCGGCCAGTCTAAGGGGCAGCCCTTCTGCGATGGATCACACAAAGGCAGCGAAATCTCGCCCATCAAAGTTGATCTGACGGAAGCCAAGTCGGTGGCTTGGTGCGGATGCAAACACTCGAAGAATCTGCCTTACTGCGATGGTTCGCATAACCGGCTCGGTTAAGCATCTCGTGTCCGCCGAGGTAACGACGCGGATGCCCAGAGTTCCGGGTCATTTTCCGCGTTTGTCGTTTCCCTCCGCCTCCTGACCTCGATAGCTACCCATTTCTCCGTTGCAAGATTTGGGATTTGCCGGAATGTATCGGCGAAATGCGCAATCCCTTTCGCGCCCGTCCACTCAGCCCGGCTCGTATCGGTGCGGCCATCACCATCGCGGTGTTGACCGACCTGTTTCAGATCGCCTTGGGCCCGCTGGGCTGGACGTTCCTGGATGAAGGGGCGGACGTGGTGGCCATGGTGCTCATCAGCCTGCTGATTGGTTTTCATCCCCTGCTGTTGCCGACCTTCGTGGTGGAGTTATTCCCGCTCGTGGACATGCTGCCGACGTGGACGGGCTGCGTGGGAGCGGTGATTTTTCTCCGGAAGCGTGCGCAAACAGCGGCTCCGCCAGTGGTGACTGCTCCTCCAAGTGCAACACCGCCGTATTCTGCGACCAAAAAAATGCCGGATGCGACGGGGCCGGTGATCGATGTTTGAATGAGCGTGGGCAGCTCGCCCGCAAGTTCGTTTTTGGTTTTGGAACTCGCAGGCCAGCGGCCTGCGCTCCTCCAAAAAAACCATCGGGGGCCCCGAAGAGCCCCCGACAGCAACCCAGACATACCCCACCCCAAAATCTTAATCGCGCTTTTTGAAGAAGCCGCTGGCGTCCGCGACATTTAACACCGAGAGATCAAGCCCCGCCCCAGGTTCGCGCTCCTCGGCGATTTTCATCTGATGCGCAATCTTCTGGCAGGCAGTGCCGGCAAA
>Ga0154020_10010490_pt1 | contig 10594 bp, 8 predicted proteins | sample Klosneuvirus_201_FD_109709 | JGI IMG/M metagenome (GOLD analysis project Ga0154020, IMG submission 109709) | Active sludge microbial communities from wastewater, Klosterneuburg, Austria - Klosneuvirus_20160825_MG | ecosystem: Engineered > WWTP > Aerobic digester > Activated sludge | place...
CCCGATGTTGATAAGATTAACGGACTTAGCCCGGTTATTTCCATAGAGCAAAAAACAACTTCGCGCAATCCACGATCAACGGTGGGTACCGTTACCGAGATTTATGATTTCATGCGATTGCTTTATGCGCGGGCCGGGGAAGCGTACTCTTACCTTTCGGGCGATAAAATGATTCGTCAGTCGGAAGATCAGATTCTCGATGCCATTATTAATAATTTCAACGGAAAGAAGTTAACACTCTTGGCTCCGGTAGTAAAAGGACGCAAAGGCCATTACCGCGAACTGTTCGTACAAATACGTAAGCAAGGTTTTTCTAAAGTGCGTGTGGATGGAGATGTGGTAGACATCACCGCCAAAATGCAAGTCGATCGCTTTAAGATTCATGATATCGAAATTGTTATCGACCGTATTGTGCCCAATGAAAAAGATCGCCATCGGATGGGTCAATCCATTGCCATGGCCATGAAGGAAGGCAAAGGGGTGATCATGATTATGGAGGAGAGCCAAAAGGTCCATCACTTCTCAAAATTTTTGATGGATCCGAAAACGGGGTTATCGTATGACGAGCCGGCCCCTAATAATTTTTCATTTAACTCTCCGTATGGGGCGTGCCCTACGTGCACAGGCTTAGGTGTAATTGAAGAGATTACCGAAGATTCTATTATCCCTGATAAAAAGTTAAGTATAAGCCGCGGGGGCATCTTGCCTTTGGGCGAATACCGCGACATTTGGATCTTTAAAAAAATAGAAGCCATTCTAAAGCGCTATAAACTCACACTTACCACCCCACTGAAAGATATTTCCAGGGATGCCCTTAAGGTATTATTGTATGGCGATGATGTGCCCGTGGCAGTGGCTTCCGTAAAATATCCGGGCACGGAGTGGAACACCCGCTTTGAAGGCATTATCAATTTTTTACAGAAGCAAAAGGATGAAGGAACGGAAGCCATTCGCAAATGGGTAGATGATTTTACCATCACTAAGATTTGCCCTGAGTGTGAAGGCACCCGATTAAAAAAAGAATCGCTACACTTTAAGCTGGATGATACCAACATTGCCCAACTGGCTGAGATGAATATCAGTGCACTTCAAAAATGGTTTGATGGGCTTGAAAACCGAATCAATGAAAAGCAGCGTTTGATTGCGGTTGAAGTGCTTAAAGAAATTCGGAAACGAATTGGTTTTTTATTAGATGTAGGTCTGGATTATTTACACTTGAATCGACCGCTACGTACTTTGAGTGGCGGTGAGGCGCAGCGCATTCGCCTGGCCACACAAATTGGTACCCAATTAGTAGGTGTGCTTTATATTTTGGATGAACCCAGTATTGGCCTTCACGCACGCGATAATGTAAAACTTATTAAAGCACTCAAAGATTTGCGCGATCTGGGTAACTCAGTTATTGTCGTAGAACATGATAAAGAAATGATGCTCGAGTCGGACTATATTATAGACATTGGCCCGGGTGCCGGCCGGCATGGGGGAAGTATAGTAGCTCAGGGTGATCCAGAAAGTTTTTTAAAGAGCAACAGCACCACGGCACAGTATCTGAATGGTGAGTTGCAAATTGAATATCACAAACAGCGCAGAGAAGGAAGCGGAGAGAAAATTTTACTCTCCGGAGCAACCGGAAATAATTTAAAGAATGTTGATCTGGAAATTCCGCTTGGTACCTTTATGTGTATTACGGGAGTCTCAGGCAGTGGTAAATCAACCTTGATTCACGATACGCTCTTTCCCATTTTAAATCAATACTTCTTTAATTCGCATACGGCTCCGCTGCCTTACAGTAAAATTGATGGCTTGAAGTTGATTGACAAAGTAATTGAGGTTGATCAGTCTGCCATTGGGCGCACACCCCGCTCAAATCCTGCAACGTACACGGGTGTGTTTACCGACATTAGGGATTTGTTTACGCAAATGCCCGAAGCAAAAATTCGTGGTTACAAAACCGGGCGCTTCTCTTTTAATGTTAAGGGGGGGCGTTGCGAAACGTGTGAAGGCGCGGGCTTGCGGTTGATTGAAATGGAATTTTTACCAGATGTGTATGTGCCTTGCGAAACATGCAAAGGCAAACGCTATAATCGTGAAACGCTCGAAGTACGCTTTAAAGGAAAATCCATTTCGGATGTTTTGGATATGACCGTAGAGGAAGCGGTGAACTTTTTTGAATACCAGCCTCGGATTTTACGCAAGATTCAAACACTTAGTGAAGTGGGCTTAGGTTATATTTCTTTGGGTCAGCATGCCACTACGCTATCAGGCGGAGAAGCCCAACGCGTAAAACTGGCTACCGAATTATCAAAACGCGACACGGGTAAAACACTTTATATTTTAGATGAACCCACAACCGGCTTACACTTTCAGGATATCAGCCATCTTTTAGATGTTTTACAGAAGTTGGTTGACAAAGGAAATACGGTATTGGTGATTGAACATAATATGGATGTAATTAAGTCAGCCGATTACCTGGTGGACTTAGGGCCAGAAGGCGGGGCAGGAGGCGGTCGGGTAATTGCCAAAGGCACACCCGAAGCGGTTTCTAAAAACCCGGCCAGCTTTACGGGCAAATATCTAAAGCCAGAATTGCGTTAATAGCGTAAACTGACTCAGGATACCCGCTTATGTAAGAAGAAAGCGTTCCGTTTTCTGATTTACTAACTTCGCGTAATAGTATGGTTAATAAGGCTCGTTTATATTGGCTAATGCAGATTGGTGGCTGGACGCTCTATGCGGCAGTTCAGATTGTTGCGGCCATTGCTTCTGCAGGTACCATTAGCACGCAGCGTGTTATCTTTCTAACCTACGAGGCCTTCTTTTGTTTCCTGTTAACGCATCTCTTCCGCACATATATGAATAATAACCGGTGGCTTAGTTGGGGTATGCCCCGATTGATTCCCCGCGTGTTGCTGGCCGTTTGGCTATTAGGTGTAGTCATGTACTTTTTGCGCATTCCGGTTTCCATTCCTTTGGGGTTATTCAGCCAATCCGTTGTGTTTGACCCGCATAATATTTTTGGGTTATCCTTAGTTTATGCTTTTTTCTTTTTCTTATGGTCTGTCTTTTATTTTATCTATAATTATTTCGAGCGATACAATAAGTCGCTAAAGATGGAAGCTTCCATCAAGCAGATTGAATTAAGCAACCTTAAATCGCAACTTAATCCACACTTTATTTTTAATGCATTGAATAGTATTCGAGCCTTGGTCGATGAGAATCCGGAAAAATCCAAACTAGCCATAAACCAACTGGCTAGTATTTTACGGAACTCTTTAGTCACTGAAAAAAAGGGACTCACCAAATTTGGCGATGAGTTAAAAGTTGTGCGCGATTACCTGGGGTTAGAAAGTATTCGCTTTGAAGAGCGGCTCAGAATAGAATTAGAGATTGATCCCAACTCAAGAAATTTTTTAGTACCCCCGCTTATGATTCAAACGTTAGTAGAAAATGGCGTGAAGCATGGCATTTCGAAATTAACCGAAGGCGGATTGATCCAGCTTAAAACCAAGGTGGAAAAAGGCAAATTGAACATCAATATTCGTAACAGTGGTCAATACCATATAAATAGTAATAAAAGAAGAGGCCTGGGACTGGTAAATACAGCCCAGCGACTTAAGCTGCTTTATGGAAACGAGGCCCACTTCGCAATTAGCAACGAAAACGATAATTTTGTACTTACAGAAATAACTATTCCACACTTACACACTACATGAGAGCATTAATTATTGATGATGAGCGCTTGGCGCGGAAAGAACTAAGCAAATTGCTTGAAGAACATCCATCCATTGAAATAGTTGGAGAGGCGGTAAACGCGGATGAGGCTGAGCAGATGATCACTGAACTTAACCCCGATTTACTTTTTTTAGATATTCAAATGCCTGGGCGAACCGGGTTTCAATTGTTGGAATCCCTTGAGTCTGTACCCTTGGTGGTATTTACTACTGCCTACGATGAATTTGCCTTAAAAGCTTTTGAAGTTAACGCCTTGGATTATTTGCTAAAGCCTATTACAGCAGAGCGGCTTAGCGAAGCAATCCATAAAGTAATGGAGAAGGAGCGAACTAAGGCTGGCCGTGGCGCAGGTAAAAAATTAGGCTTGGAAGATCAGGTGTTTGTTAAAGATGGTGAGCGGTGCTGGTTTGTGAGCCTGGCCAACATCCGATTCTTTGAGTCGGATGGTAACTATATTAAGGTATACTTTGATACCAACCGCCCCATGATTCATAAATCACTCAATGCGTTGGACGATCGGTTGGATGAGCGCGCATTTTTCAGGGCTAGCCGCAAGCACATCATCAACCTAAGTTGGGTTGAGGGTATTGAACCTTGGTTTAATGGTGGACTAATGGTAAAATTAAAAGGAGGCGATAAGGTGGAGGTAAGCCGTAGGCAAGCAGCAAAGTTTAAGGATATGATGAGTTTGTAGGTTAAAAAACTTGAACCGCTAAGTCGCGATGGCGCAAAGAGAATTTATCGAAATCTAAAAATCTAACGTATCAATTTGAACATTGCGGCTTTGCGGTAAAAGATTGAATTTACCTCTGACTCTGTAGAGATTATCTCTGCAAAATTCTGAGCGCTCTGTGGTTAATTTTACTATTTCAAAACCAGCTCAACTAATTCCTTTTCTACATTCCAGTCTTTAGCCAGTTTTAACATGGCGGTGGCTTCCATCTCGGTTACATAGCCTTTTACGTTGTTGGATTGCCAGACCATGGCAATCAGGCTTACGCGTTTATCTTTTGGGTAATCTCCAATGATGTTATTTAGAAATTCGCGTGCCCGATCAAAAGCGGTTATATAGTCTTGGGCTACAAAATCAAGAGCCCAGGCAAGTTCTTCTTTGGCATCTAACTCGGTAGAAATCTGATCCAGATCTTTTTTTTCTACCTCGTCTAGCCCATGGTAATGATAGATTACTGATTTCAGCAGCAAATGGATTCGTTTTTCTTCTACGGTCATGGGTTAACTAAAGTACCAAATTACGGATAAATCACAATTCAGTTTTTTCCGGAACAAAAAGTTCTGCGGCTATTTGATCGGCTAACAATTTACCGGACCTCGTTAGATAGATTGTGTTTTTATCGATCTTGATTAAATTCTTAGTAAGCAGTTGATTGAGATAGTGTTCGTTTTGCATTTTTAAATCATACTCAAAATGCCTGGTCAGATAACCAAGATCACACCCGAGGCTGGTTCGCAGTGAAATGAAAATGTATTCATTGATTTTGTTTGCCGGTGTAAGTACTTCCCGTTCATACGGGATACGGCCTTCAAGCAGTGCTTTACTATAAAGCGCGTTGTTATTTACATTAAATTGTCGGCTAGCACCATCATACGAATGAGCACTGGGCCCAATGCCCAGGTATTTTTTTTGCTGCCAATAACTGGTGTTGTGTTTGGACTCATAGCCGGGTAAGCAGTAGTTTGAAATCTCATAGTGGTGATAGCCCGCATCATGGAGGAAGTCCATAACCAATTCAAACTGTGTTGCGGCCTGGCTCTCGTCCATGGCCAGCAGCTTTCCTTGCTTAGCCCATCGGCCAAATACAGTTTTCTCTTCTAAGGTAAGTGAATAGGCCGAAATATGTGTGGGGTTGAGTCGTGTAGCTATTTCAAGATTCTTTTTAAGCAGTTCATTGTCTTGGTTTGGAATAGCAAAAATAAGATCGATGCTGATGTTTTCGATTCCGGCCTCGTGTGCCCATGGGATACAGTTTATTCCTTCCATGCCCGTGTGTGCACGATTAAGATATTTTAAGATGGTATCATCAAAAGACTGAATGCCAATACTGAGCCGGTTGATTCCCAGCGTATGGAATTGATCCAGTGATGCCGGATTAAGGTCATCGGGGTTTGCCTCTAACGTTATTTCTGGATTATTGGACAAAGAATAATGTTTGTTTATGGTTGCAAGAATCCATTCTAGCTCTTTTGGTGAGAGCAAAGAAGGTGTGCCCCCCCCGAAGTAGATTGTTTCCAGAGCCTCACCGTGCAGATAATCCTTTTGAATAACTAATTCGTCCACAAGATGTCTTATCAATTCCGTTTTATTATTCTGGTTCGTTGAAAAATGGAAGTCGCAGTAATAACAGGCTTGCTTGCAAAAAGGGATATGAATATAGAGGCCGGCCATGCGGCCCAAAGATAACAGATGGAATAAGAGTTGTGCGGATTTCCTTTAGCCGGTCTAATCTGATATTTTTGTGATCTCGTATGAGAGGTCTTTTTCTATTCGTAACATTTCTATGGGTTATTCCGCTGGCTTCAGCGCAGTCCACAACTCAATCGTATAACCTTCGTGAACAATGGCGCGTGCTGGAGAAAGACAAGTATGTAAAATATTCAGGGCAGAAGCGGAATATCATTCACTTTTCATTAGCTAAGTCAGACGGAGGCAGCAACCTGATAATTTTCGATCGGTCGGAGTTTTCTGTTTTTATTAATGGGAAATTGATAAAGCGATCGCTGGATACCATTCGTTGGAAAACGGATAGCCTGCTATCCCGGCATCAGGGAAATATTTTTATTAGCATTTATCAAAACCAACCTGTTTACTCATTGCAAACGCTATTGGAGCGACCCGTGCAGCCTTCAACATTTGTGAATCCTGTACGACAGACAGATTTTTTTAAAGACTTTGTAATTCTTGCTTCTTTTATTTTGATAGCATTATTGGCTGCTCTGTTTAGAATAAACCCACGGCTTACCTTCGACTACCTGAATGTTGTCAAATTATTTTCTGTGCAGGAGCGAGATGATGCCATCGTGGCGGGAAGAATTGGCTCTAGCGTAAATCTTTTCTTCTTTGGTTTTATAAGTTTTTTATTCGGTCTTATTTTAATCATCATTTTCCACCTGGCGTCTGACCGCATACCCCTGGCAGCAAATTTCATTTTCCACTCCACGCAGCAAGGGTTTCTCCTTTGGATTTTATTGTCGATACTGGTTTTCATAATTCTTGTAATGAAATTGATTTTGATTGCGGGCTTTGCATTGCTTTTTGGTTTAAGAGGCGCGGTGCGGTTTCAATTTTTTAGCTTTATAAGATTATTATTTGTCACTTCTATACTGATGGGGAGCATGGCACTTCTCTATTTTGTTTTTCGCACGTATAGTTCAGCGTTGTTTTATAACCTTCTCATACTATGTATTGTTTTTGTCCTGCTGGGCACAGTTTTTTTATTTTTGAAATTATTGACCCGAACCTCGTTCCCAATTTTTCATTTATTTTCCTACCTTTGCGCGACTGAAATCATCCCATTAATGATTTTGGGTAAAGTAGTATTATTTTAAGCCGAACCCGATACGTGTTGATATGACAGAAACTGCAACGGATAGAATGCGAAAAGTTAAAAGCATTCTAGTTACTCAGGAGGCTCCTACCGATGTAAATTCGCCTTATCTTAAGCTAGCAGAAAAGTATAATCTAAAGATTGACTTTCGCCCATTTATTCAGATAGAAGCAGTTCCTGTAAAGGAATTCCGAAAGCAAAAAATAGAGATACTTCAGTTTACAGCAATCATTTTTACAAGTCGGCATGCGGTGGATCACTTCTTCCAGATTTGTCAGGAGTTGAAAATTGAGATGCCTCCGGAAATGAAGTACTTCTGCATTTCTGATCAAACCTCTAACTATTTGCAGAAGTATATAGTAATCCGGAAAAGAAAAATATTTTCGGGGCTGAAGGACACCAAAGATTTATTGGAAATTATAAAGAAACATAAGAATGAGAAGTTCTTGTTTCCGTGTTCTGACATTCGTAAGAATGATATCCCCGATTTTCTTACCGAGAACGGTTTTGATTTTACCGAAGCCATTATGTACCACACGGTTGCCTCAAATCTTAGCGATCTTAAAAATGTATATTACGATATCCTCGCATTTTTCAGCCCATCGGGTATCAACTCGCTCTATATTAACTTCCCTGACTTTGTCCAAAACAATACCCGTATAGCGGCCTTCGGCCCTACAACAGCAAAAGCAGTTAAGGATGCAAGTTTGTTTCTGGATATTGAGGCGCCCTTACCCAATGCGCCCTCCATGACCGGTGCCCTGGAAGTTTACATTAAGGCAGCGAACGGAATTAAATAACTGATTAGCTTTTAAGTTTTTACCAAGACTATCATTTTATTACACTTTAATTACATTCTGATTGAAAGTGTCAATAGAATTAATTTATCTTTAAGTCCTGTTCAATCAGCAACTGTGAAGAAAGTCTACTTTTTAATTTTATTGACCGGAGTATTTTTTAATGAATCGTTTGGTCAACAAGATCCGCAATTCACCCAGTACATGTTTAATACCTTGTACTACAATCCCGGCTATGCAGGGGTGGAAGGCCTCACAAAGATTACAGCCATTCACCGAAGTCAGTGGTTAGGGTATGAACCTACCTATGGAGGCGGAGGTGCCCCCACCACGCAAATGGTAAGTTTTACATCACCAATTAATAAGATCAATAGTGGATTTGGAGCTTATATAGTTAATGATCAACTAGGCCCACAAAACAACCTTCAGGCACAAGCCTCTTATGCTTACCACCTTGCCTTAAAAGGTAGTAAGTTGAGTTTTGGGATCACCACAGGTATTTATTCCCAGACAATTAATTTTGATCAATACAGGCCGATCGACCCTAATGATCCCCTTTTAAAAAGTTCTGGAAAGGAATCTCAGGTTCGCCCTGATTTAAGTGCTGGAGTTTTTCTGCAGCGTGAAAAGTATTATGCTGGGGTAAGTTTTAACCACCTTACTAATTCAACATTTGACTTTGGCTTAAGTCAGCGCAGTTCATTGGAAACCCATATGTACATAACCGGTGGCTACTATTATCAACTAAATTTTGATGTAAGATTTCAGTTTTCAACACTTATTAAATCGGATTTCACAAAAACTACCTTTGACTTAGGTGGATTAGCCTATTATAAAGATACGATGTGGGGCGGATTAGCGTTTAGACAATCGGAAGCGGCAATATTAATGTTAGGGTACAGTTTATTAAAGGACAAATCACTTAAGTTGGGTTACGGATTGGATTATATAGTTAAGGATCAAGCGGCTAAGCAACCTACCTCACATGAATTCATGTTGAGTTATGAGCTGCCGGTTAACCCGGCTATTGGTAAAAAGGTAGTTAGAACACCGCGTTACCGGCACTAATAGGATAATTAATTTGGGTTTTTTAGAGATTTTGTTCAATTTGGTAGCCTTGTAATTTAAAAGAAAGACGAAAAAGAATAACTTTCGGGTCTGTATCGTTGGCTTTAGTAACGAAAAGACTGGATCTAATAAAAAAAGTATGAAGAAAATAGTTTCTCAACAGGTTCTCTATTACGCTTTAATCTTGGGAGTGGGCTCTATGCTTGGCGGCTGTGGTTTGCTGGGCGGTGGCAATAAAGGAGGCAATGCCCAGGGTGAGGTAGTAGGCCAATCAACTCTTGAAAGAAGAGAGGGTTGGTCAATGGTCATTCCTTATGGGATGGTTCCCATTCCTGCCGGTACCTTTCATATGGGACAGGCCGATGAAGACCCTGCCTCTACCATGATTAATTTCAATAAGCAAATCACCATTGGTCCGCTGTTCATGGATGAAACAGAGATCACCAATGATGAATACCTTCAGTTCACAACTTTCTTTTTAGATCCTAATGGTGCTGAAGGATTAACAAACTTTGACCAAATCGGCCAGCAGGAGTTTATGGAGAAGTACTATCCTGATACTACGGTATGGATGAAAGATTTTTCTCACCACATGGGAGACCCCTTAGTTGATTATTACTGGCAACATCCGGGCTACCAGGATTATCCGGTTGTTGGGGTGAGTTGGGAAGCAGCAAACTTTTTTGGAAAATGGAGATCGGCATTCCTTAATGAATGGCGTCAGGTAAATGGAGGTCAGCCTCCCATGCCAGCCTTCCGGTTACCTTCAGAAGCGGAGTGGGAATATGCAGCCCGTGGTGGACGCGACATGGCGAAATACCCTTGGGGTAATCCTTATATCCGTAACTCTAAAGGTTGCATGTTGGCAAACTTCAAGCCTGGTCGTGGTAACTTCTATGACGATGGCTTTGCCTATACGGCTCCGGTTGGGATTTATTTTCCGAATGATTACGGATTAGTAGATATGTCTGGTAACGTGTCTGAGTGGTGTCTTGACGATTTCAATCCGGCATCGGTTCCAACCGTTTGGGATCTTAACCCGCAATACATTGACAAGAATGCTTACGATCGCGAAGGCAATTCAAAAGAAAAATATAATGCAAGAAAGGTGGTGCGTGGTGGATCGTGGAAGGATGTAGCCTATTATCTTGAAACAGGAACCAGAACGTATGAGTATAAAGATTCAACGCGGGCTTATATTGGCTTCCGTTGTGCAATGACCAACTTAGGTCGCTCATCCGGAGCAGAATTTCAATAATTAAAAACTCTGGTTATATTTATAAAAAATCGGACTAAAACTTAAATCTAAAGAACCATGGCAAAGAAAAAAGGCGGATTTGTCTCGTTATTCTTCACAACCATCATGCCCAAAGTATACGGCATTGGTGCAGCGGTCGTAATTATCGGAGCACTTTTCAAAATCTTACACTTAGA
>Ga0154020_10010491_pt1 | contig 10594 bp, 17 predicted proteins | sample Klosneuvirus_201_FD_109709 | JGI IMG/M metagenome (GOLD analysis project Ga0154020, IMG submission 109709) | Active sludge microbial communities from wastewater, Klosterneuburg, Austria - Klosneuvirus_20160825_MG | ecosystem: Engineered > WWTP > Aerobic digester > Activated sludge | place...
CCTTATTTATTTAATAAAAAAGAGGGAGTGGGGTGGGGGGATAGAAAATACTACACTTCCCCCCGGGGGGCAGGGAGAGAAAAATTTTTTCTGTGGGGGGGGGGGGGGGGGGGGGGGGGGGGGGGGGGGGGGGTGGGGGGGGGACTGAGTCTTCTCCGCTTTCAGACCCTGGCCGCATTTGCAGTTTTTACTTCGTTTGGATTGCTCTGATGGCGCAAGGCAGGGCTCTGGAGCGGCAGTATCATGATAACTCTTCCGTGCGCATTGGAGACGTTGTTCTCTGTATGGGCACCCTCTATGTCGTTATCAAGGTGCGGCGCCTCTGCCCTCACTTTCCCGATGTCCTCGCGTCCTTCGCTGATTTCTTAGATTTATTTACCTATTAGTGTGTTCTCTCCTCTCTGGCTTCTCTTAATCCGATGTTCGTTCCCCTTTTCTTCGCTCTTTCCCCCTCGACCTGCTTTCACAAAGGCAGGGCAATTGTCGAATGACAAGGAGGAGCTTTTCTAGGCAATCGGAAATATGAGCGTCTCCGTCTTTCGTGTCCCTCTTCCTGGAGAAGCCCTTCCTGAGCAGCGCCCTGGGAAGAAGCATTGCATTCAGAAGTATGCGATGAGCTTGATTCCTCTCGTCCGCTGTGACAAAGACCTCACTTGGTCCGAGTACTTGCCCTTACTGGTACTAACTGACGTCCTTCCACTCCTTCTCATCTCTCTCCTCCACGAATCCATAATTATAGGGTCGTGGAAGCTTTGGAATATCTTCGTCCAACGAATCCTCCCACCCCAGAGACCAATTTCAAGGAAGAGGAGTGGGAAGAGGACGCTGACTTTGAGCACGTCTTGAGTCTCCTCAAGAAACTCAAGTTGAATGCTTCGCAGGTAGGAAGAGTACTTGCTGTCCTCCATTAGAACCCAGTGTATTTAAAACGCGTCCAAAACGCAGTGTCACCTCCGCGTCGGACACATCTGACAGCATTTCTTAACATACAATCGAGGACGAGTAAATTTCCTCCTCCTCATCTGTAGGACATAGCCTGGAAGAGAGTGTCTCCGCCCTCATGATTCTTCCATTTTATACTTCCACTGACCTCTTTTGCATGAGCCCGAGTAAGTCCTAGGGTCGAAGATCAATGGACGATGGCGACTGCATAAGAAGTACTGTATATAAATATTCTCAGATTGGATATTGAACAACACCCTCGATCGTTCGACCTTCTCATACACCCCGCCTGATACTGTTCACCCCTCCGGACTCTTTCCCCACCTTTCGAATATACATTGATTTCTTTATTACTTGGTTATTTCGCAAACCCACTCATTTTCCATGTGGGATCGTATTCATCATGACTTTAGCGGATCGACGAGCGCTCGGCGAGTTGTTCGACGAGGTCGACGTTGCCTTGTACTTCCTTTCCCTCCTTCTCCTCCTTCTTCTCCACCTCCTGATACTAAGTCATCTCTTCCCTTCCATCCACCTTCTCTTCCACCAGGGAAGCGCTATCGTGGATCGAAAGTGACACCCTCTTCGACTCGAGGAGCGTCTCCAAGAAGTGGCGCGGTCTCCTCTCCCACCCTCGACTATGGCAGTTGAAGCTCCTCCACGACTTCTCCTACCTTGAGACACCTCCTCCCAATTGTACCACCAACCTTAACCAAAAAAGAAAAGGGAAAAAAGAAAAGGGAAAACTCAAAGTGGCAAGAAAATGTAGCGCAGCTACCTCTATCGAGACGGTTTCCTCATTTCTCTTGATATAGATACATACCTATCACTTTACAAATTGCTGTTCGGGTTTCAGAAGAATTGCTGTACCCAACAGCAGGGTATCATGGTGCTGAGGAATGGTGACCTGCCGATGATTCGAACAGTGTTCGCCTTATGCCGCCACCTCCCTGCCATTGATGTCCTTCCTCCTCCTACCCTGCTGCCTTCCACTCTCCTCACTTGTTTTATCACTTGTTCACTTGTCTTGGAATTCAATTCCATTCCCTTTTTGATTGCGATTCATTGTAGATTGTATACATATCAAGGTTGTTTCTGATGGTTCATTGTATCATAGAGTCGATTTCCATTTATTGCCCCGATTCCTGGTGCCCCTATGCCTCCTCGACTTTGCTACGGTCCCTCCCTCTCCTCATGCTTCTCTTTGCTCTCATTCCTCTCTTCTCTCCTCTCCCTCTTTTCTCACCTTCTCTTCTCTCCTCCTCTCCTCCACCTCTCGTCTCTTCCTCTTTTCAATCCACTTCCCTTCCTCCCCATCTCTATCATCTCCCTCCTCTTTTCTCTTCTTATGGTGCTCTCTATCGTAGAGTTGGTGACAGATATCCTAGAACATCAGAGTGACTTAGAGAGCATCGAATGCGATTCATTTGACGATCTCTTTGATTGGCAGCAGCTCATGAGTCCCTTCTCCCCCTCTCCCCATCGATTCCTCCTCTTTCTTCCTTTTCACATCCTCTCCGCCTCATTCCATTAACTCGTCAAGATCTCTGTCCACCTGTTCTCCCTTTTCGACTTCTATCTCCCTCTCATTCTGTTCCCATCTATCAGTTCTATTGCTTGTCATCACTGCTTGCTTATTAGAAGATGTGAAGGCGAATCGAATGGAAGGTAAGTGGATCCTCCTGGTTCGAAATCACGGCGATGAGCGATGCATTGGATACGCCTACCTCCGCCGAGACGACGCCATGGCGTACCCCCTCTCTGCTTGCGTCTCCTTGGTTCTTCTCCTCCCTTCGATGATTTCGCCTCTCCCACAGGGTCATCGAAGTCACGAGCATTGCAGTGGAAGCGAATTGGAGAGGGAGAGGAGCGGGTGCCTTCCTTATCGACTGCATTATCTCTCTGGCGCGTCGTGAGAAGATCGATGTCGTACGATTCACGAGTCCGCTCAGTCAATCATCTCAACGATTCGTGTTCTCAGAGTTTCTTGTCGCTTTCTCCCTTCGTTCTCTTTCAGAATCTGTGTTCCCTGTTCATCCTTAATCTTGAAACATTTTGTTTTTCTCGCTTTCTCAAGATGGTCTCTTGTATTCATCTTGGTTTGATGACTTTGCCATAATGTGATATATTGTTGTCCAGGTCTGTACGCGAGTGGCTGCGAATGGGTTCTTTGCCGCGATGGGATTTTCCTCGGTGCATCTCCCAGCTTCATTCGACACTCGATTGAGCTCAAAAAAAGATCTCATGTTCCGATTCATCAATTAGACATTGAAAAATAGTGATATGTGATCAATTTCTATGTATTGCCGGTAAGAGATGCGCTTCGCCGATGTTTCGGTGGTCTGATTCGGAGATTTTCATGCATTTTACTGTAATTGATAGGCGAAGGACTTTTGGCTTCCTGATAGTCCTGCTTAGTCGAGCTAGCTGCTGGACTGCTGCGGTAAATAGACTCAGTTCTCCACAATCAATCAACATTGTTTTATTGAAATCCCGTTCTTTTGTCGACTCCTGACACCGTTGAACTATCTTTTTCACTGTTTAATAATCGCTCCGAGATCGGGCCGACTCGCTAAGATGAGCTCCAGAAGCTTATCCCTCGACCGACCCCACCAGAAGGGCACTGATACGAGCGTCATTCCTCCTCTTTCCAACTCCGAAGACTTGAGACGATCCATGGATTGTCTTTTCTCCGAATTTCCGAATATTGTAACATCGGAGTCATAGTGCTGTTCGCCTTGGTACTCAAAAGCGAGGTTCAATTGAGGGAGGTAAAAATCAAAGCGCATCGGTTGCTTTGTATTCTCATACGTAAGCGTAGGATGAGAGTACTCCGATATGATTTCCAAATTAGGAAATATTTCCCGGAGAATAACTCCGAGGAGGTGCTGAGATGAGCGCTTATAACCCTTTCCTAGAAGCAGGGCCTCATTCCAATAGACCTTGGGGTACACCCTCTTCAACGTTTCCACTAAACCGCCTCTCCGAGTGAAGATCCGCTCAGCATCATGATCCCGGAGTTGGTCCAGTGATATCTTATACCAATCATTCGGAGATTTAATATTCAAGGAGGTCTCAACCGCCCTGACAGCCTGAAGAAGAAGCTCATCAGAGGCAAACAGCTTCCTTGATAAGGTCTCGAACCGCCACAGCTGCCACTCCTTCTCGGGGAAAACAGTTGCCACCATAAGAGATATGCTCCCGCCGTATCGTCGGAGTAGGCCCTGTGCGCCATTTTGGATCAACTCCTTATTGGACAGTTTATACCAGCGATCGAGGTCGCCCTTTGCGAAGCCCATCTTGGCCGCCACTTCTTCCAGGAAGGCTCGCTGATTCGCAAGCGAGTCCTAAAGTACTTGTTAAGGACAAGAGGGGACAAAAGCGGAGATAAGGCGCACCCAATAACCGCGAGGAGTAGTTTTTGGTTTACTCCTAAGAGAGGATTCGGCGTTTTCGGAGTTTTCGGAATTGAGAGACTGCAGGATTTTCATTGGCGATCGATCGTAGGCCTTCAGGAGACCGACTCCACCATTCTGCTTGAAGTGATTCGTTCGGAGTTCACTCTGATCTGCAACTCCAACTTGGTTCACCAACCACTGTACGTAACCTCTCCTATGGTCCATTTTCGAAAAGTAACCGCGAGGTAGTTGAGAAAAGAGCCAAGGGAGGAAAGTGAACTCATTGCTGTATGCGTTTTGGAGCAGGGCATAGGGGGAGGAGTTAAAACGGTTAACTAAGAGGGCCGATCCGTGGTTCTCAATGAAGTCAGCTGCTGTCACTCGATACCTAGAGACGACATCAGGATATAGAGATAATACAGAGAGAGCAGGTAGATAGAGAAAACTCAGAGAGGAAAAAGGGAAGGGGAAAGACTGAATGACACTCCGCGGTAAAACAAGTCGGAGGGGCAGGACGGAAGAATGAAAGAGCAAAGAGAGGAAATAATCGAGAGAAGAGGAATCAGAATACACCGAAGGGGAAGAAGAAGAATAGGAGGTGGAGAAAGAAAAGAGGAGAAGGAAAAAAGGAGCAGTAGGAGGCAAGAGAAGGCACCAATCCTCTGGCTTAATGAAGCCAAGCTCCTGGGCGAGCCAGGCGAGGTACCTCCGTTGATTTCCTACATCGCTCCAAAATCCCGCAGGTAGCGGCCCCTTAAGATTGGAGAAGTCAATGCCTTCTCCGAGAGGCGGAGGCGGTGCTTTCTAGAGAGAGATGTGTCATGAAAGATGGTGGAAGGGTGAATGAAGGAGGAAAGTAGCAGCTCAGATCAGGAGATACAAAGAGAGGAAATTCAAGCAAGAATGGAGGAAAGAAGGAGAGTGGAAGAGGTAGAGGGAGGAGGAGAAGAGAAGGGAGGAGGGAGGAGGAGGGAGGAAGAGAAGGTAAGAGAAAGGAGGAGGAGAAAGAGTGGAAGAGAAAAGAGGCCGAACCTCGACGGCCTGCTTGGCGAAGGACCTCGACCAGGGCGCACTCGATCGCGACTGGACCCTCGATCTTGATTCCGAGATTGCATAATGATTACAATTAATAATATTCATTAATGGTAAATTCCTTGGAGGCGTAGAGGAGGCCACAGTGATGGGAAGAGAGGAGGGAGAGAAGGTCGAGGTCGAGGAGGCGAGGAGCGCTCGACGGTGGAGTCGCGCCGCCATTCCCTATCTATCACCACCACCACCAAAAACAAAGAAAATACGTTTAGAAAATTTAATGAGAAGCAAAATATACAAACGAACAGTCGCTGTCTTCCCTTTGACAGAGAAGAATGATGGTCACGGTGCTAAGCCTTGAACGGTGCTGGTTCGAGTAGGTTATACATGGCGCTTGGACTCGCCAAGGGAAATGCCTATTTCCACTCGATTTGCACTGAGTCTACCCTCCCTCATCCGCGCTCGTGTTTTCGACCAATCGACCGCATCATCAAATTAGAAGAGCTTTGTACATTCACTGGACATCATAGCATGGAGGAACCCTGCTATCGTCTGACTGAGTCTTATATCATGAGAGTATTAAGTCCCTTCTTCCTTCTGCTTCCCTTCTCCTCCATGCTCATCGCCAATTGGCTCATTCGATACAGCATCCTCCTTCTGCTCTTTCACCTTCCTCTTCTTCACTTCTCTCTCATTGACCCAAAGGCTTGGTGTACGGGGTGCCGTCCTTGTGGACAAAGGCCCAATTGTAATCGGTCTTGACGGAGTAGAGGTCGACGCCAGGATAGGTGACCTTCTCATTGCGCGCCCTCTCACCGATCTGAAGAGATCATTCGAGGGATTAGCCAGAGGAGAAATGAGGAGAAAGGAGAGGAGGAGAAGGAGGAGGAGAAAAGAGAAGGAGAAAAGAGAAGGAGAGAGAGGAGAAGACTGGGGGAGGCAATAAAGGACCTCGAGGAACTTGGCGGGTTTGTCGCTTTTGTTGACGAGGTGATGACCATCCGCCTTCCCTCGGGGAAAGCCTGCACCTTGGCCCTCCTTAAGGAGCTGCCACCCAGCCTCCTCCGTTTCTAGCATGATTTCGCCCTCGATGACAAAGACGAACTCGTCCTCCTCGCGATGATGATGCAATAAGGCCGACTGCGCACCTGGCTCGAGCGTCACCACATTCACGCCAAATCCCGTCAGCCCCAGCACTTGCGTCAACACCTGCAACAACAACTCGACGGATGAAGCTACAACTCGAACAAATCGATACCGATGAAGAAGGAGCTCATCAAGGGAAGCGAAAACGACGACATGGACAACAGTTACTTGACACTCTGACGACACTGGAGATACTGACTGAAAGGACGGCCGACCTTTGCCGATCCCCAGTGACTGGGATGATCGACATTCGAGCAAAGTAAATATTGGTTCTCGATTATCTAATATATTTTATTATTAATAATATTAAGTCTATTATTATAATATTAATATTAGTACATTATTAATAATAAACATTTTTATATTAATATTATAATATTAGAAGGCTTCTAAAAAGCTTGCGATGGATATCGAATATGAACTGCGTATTAAAAACCCCGGATCCAGGTCGATAATATCTGGATCAAGCGCAGCCATTCGCTCCGAAATCACCGATAATTCCAAAAAAACTGAAGAAAATATATTGATAATGATGTGGAGGGAACGGACCTTCTTGGACATGCCCTTGCAGAGCGGGGCAAAGGGAGCGCCGATGCCTTCGTACGAGTTCCAGCTCGGCAAGGTCTCCGGATCAACCGCGGGCACTTGGAGCGTCTTGGCCTTGTCCGCCATGATCACTATCGATAAATAGAAACGATGTGCGACCAGGTCATTCAATGAAAGGGGGAATCGAGGAGGAGGCGGGTAAGGCGTGGGTTCATGAAGAGTGGTTAGCTTTGGAGGGAGAGGGAGGAGAAAGGAAGCGGGAGGCGATGCGGCACGTCAAATAGACCATCAAGTACCTAGTATGACAATGAGCTAGCACAGCACTAAGAGGAGAATGGATGATGATGCCGAGGCCAAGCGGAGTGCCATGGCTGAGTCGAGGAAACGCCGACGGAGGCCGGTGAACGACAGAAAACTGCGGATTGCGCGCCAGCCCCGCAATTGCCGCTTCGATTCTGCTCCGACGCTGCTTTCCCATCTCCGCTGATCACTTTCCTGTGTCTAATCGCCACAAGATGCTGCTGCGATAGCGGAGGAGCGTAGGAGGAGAGAGCGGCCCATGGACAAAGCGCCGAACGCCTTAGTGGCGAATTACCTGAAGCTCTCTGTTCCCTTTGTTCAAGAGCTCCAGCTCGACCCCAACGTGTTCTTGACCTTCTACAACTACGCCAAGGAGAACATGTTTATAGAGATTCTGCACTTCTTCTTGCTCGTGCGCGCTAGCCTCCATTCCCATTGTCCTCGCTGGCCATCAATTGGCGGCGCGAACTCTTGCCCTTGCTCCTCCCGCCCCCGCGCGCCCCTGCCCCTCCACGCAGCTTAATCCTGGTTGATATTTGCATATATCTCAATATTGAGTGGGGAGATGTCCGGATGCCGTGGCTTGATAGGCCGATCTCTAGCGTGGTCTGATTCTTGATTTGAGCCCCAGACCTCGTTCAAGCTTGATTTCTCCTCTTTGTTAATTTTCCATTTTCCTGTGCATCTGCGTGTGATCTTGTTGATTGCGCGGCCATGTGATTGATGGATGATATTTGTCACAAAGGATCGTGGACGGTCGAATATCGTCGCAATCACAACATTCTGCTCCAGGTCTCTCCAGGCCTTGGCGATGCGGTGAATTGCTGGATGCAATATACTTGTTTTTTCCCGTTGAGTGGATCACATATCGCCTCCAGATTCGTTATTTCACTCTCCTCGTAATTCCTCATATCTGCATAGGTGGAAGAGTACGAGGGCATGGGAGCCTTTCAGCGCTTGGAGCGGGAGGCCTTCCTCTTCTCAAATTATCTTGAGCTCAATGCGCCCCACTCTATTAACATTGAAGACGCCACACGGCGACGCGCTCATTCTCACCGCTATCACGGCAAGATTGAAATCTTTGAGGTAATACCAGTTCCTCAAGCCTCGCTGAGTTTCAAATGCTTGAACATTTTTGACGCTCGTTGCATCCTGTTCATTTCGCCATCTAACGCACTGTTCTAAAAGCTAAAATATATCGTCGTTTAGGAAGCTCGATCGGCATGTGCGAATCTGCTCGCATCCGAGCGATGGCCAGACTTTCTCTCGAGTCCGGCCTACCTCCAAGCGGCCGCGAAGAAACCTTTGAAAGGTAATACCCTCTCATTCTCCGAGACAGCTTTAAATAGATGCTTACGAATCATTTTTTATTTACAGCCAAAAGTATTGAAAAGGCCGTTGCTGCCGTTGTTGACAAGGACGTTCTCAACGCGGTTCTCGCCTTCTTTGCCGTCGAACAGCCCGAGATTCATATCTCACCTACCGTCATCGGCCTTCCCTTCTTCGATGCTGTGCGCCAATCAACCCGTTTTACATACTATATAACTTATTTCTTGATTGATCGTTTTATTTATTGTTTTTCTCGATGCAGTGGATCAGCGAGTGGTTTCGGATAGACCAGTTGACGACGATCATCGAAGCTGGCAATTGTGACGCCGATGTCGTCGCCTTTCGCTCTTTCCTCTCCCTCACTCAAGGGGCCTCCCCTGCGGCCCTCTCCACTTTCTGCTATGCGCTACTCTCTAAGAAGAGCCTTGACGATATGCACAATTATGATGGCTGTGATTTCACTGCACTCTGCCTGACGTCAAGGAACCAGCAAGTGTTGCTTCTGGAGACCCTGATGCACTTTGGCTCCGATTGGATGGCTAAATGTGTCATCAAGGTGTTTGAAATATTGCCTCTCAAGCCGCCAGCAGCTCTCTACACGCGAAATGTATCCCTCTCCACTCTCTTCTTTCAGAGTATTTGCCTCTCTGAATGCTCTATTGCAGGCCTCCCTGTCCTCACCAATCGGTGAACGAGGCAATGTCATCTTTGATGCGACTTCCGTCCTTCTACATACGATCACTGCACGCTTATTTGAGCTCCCAATGGAATTGCGCGTCTTTCTCCAAAAAGGTCACCTAATCCCTAGTCTCGGTTATGCCTTTTGCTCACTGTTCATCGATAGCTTTGGAGCTCGCCGGTCCTGCAACTCTGGCCAGGCAGATCTTGCTGCGAAAGGGTCCTCTAGTTCTTCTCATCGAATGGTTTCGCGCTGTTCTGTCACATCCTCGGCGAGTCCTCTCGAGTTTCGTCACCATGGGAACAAGTTTGCGACATGACTGTGCCGTAATCAAGGCGCTCCTAAGAGCTTTTGTCGATGACTCACCTGCGCAAAACTCCTCGGCAGAACTCGAGGCGCTCGTCACTCGACTCAAAGCAATTCACTCCGCTCCACTCACTGCTGCCCTCTCGGACAACATCGCCCCCATGACCTCCTCGGCGACTCCGCCTCCGTCAGTCTTTTTTCATGACCTGCCTCCAGCCAATGAGAAGCTCCTCATAGTGCGCGAGAGGCATATCGCCTTGATTGCTGCTCACCTCATCTCAATCGGTGGTCAACTCACCAAAGTTCTGACAGACTCTTCTCGTGGCATTCCTGGTCCTCTCTACCAGTACTGAATCTTATCTTTCTTCATAGGATTTCGGCGGCGCCATTTCTTACTTCCCCGTTCAGGTTTCTGGTTATGAACAAAGCGATTCCTTCTCGCCTTGTAACAGATGAGCTTCGCGACTACATCTTCCTCAATTCCCGCGCCCAGGCTTTCCCTCGCGACGTGAAGCCTCATCACAGCTCATCTGCCCTGTGGAGCTGCTCCTTCTCGCACCGCACGCCGCCTTCTTCACCCGCACCCGAACACCCAAAACGGTTGCAAACCTTAATTTACAAGATGCACATTATTGTTTTCCCTATTTCCGTCACTTAGCCTCGATTATTAGTGGCGGACATGAAGACAGTGACAGTACGAGCAGTGGCAGCCAAGAAATTATTCGCGCGGCCCTCCGAGAGCGTGTGTCCCTTTCGAGCGCGAGTGGCGATTCGAGTGGTTTCAACGTGGAAGACGTCGGTATCATCCCCCCCCCCCCCCCCCCCCCCCCACCCCCCCACCAACCCCCCCACCACCCACCCCCCCCCCCACCCACACCCCCCACCACACCACCCCCCCCACCCCCCCCCCCCCCCACAA
>Ga0154020_10010493_pt1 | contig 10592 bp, 7 predicted proteins | sample Klosneuvirus_201_FD_109709 | JGI IMG/M metagenome (GOLD analysis project Ga0154020, IMG submission 109709) | Active sludge microbial communities from wastewater, Klosterneuburg, Austria - Klosneuvirus_20160825_MG | ecosystem: Engineered > WWTP > Aerobic digester > Activated sludge | place...
CCTGTTCGAGCTGGTCTTCGGTCATGCTGCTGGGGCCTCCGGCGCTTAGCAGGTGCTTAACAAGCTAAGCCGCAAGTCATTGATTTTTCTGGACATTTTGCCAACGTCCGCCCTGTTCCGGCGATTGCTAAGCCCATGCTATGCCTTCGGCCGCGGGGTGCCGGTGTCGTTGTGGCGTTCCCGTTGGCCCAGTTCAGGATGTGATCGAAACTTCGCGCCCGCCCATGGGGAAGCAAGGCTGATGCGACTACCGACGGCGCGCACCTAGGGTTTTTGGAGCTTGTCATCGCGGTACGGGTGCATAAAATCGCAGGCTAAGTGGATTGGGGGTTCCTGGTCGGCGCTACAGCCTCGGTGGGTTCACCGGGGCTTTTCGCTTTCTGGGGTGGGTGAACGATGAGCCCGACGTTCTCAAAGTCGCGCCCCAGCCGATGCCGCCCGCCGGCGCAGTAGAACTTGGTCTTCAGGAGATCAAACGCCTTGTTGTCCTGCGCAGGGCGCAGGTAGTTGATACCCACCGGGCGGGCCACCAAGTCTGCCAACTGAAGCCCAGCCAGATTGGTCTTCTTGTCGGCAAAGACAATGTCGAACGGCAAAGGATGGCCGCCAGAATTGCTGCCGTCGCAGATGCGGCGAAACTCCAGTTCGAGCTCGGCGTCTTCCTTCTTGCCTCGGCATTCCACAACCACGTGTGTCTTGAGCTGGCTTTGCTGCTTCTCGGCAAGAAACGAACGCAGCGCCTCAAGGCACATGCCCAGAGCGATGTGATAGGGGTTGGAAGCGGCCCCTTCGCTCTTGGACAGACGGGCCTTGTCCACCACGCCAGCGATCAGGATGAAGTTGCTGGCGTCCATGATCGACGAGAGGTAGGCCATGAACTCTTCACGCACGGCGCGCTGGGCCAAAAACGCGAACGCCCCCTTTTGCTTGCGGATGTCGTTCTCGTGCAGCACCACGCTGTCGTGGCCAAAGTAGTTGAACTTCAGCTTCTCGACGGCCGGAATGATCTTCTCGCTGTAGTGCCGCTTGTGGAAGATGCACAGCGCCAGCACGAACACCGGGTACTCCGGGTCGACGCTGGCCAGTGAATGGTCGCCACTCTCGTCCACATAGACCACGTAGTCGCTGAAGCGCCTTGCCTTGGTGTCGACCCCGCCCGGCACCTCGATCGGAGTGCCTTCGACCGACTCGAAAAGTGCGTACTGGGTGCCAGGCTGGGTCATGTCACGGCCGCCGTCGCTTCGGACACTACCTCGGGCAGGCGCAGTTGGCCAGAGATCAGGCGCGGGAGCAGGGTGTCGCGGAGGGTGGTGAGGGTTTGGGCTTGCTGCTCGTTCGAAACCAGGCGGCTGAACAGCGGCGACGCAACAGCCAGGAATGCATCGATCACGGTTGACGACGGCACCAAAGCAGGAATTGGCCGAAACGCCTTCTTGCTGATCTCCATGAAGGTCGATCCGTTGGCGCGTGACTTGATGGCCTCCATGTTCTGCTGGCACCAGAAGAGCATGTAGAGTGGTGGCAACTGACTACCCGGCGGCATGGCGATGTAGCCCTGATTGATGGCTACCGGAACCTGGGCAATGGCGAGATAGCCGATCGGCGCGCGCGATGACATCAGCAACGTTCCAACCGGCAGCAGGCCGGAGCCAATCTTCGCGAGTCCTTTGGTCGATAGTCGCCGCTCGGTACTCAGCAGCACGGGCGCCGGCAACCCTGAAAGGTCCTTGGGCGTGGTCCATGCATGCTCTTCAGGGCTCCAATAGCTTGGGTCCTTCGTATCGGGTGTAGCGCCGCCAACGCATTCGACTGCATCGCCGACGGGCTGCACCGACCAACACTTCGGTACCAACCCCAGCGCCGACTCCTCGAAGCTGTCCGGAAACAAGGCCGCCGTGGCTTCGTCCATGCCGGCCGGCGCCAGGCCTTGTTGCTTGGCGCGAACGGGATCGAAGTCGATGAACCACGACTTGAACAGCGCCTGCGCGATGGCTTCAAGGGTGGCGTTGGTTTCACGCAGGAGGGCGATGCGGTCATGAAGCGAGTCGTTGAGCGCCGTGACCTCTCTCTGCGTTGCAAGTGGCGGCAGCGTGATGCGGAGGCGCCGTTGATCCGACAGGCTGAGATATGGGGCCATGTCCGTCGAGCGGCTCATCGCTTCTAACTGCTCAAGGAATTCGGGCGACTGTGACCACGCACGAAGGAATCCCTGGTCGACACTGGCAGGGGATAGTGAGCGCCAGTAGCTCAAGTGAGGCGAGTAAACGAACTTCGGCATGGCGGCGGTGACAAACGCAACTCGCCCCGTACTGTTGCCCTTGGTTGTGATGACCACATCCCCTGACCGCGCGATCTTTCGACCAAACCTAGAGTCGGCCAAGTCCCGAAAACGATCGGCGCCGACGAAGTCGATGTGCGTGTCTCTTACGTGACCCGCGCGAAGAAAAATCACTCCCTCACCACCAAGTTCGTCGTTCTTCGCGCGGTACCCATCCCCAATCTCAAGCGCACCTTTTTCCATGAGCTCGGAAAACAAGGCTGAGGGCCACTCAAAACTCATACCCCAGCCCTCCAAGCTTCTGCCGAATCACCGCATCCAGCTCCGCCCCCTTCGCCATCTGCTCCCCCAGCTTCTCGGTCAGCGCCTGCATCTTGGCCGCGAAGTTCTCGCTGTCGTCCGCTACCGCCTCGGCGCCGACATAACGACCTGGCGTCAGCACATGCCCGTGCTCCCCAATCCCGGCGAGCTTCACGCTGCAGCAGTAGCCAGCCATATCGGCGTACTCGGCCGCGCCGCCATCGCCGCGCCATGAGGCCACGGTCCCCGCAATGCGGTCGATCACCTCATCCGTCAGCTCGCACTGCACCCGGCTGATCATCACCGCCAGTTTGCGCGCGTCGATGAACAGCACCTCGCCCGCCCGCGCGCGCTTGCCCTTGGCCAGGAACCACAGGCAGGCCGGAATCTGAGTGTTGAAGAACAACTGCCCCGGCAGCGCGATCATCACTTCCACCACGTCGGCATCGACCATCGCGGCGCGGATCTGGCCTTCGTTGTTCTGGCTCGAACTCATGCTGCCGTTGGCCAGCACGATGCCGGCGCGGCCGCCGGGCTTCAGGTGGTGCAGCATGTGCTGCAGCCAGGCGTAGTTGGCGTTGCCTTGCGGCGGGTCGCCATAGTGCCATCGCGCATCGCCGGTCAGGCTGGCGTGCCACCAGTCGCTGATGTTGAAGGGCGGGTTCGCCAGGATGAAGTCGGCGCGCAGGTCGGGGAACTGGTCGCGCGTGAAGGTGTCGGCGGGCTCGCGGCCCAGGTTGAAGTCGATGCCGCGGATGGCCAGGTTCATCGCCGCAAGCCGCCAAGTCGTGGGGTTGGCCTCCTGGCCGAAGATGGCCACGTCGCCGATCTTGCCGCCGTGGGCCTCGATGAATTCCTCGCTCTGCACAAACATTCCGCCCGAGCCGCAGCACGGGTCGTACACCTTGCCGTGGTGCGGCGCCAGCACGGCCACCAGCGTCTTGACGATGCTGCGCGGCGTGTAGAACTGGCCGCCGCGCTTGCCTTCGGCGCTGGCGAACATGCCCAGGAAGTATTCGTAGACCTGGCCCAGCACGTCGCGCGCTTCGGCCGCCGATGAACCGAAGCCGATGGTGGACACCAGGTCGACCAGCTCGCCGAGCTTGCCATCGGGCAACTGGGCGCGGGCAAAGCGCTTGTCGAGGATGCCCTTGAGCTTGGGGTTCTCGGCTTCGATCAACGACAGCGCGTCGTCAATACGCTTGCCGATGTCGGGCTGCTTGGCGGCGGCGCGTAGCGATTCCCAGCGCGCGGCCTCGGGCACCCAGAAGACATTGACTTCGCGGTAGTAGTCGCGGTCTTCCAGTTCGCCGGCCAGCAGCGCGGGCGTGCTGTCGGGCAGAAAGTACTCATCGGCCGGATCGGCAAAGCGACGAGTCAACTCGGCGCGCTTGGCGTGGAAGGTGTCGGAGATGTACTTGACGAAGATGAGGCCAAGCACGAGGTGCTTGTACTCGGCAGCGTCCATGTTCGCGCGCAGCTTGTCGGCGGTGGCCCAGAGCGTCTTCTTGATGTCGTCGATCATGGTTTCGGGTCGGCCTCGTCATCCGGCAGCATCAACTCGCCGTGAACGTCATTCAGGTCCTGCGGCGGCCAACTGCCTGCGCCCACGCGTTGTTCGAACCAGCGGTGCATGGCAGCGTCGTCCACGGCGTACTCGCCGCGGGCTGACTTCCACACCAGGGCCGGCGTGCGCTCGCGCAGCGATTCCAGCGCGCGCTGCGCCATCTGAGGGGTCACCTTGCTAGGCACCCGATCGCGGTAGAAGCGCAGCGCTTCGCCGTCGTAGGGGCGAAAGCGCGACCCTTGATCCAGCAAGCGCCACAGCACTGCCTGCTCCAGTGGTCTGAGCGCGAGGTATTCGGATTCCATCTGCGCCTCGTCGTCTTCCTGGCGGCGGCGCGCGGCTTCGAGCACGGCCACCTCAAAACGCACCCCCTGCAGCCCCGACAGCGGGCTCAGGGCCTGACCCAGCGCTTCCATGAAGAACTGGGGTCGGTGGCCAAAGCGCTCGAAGGCCTGCAGGAGCTGCGCCGAGTCCACCGGCGCCAAGTCGGGCCGCTGTGCAGTGATGAGGCGCGACACATGGTCGATGAAGTCGGGGCCCAATGGCGGCATGCGCGAGATCTGCGAGCCGTAGAACGGCGCGCCGTTGGTGTTGACCAGGCGCAGCAGCTTGTCGCGATCGGAGCCTGACATCACCAGCATCAGGTTCACCTCACCCGGCCGGTTGAGCTGATCGCGGGCGGACTTCAACGCCGACATCGTGGCCTCACCGGCCTCGCTGGTGAGCGCATGTTGCGCCTCGTCCACGATCAGCGCCACCGGTGCCTTGGCGGCCTCGTGCAGCGCACGCAAGGCATCGGGCAGGGTCACGCCGTCGATCTTGCCGATCTTGCTGACGTCGATCTTCAGCGTGCCGGCGATCGTCACGCTATCCAGGCCCGCTGCCTTGGCCGCCCGGCTCACCACACCCAGCCTCGGCGCCAGCGCGCGCGCGATGGCGTCTGCGATCAGCGCGCCTGGGTCGCGCCGGGGGTCGGCCCACAGGTCCACGTAGGCCACCACCGCGCCGGCCGCCGCGAGCGCCGGCTTCAGATCGGCCTGCAGGAAGGTGGACTTGCCCGTGCGGCGGGGTGCTGCCAAGAACAGGCCGTTGTGCGCGTCGCCAAAGACGGCTTGGCCCCGCAGTGCCGCCACGAGTTCTTGCGCCAGCGCTTCACGGGGGAAGTGGATCATTTTATCTCAGAGTATCGTTTTCCAGATAATTTATCAAAGCTGCGATAAACGTCAATAAGCAACGGGTGCACGGGCGGAAGACCTGCGCGGCGCGGTGCCGGTGCCGGCTATATCGATTGATACGGATGTATACGGCTCGGACCGTATACATCGACACCAGGCCGAGCGCGCAACACGCCGTGCCGAAAGCGACCAACGTGTCACAAAGCGCCCAGAGAGGCCCGCCCGAAGCAGCAGCCGTCGACGGGCCCACTTCACCCGACGCAGGCCGTCATGCGCCGTGGCCTGCCGCTGTGCCGAGTCGATGGCGCCCTCCACGTCTCCGGCGAGCAAGCGCCGCCCGATCCATCGCCCGACTATCAACGCAGGCGCATGGAGCAAGGCCAACAACGTGGCAACGGCGCCGGCCAGGGCCCATCCCGCACCCCACGCCATCAAAGACGCAGCGACGAGCACCGCGAGCCCCAAACCATCGCACCGCCGCCACAGAAGTGGCGGATCGCTGCGCTGGCATGTCACGGCGTCTTTGCTGGTCGGCGCATGGCCGCCTTCGATGCACGATGCAGCCTTTCGACATCCACGTTCAGAACCAGAGGCCAAGTTGTTGCGCGTCAACCCCAGGCGCGGCAGGCGTGCTGCTGTGGATCAGGAAGTGGAGCCGCATCAAGCGCCCACGCAACGCCATACGCAACGCGCTGCGTATCGCGCCGATTGCGTGTGCCCCGCCTTGACGCTGGCCTCCAGGCTGTTGTCAACTGACGGCTCCCGATGGCCCTCCTGATGGCCAGCTCCTCCGGAGCGAAAGGCGTCGCAGTCGTTACCCGCCTCCCTAGCCCTGATCCTCGAATCAGGCTGGCCGTGACCCTTGAGGTCATGGCCTTGTGGATGTCGTTCGTGGCGCCGATGTCTGCGACCTGCCGGCGGCCTTCGCCGGGCGCTCCCTGAAGCGCGTCGCAGCCCTTGCTGATGTCGTGCCGGCACCCGATGCCGTCGCACCTGTTCCCGCCACCCGTTCGAGCACCTGCCCTTCCATCGTGAAGGTCAAGGCATGCGGTCGTGCTTGCCCCTAATGGGCTCCGCCGTATGTCGCTTCGCTCGACAACCTGACACCACCCCGGACTTGCGGTGAGGGGTGGACCCATGCAGGTGGATGGCGCTACGAAAGCTGAAGAACTGATCCACCTAACGCAGCAGGCCCGACCTGGCTGCCGATGTCGCCACCGCCCCAGAGGCCAGCGGCATCACCACCGCCGAGTCCATGGTCAAGCGGTGCGCGCTGTTCGGGTGGCGCGCACCCACGCTGGAGAACGTCATGCCTCACACTGCCTTCGATCCTTCGTCATCTCGCCGCCCGCCACCCGTGGGCCGTGCGTCTCATCAAGCGCTGCGGCCACGCGACTGGTCGGGCCTGACCCTCAGAACCCCTCTTCCACCAGCTCTGCCGCGCGGATCAGCGCGCGGGCCTTGTGCTCGGTCTCGGCCCATTCGAGTTCGGGCACCGAGTCGGCCACCACGCCGGCGGCGGCCTGCACATACAGGGTCTGGTTCTGCACGATGCCGGTGCGGATGGCGATGGCCAGGTCCATGTCGCCGGCGTAGCTGAGATAGCCGCAGGCGCCGCCGTAGATGCCGCGCTGCACGGGCTCGAGCTCGTCAATGATCTCCATCGCGCGGATTTTGGGCGCGCCGGTCAGGGTACCGGCCGGGAAGGTGGCGCGCAACACGTCCATGTTGCCCATGCCGTCCTCCAGCAGGCCCTCGACGTTGCTGACGATGTGCATGACATGCGAATAGCGCTCGACGACGAAGGCCTCGCTGACCTTCACGCTGCCGGTCTTGGCGATGCGGCCGATGTCGTTGCGCGCCAGGTCGATCAGCATCAGGTGCTCGGCGCGCTCTTTCGGATCGGCCAGAAGCTCGGCCTCGGTGGCCTTGTCGCGCTCGGGCGTGGCGCCGCGCGGGCGGGTGCCGGCCAGCGGCCGGATGGTGACCTTGTCGCCCTCGGGCGTGTGCTCGTGACGCACCAGGATCTCCGGGCTGGCGCCGACGATCTGGAAGCTGCCCATGTCGTAGAAGTACATGTAGGGGCTGGGGTTGAGCGAGCGCAGCGCGCGGTACAGGCTCAGCGGGCTCTCGGTGTAGCGCTTCTTCAAACGCTGACCGATCTGCACCTGCATCATGTCGCCGGCAGCGATGTAGTCCTTGGCCCGCTGCACGGCGGCCAGGTAGTCCGCCTTCGCGAACTCGCGCTCCACCGAGTGGCTGGGGCCGCGGCGCACCGCCGGGGCTGTAACCGAATAGCGCAGCTTGTCGGCCAGTTCGGCCAGGCGGCGTTTGGCGCGGAAGTAGGCCTCGGACTGAGTTGGGTCGGCATAGACGATGAGGTACAGCCGGCCCGACAAGTTGTCGATGACGGCCAGTTCCTCGCAGTGCAGCAGCAGGATGTCGGGCGTGTCCAGGCCACCTTGCGGCGCGCCGCCGGCCAGCCGCGGCTCCATGTAGCGCACGGCGTCGTAGCCGAAGTAGCCGGCAAGTCCGCCGCAAAAGCGCGGCAGCCCCGGCCTCAACGCCACCTGGAAACGCTGCTGATAGGCGTCGATGAAGTCCAGCGGGTTGCCTTCGTGCGTTTCGACCACCTGTTCGTCGGTGACGACTTCGGTGCGCCCCCCGGTCGCACGCACCAGCGTGCGCGCGGGCAGGCCGATGAACGAGTAGCGACCGAAGCGCTCGCCGCCCACCACCGACTCGAGCAGGAAGCTGTGCCGAGCCCCTCCAGCGAGTTTGAGGTAGAGCGACAGCGGCGTTTCGAGGTCGGCCAATGCCTCGCTGAGCAGGGGGATGCGGTTGTAGCCCTGGGCGGCCAGGCTCTTGAACTCGAGTTCGGTGATCACGGCGAGATGCACTCCAGGTGGCGCGGCCGGCGCACCCGGGCGATCCATGGGGCCGAGGTGCGGACCGCCGGCACGGCGGTTCTAGGGGTTGGAAAGGTCGGGGGCGCTTCCCGAATGAGCCGCTGAGGCGGCGCTCAGGCGGTACACAGGGCAGTTGCTGGCAGCAACGACCTGCAGGCGCGGCACGCGGGCTGGCGGCTCAGGCGCGGCTGGAGCAGCGTCGCCAGGGCCAAGCTCCCTGGTCGGCGGACCTGTCCGTCCTGGTGACGGTCTGATGGCTGGAGGTGAACATCGCCGGCGAAGTGTAGCAGCGGCCCTGCCGGGGGCCTTTCGGTCCTGATTTCGAGCCCGACAACGGCATGGCCGTGACTTCGTTGATGGCATTGACATGAAACCAGTTGCATACTGCCATCCCTGTGGTTGCGGGGTGGTCCGCCCAAGTTGTAAGGAAATGTTCATGATGCGACGCCACATCATCCGCACTGCCCTGGCCGGCGCGTTGGCCGTTCTCGGTGCGCTGCCCCTGCCGGCAGCGGCCCAGGCTTTTGAAACCGCCGGGGTCAAATACGATCCAAGCGTCCAGGTGGGCGGTCGCGCGCTGCAGCTCAACGGCGCGGGTATTCGATTCAAAGCGATCTTCAAGGTCTACACGGCAGGCTTGTACCTGCCAGCCAAGGCCGCCACCACCGAGGCGGTGCTGGCCATGCCCGGCCCCAAGAAGATCCACATCGTGATGCTGCGCGAGATCGACGGCAACGAACTGGGCAAGCTGTTCACGCGCGGCATGCAGGACAACGCACCGCGAGAGGAGTTTGCCAAGTCCATACCCGGCACCATCCGCATGGGCGAGATCTTCGCGGCCAAGAAGAAGCTCGTCGCCGGCGAGAACTTTGGCGTCGAATGGGTGCCGGGCGTGGGTGCCCAGGTGCTGGTCAACGGCAAGCCCACTGCGGATCCGATCAAGGAACCCGAGTTCTTCAACGGGTTGCTGCGGATCTGGCTGGGCAAGTCGCCGGCTGACTCGGCACTGAAGGAATCGCTGTTGGGTCGTCCGCCGCAGCAGCGTTCGAACACAGGCGAAAACTGACCGTCACCGGTCAGACTGCTGGCGACATGCCGGCCAGTTGCGCCGCCAGCGCATCGAGATCGAGCGCGTCCAGGCGCGTCAGCAGCGCATCGGCCCCGAGCGCCTGCACCGGCAGGCCGTGGTTGTAACCGTAGTCGACGAGCACCACCGCGCAGCCGGCGGCGCGCGCCGCACGGGCGTCGTTGCTGGAGTCCCCGACAACCAGGGCGCGGTTGCTGCCGACGCCCAACTCGGCGCATGTGCGCAGCACCGGCAGCGGATCGGGCTTCTTGCGCTCGAACGCATCGCCGCCATGAACACGTTCGAAGTGCTCCGCCAACCCTTTGGCCTGAAGCAGCTCCTGGGCGAAAACGGTGGGCTTGTTGGTCAGGCAGGCCAGGCGCAGCCCACGCGCGCGCAGGCGCTGCAGTCCCTCGGCCGCACCGGGATAGACGCTCGAGTAGTGCCCGTTGACCCGCCGGTAGTGGCGCTGGTAGGCCTGCCAGGCACGATCGTGCAAGGCATCGTCGACAGCCGCACCGCACACCTGCGCCAAGGTGCTGCGGATCAAATGCTCAGAGCCCTGGCCCACGGTGCGAGCGATGAACTCCCGCGGCACTGCGGGCAGGCCCAGTTCGGCAAGCATGCCGCCCAGCGCCGCGTCGAAGTCGCCCAGCGTATCGACCAGCGTGCCATCGAGATCGACGATGGCGGCCTGCCAGCGGCCGGGCGCGGCGGCGCCCGTCATGCTGCGGCCAGCCGGGCACGCATGGCGTCGATCACGGCGCGGTAGTCGGACTGACCGAAGATCGCACTTCCGGCCACGAATGTGTCGGCGCCGGCGTCGGCCACACGGCGGATGTTGTCGACCTTGATGCCGCCGTCGACTTCCAGGCGGATGTCGCGGCCGCTGGCGTCTATCGTCTGGCGCAGCCGCTCGATCTTTCGCAGCGCACTGTCGATGAAGCTCTGGCCACCGAAGCCGGGGTTCACGCTCATCACCAGCACCAGGTCGACCTTGTCGATCACCCAATCCAGCATCTCGACAGAACTGGCGGGGTTGAACACCAGACCGGCCTGGCAGCCACTGGAGCGGATGAGCTGCAACGTGCGATCGACATGCGCGCTGGCCTCGGGATGGAAGCTGACGAGATCGGCCCCCGCCTGAGCGAACGCTTGCGCCAAGGCATCGACCGGCTGCACCATCAGGTGCACATCGATGGGCACGCGCCGGCCGTCGGCGGTGACCGCGTGCTTGCGCAAGGCCTCGCAGACCATCGGGCCGAAGGTGAGGTTGGGCACGTAATGGTTGTCCATC
>Ga0154020_10010494_pt1 | contig 10592 bp, 7 predicted proteins | sample Klosneuvirus_201_FD_109709 | JGI IMG/M metagenome (GOLD analysis project Ga0154020, IMG submission 109709) | Active sludge microbial communities from wastewater, Klosterneuburg, Austria - Klosneuvirus_20160825_MG | ecosystem: Engineered > WWTP > Aerobic digester > Activated sludge | place...
AGAGAGGCTGTCGAATAGAAGCTGCACATACGCCACCATGCGCCGGGTGCGGGCGCGCAAGTAAGCCGGGTCGTGGTTGGCCGCGCCAAACTCGTCGCTGCCTTCATCCCCATTCACCGCCTCCCACTCGATGCGCGCCATCGTCCATTCGGCGCGGCGCAGCAGATAGTAGGTCGAGGAGATGGCGTGAGCGATCAGCCAGCCCAGGCTGCCGGCCGGCCCGCGCCACGGGCTGCGCTCAAAGGGTTTCCAGAGCAAAGCTTCGGCGGGCAAGTCGGCGAGCAGCAGGTCGATATCGCCGGCCATGTTGTCGAAAAATCGGCGGTAGGTAGCAAGTTCGGATGTGGCATTCATTGCGTGGCTCGTCATTTCTTGGGTGTGGAGGGTGAATTGGATGCGCCGAGTGCGTGTCTTTCGACTGCTGCTCTGCTGCTGCTGCGTAAGGTATTGTGAGTAGATTGGGTTTGCTTGTCAAATCGTCCGAGCGTGAGGGCGTCCCAAACGTCTGGCGGCCCAATTAGCATATTTGTAGGTCGGGCTATCAGAGCGACGGTGCTTTCATTATCCTGTTGAGCGCCGTCGGGCTGATAGCCCGACCTACCAACTGCTGCGGGTTGACGCCACCCGGTGCGTTGACGCGGCGCCGTCGGGCTGATAGCCCGACCTACTACCAACACCGTCGCGTTGAACGCACTGTTCTTCTCAGCCACCCGGCGTGTTGACGCGGCGCCGTCGGGCTGATAGCCCGACCTACTACCAACACCGTCACATTGAACGCACTGTTCTTCTCAGGTTGACGCCACCCGGCGTGTTGACGCGGCGCCGTCGGGCTGATAGCCCGACCTACTAACTGCAAAATGCGGTTGATCGTAACGAACACACGTGCTATAGTGCGCTCGCGGCGTCAGATTCAACCGCAATCCTCCGGCGCATTTCTCCCCGGCCAAAGGAGTTAAACTTACGCATCATGGTTGACGTCAAACAATTTCGCGCCACGGTCTCCAAGCACGATGGCAAAGTTACGGTTGCCCTGCCTTTTGACCCGAACACAGCTTGGGGCGAGAAGCCGCGCCACCATGTGACCGGTGTCATTGCCGGGCAGCCATTTCGCGGAGCCGTTCTTGCTGTCAGCGGCACATTCCTGCTGTCGCTCGGCGCGGCGTGGCGGCGTGACGTTGGCATCGAAGTGGGCCAGGCGGTGGACGTTGCGCTGGCGCCGGAAGGCCCGCAACTGGACGCGCTGCCCACCGACCTGGTCGATGCGCTGGAAGCAGAACCAGACGCCAAGGCATTTTTCGAAGCGCTGGCAACTTTCTATCGCAAGGCCTATCTGCGGTGGATCACCGGCGCCCGCCAACCCGAAGCCCGCCAGGCGCGCATCGCCGAACTGATCGGCCTGCTCAAAGCTAGCAAGAAAGAACGATAGATAGCTATGTGTGTCTCACCTTGCGAATTAGTTCTCACCGTCAATCACCAGACTCACGCCGTCGCAGCCGATTCCGAACGTAGCTTGCTCAGCGTGTTGCGCGAAGAACTGGGGCTGACCGGCGCCAAATACGGCTGCGGCGATGGCAAGTGCGGCGCGTGCACGGTGCTGCTGGACGGCAAGCCCGTGCAGGCGTGCAGTATCACCGTGGGCCAGGCGTCCAACCGCGCCATCACCACCATCGAAGGGCTGGCGCAGCAACATCGGCTTCATGCGTTGCAGGTCGCTTTTCTGGAGATAGACGCGCTGCAATGCGGCTACTGCACGCCGGGCATGATCATCTCTGCCGCGGCTTTGCTGGCAGAGATGATCAGCCCCTCAGATGACGAAATTGTCCATGCGCTGCAAGACAATCTCTGCCGCTGCGGTGCGCACCCGCGCATCGTGACGGCGGTGCGTACGGCCGCGGCCTGGCTGCGCGAGGGTGCGGCGCCCACGGTCGCGCTAGCAGAGAAAGCGGTCGCGCGGGCAGAGGAAAAAGACGCGCCCGCGTTGGCGCCCGCGGTCGAAACCTTTGAGGAAGGGCTGCTCGTCGCCTTTCCTGACCCTGATGTGACGGCTGCGGAGTTTGGCGACCCCGCCCCGCCGCCCACCGATCGACCGCTGACGCAGATCGGCCCGCTTGTGCACATCGACGAAAATGGCGTCGTGCGCGTCTACGTGGGCAAAGCCGAGGTCGGGCAGAACATGCGCGCCTCGGTGGCGCAGTTGGTGGCGGAAACGCTGCACATGGCGCCGGAGCAGATCACCGTGATCGCAGCCGACACGGCGCGCGTCCCTTATGATGTCGGCACTTTTGGCAGCCGCAGCACACCGGTTACCGGCCCGCAGGTGTTGCGCGCAGGGGCAACGATGCACGATCTTCTGCTCGATCTGGCCGCGGCTGCATGGAGTGTTGACCGCACCACGGTGCAGTTGGAAAACGGGCTGGTTGTGCATCCAGCGACACAACGCACGGCCACGCTGGGCGAGCTTGCCCGCGACCGGCGTATCATGCGCATCGCTGACCCAGCGCAGCCAGTCACTCCGCCCGCCGCGTGGACGATTGCCGGCCAGCCACAGCACAAGCCAAACGGCCAGGCGTTTGTGACCGGCCAGCATCAATTCACCACTGACCTGCGCCTGCCTGATATGGGCATCGGCAAGGTGCTGCGACCGCCGGCTTTGCGCGCTACGCTGCTCGAACTTGACGCCAGCGCTGCCACCGCTATGCCCGGCGTGACGGTTGTACAAGAGGGCGACTTTGTCGGCGTGGTAGCGCCGGACGAACTGACGGCAACCCGCGCCATCGCGTCCATCCGCGCGCGCTGGCAGACGGAGATGCAGATCTCACAGCCAGAGTTGTTTGACTACCTGAAGGAAAGTGCATGCGAATTGGAGCGGCAGCGCCCGGCAGATCGCCCGCCTACGGGCCGGCATGATCCTTATCTTTCCGCTACGGGCGATGTGGACAGCGCGCTATCTGCCGCCTCTCAGACCCTGTCCGAACGCTACACCGTTGACTATATTGCGCACGTTCCGCTGGAACCGCGCGCGGCGCTGGCCCAGTGGCAAGACGATACCCTCACTGTCTGGACCGGCACGCAGCGACCTTTCGGCGTGCGCGACCAGTTGGTGGCCGCGTTCGGGCTTACGCGTGACCGTGTGCGCGTGATCGTGCCGGAGACCGGCGCGGGCTATGGCGGCAAACACGCCGGCGACGCAGCGCTTGAAGCCGCGCGGCTCGCCAAAGCCGCGGGAAAACCCGTCAAGCTTGTGTGGACGCGGCAGGAGGAGTTCACGTGGGCCTACTTCCGCCCGGCCGGTGTGATCGAGCTGGCCAGCGGCGTCGATGCTCAGGGGCGGCTGACGGCATTGGAGATGACCAATTACAATTCGGGGGCGGCCGGCATCGAACCCTTTTACGACATTCCTAACCGGCGCAGCACCTTTCTGCCGGCGGATGCGCCGTTGCGCGAGGGCGCCTATCGGGCGTTGGCCTCAACCGCCAACAACTTTGCGCGTGAATCGCACATCGACGGCTGGGCGCATCAGCTCGGCGAGGATGCGCTGGCCTTTCGCCTGCGTCACATCGTCGACCCGCGATTGCGCGCGGTGCTGGAGGCTGCGGCGGAGGCGTTTGGCTGGGGTCAGCGCACGCCGGCGCACCATCACGGCTTTGGCATTGCGTGCGGCTCCGACAAAGGATCGTACGTGGCCGCGTGCGTCGAGGTGAGCGTGGCGTCGGGCAGCGGCGCGCTCACAGTGCTGCGCGTGGTGGAGGCGTTCGAGTGCGGTGCGATCATCAACCCGGACAATGTGCGCGCTCAGGTCGAAGGCGCGGTAATCCAGGGGTTGGGCGGCGCGTTGTTCGAGAGCGTGCGTTTCGTCAACGGGCGCATCCTCAACCCGGACTTTGCGGGCTATCGTGTGCCGCGCTTTGCAGACCTCCCGCGTATCGAGACGGTGCTGCTCGACCGCAAGGACATCCCCTCGGTCGGCGCAGGGGAGACGCCGATTATCGCCATTGCACCGGCCATCGCCAACGCCATCTTCCAGGCGACGGGGCAGCGTCTGCGCGCGTTGCCGTTGGCGCCGGAGGGGAGAGTTCAGCCATTGCAAAAATAGACCACGGATGGTGCGGATTAGGCGGATCCTCACGGATTTCATCCAAAAATTATCCGGATTTGTCCGTCTAATCCGCCTGATCCGTGACCTATGATTTGCTCAAGAAAGACGAAGCAACGGCCAGCGCTGGGTTTTTAATCGCGTGTGGTGCAATACCATTGAGGTTATTACAACAACAGGCCGGCCTGGCGCCAAGTCGGCCTGTTGTTGCCACTGTCTATGCGGAGAGTCAACAGCTATAGCAAATGCTCGTCGGGTTTCAGGATCGGGCGTTTGCCGAGAGGTAGCGCTTCCTCTGTCTCTGATTGCCGTGTGATAGGCCGATAGACAGGGGGCGTAGTTTGCTGGCGGCGTTTCTCTGCTGGGGTTCGTATCAAGCGCAGGACTAGTGCTGTTGTCACTGCAATCAGGCAGGCAGCGAAAACAGCAGACAGAAAGAACAACGCATCTGAAATTGCCATAGAGCGGTGAAGTTGCGCCTCAATCTCCATTGCTTTTTGCATCTTCATCAAGTCTTTCTGCAATTGCCACTCTTCATACTTCTGGGTGGTCTCAAATTGTTTAGCGTCGGCGGTAGATGCGGCTGTCACCGGGTTAAGGAGGTCCGACCCGGCCAGTGAGAAACCGAGTAGCGTAAAGCCAAGCATCATGAAGAATAGAAGCGATGTGAGGGGTTTCATCAGTGGCCTCCTGTCTCTGGTGCTGAACTGGTGTGCCGTTATGTTGTTGTGTGAATTGGACAGCGATTCGGGTTCAGTTTCATCATAGCGGGAAAGAAGCGTAGCGAGAAGAGGTCACTTTGTTTGAAAATAAACGCGTACAAAGATGTGCAGGTGGTTGCGCAATCTTGTGCGTCAGCAGGAATTGCATGCAAATGTTGTGATTTGCACCACTAAGAAAGATAACCTGGAAAATTCTATTCCTCTGGTGCTCCGCCCAATCCTCGTTTTCTCGCTTCGTTGATCACTTGCCAGCGATAGCGAAGTTGAAGCCGACGTTTGATGTTGGCAATATGGCCGCGCACGGCGCCTTCTTCGATGGTGAGTTCAGCGGCAATTTCGGCGTCAGTGCGATTGAGCGCCATCAGATTGAGCACCTCTAACTGTCGACCGGTAAGTGGCAGCGGATCGTCGGCCAGTGTCATGCGCCGCTTCTCTTCTTCTAAAGCTAACAACTGCGCTACTTCCGGTGTTGGACGCCACCAACCATCAACTACCGAGTGCAACTGAGCGATCAGCCATTGCTGCCATGCCATCCAATCTGACGGGCCATTCTGTTTGGCGATCAGCGCGTCCGCCCCACGGCTCATGGCTTGACGCGCCAAATCGGGATGGTCAATCAGATGGTCGGAAAAACCGACAATGATGGTGTGCGGGCTGAGCGTATCGATCTTGCCGATAATATTTAAACCTTCTTCAAAGCTTTGCGTCGTCAGCCGCACCCCCAGCCCCTCGCCCGGCTGTAAAAGTCCGATATCCACGAGGGCAATATCGGGCGCGTACTGGTCAAGAAAACTTTCCAGCCCATTACTGTTCATTAGGTAAGCTACAAAGGTAAAGCGCGGCTGATTTTCAAGAGCTTCCCGTACGGAACGAATCATGCCGCCGTCATTTTCGATGAGCACCAAACGCTTCACTTCATCAGTCATAAAATTTCTCTCCAAAGTCAAACAGACAGGGGGACAGGGACTCGAAAGCGTACACACGTTCCTTGACCAGGGGCAGAGGTGATGGTCGCTGCACCGCCGAGGCTGTCAATTCGATCTTCGATACTGCGCAGGCCCAGCCCCTGCACTACTCGATCGCGCGTAAAACCGACTCCATTGTCGCGTATCTTCACATCAACCGAGTGATCGTCAAAGTCGATGTCAATCGTCAGTTCAGTCAACTGCGAATGGCGCAGCGCATTGCCGATGGCTTCATCGCATGCATAGATCAACTCATTGCCACCAGTAAGGCTCAACGCCATTGAGGGAAGCTCGCACGCAGAGAATACCACCGGAATTTCGTAAGTCTCTTGAATGATCTGCGCATGCGTTTGTAAATCCTGAACAAGCGACTGGAAAGTCAGCCATGTCTGTCCGGCAATCAGGTTGTTTACCGCCTGACGGGCGCGCGCCACTTGAGCGCGTACAATCCGCCATTCTTCTTTCACTTTTTTGGTGGTAAGACTGCTTTGGCCCAAACGCTCGAGGCTGCGCATTACATCGTGCAGCCGGTGTGACAACGAATCATGCAGGATGCGGCGCAAACCTTCGCGCCGTTTTTGTTCTTCCAACATGCTCTGGCTCCCCGCCTGAATTGCCAGGGATGCATACGGTGCAAGTAGTTGAATCAAATCTTGTACAGTCTGATCAAACGTTTCCATACGCCGGTAGTTAATCCACATCACACCCATGCTCTCCTGCGCCACTACCAGCGGGATGGCGGCGCAGGAAATGATCGATTCGCGTACGACAAAGGGCTCGACATCGAGACGGATATGATGAAAGCGCTTTTTGACCAGCATCTCCTCTTGGGAGGCATCCTGAAAGAACATGGGCGTTTGATGATCCATCAGGCTGGTTGTGAGGCTGTCGAGTTCGACAAAAGGCATTGATGGCGTCGGTTCACAATGCAGCTCGCCTACAAAGGCGCGATCCGTGATAATTTCCGCCGCGGAGTGACGGTAATGGAAGCTAATGACTTGAGCGTCTAGCAGATCGAGGAAGACGCTGCCTATATGCTTCAACATATCTGGGATCTGCTCGACGCGGATGATGCTCTGTGCCAGTTCCTGTCCCATATCCGCCAATCGGCGATGCACTTCCAAGATTTTGGTGCGTTCGTGTGAGGCCAAGAGATGGCCGCCTACGATTTCGAGCAGTTGAACATCTTCGTCGGCAAAATTAAAGGTGTGCGGCGACTCAACCTCCAGAATAACGATCTGTCGATCATCGATTGGAACTGGCACGGCCAATGCAGAACGTGTGGCAGGAAAGGCTGCGTTTGTCAGAAAACGCCTTTCTGGGTCTCGCTCCGTGTCATTCATGTAACACGGACATTGATTCCGGGCTGCCCAACCTGTAATTCCCCGTGTCGCGCTATAGCGATAATCTTTGTTGGCTAATGTTTGGCCTTGCTTGGTAGATGACCCAATAACAGCCAGTGAATCATTTTTCCTGTCAAAGGCAATCACATTGGCGACAACGTCCTGCCTGGGGTTGCTGAGCACTTCCGCCATGATTTCGGCAATGGTGTTAGTTGCTGTACTCCAACTGCGCTTCTTTGTTACTTCGTTCATGCGCTCGGTCGTGTAGCGGCTGATTCGATTCTGATAAGCAAGGCTGCGCACCAGCAAATAGCTGGAGAAGCCGATGTAGCCGCCCGCCAATCCGCGTATCACGAAATCGCGAACTGCAGCGGGAAACTCCATCTGCATATCAAGTAATCCTTCCAATGAAGAAAACATGGAGTGGTGAAAAAATGGTATAAATGCAGAGAGAGACAGCAACCCGACATCGATCAAGATAAAGGCAAAAGCCCAGCGCCGTTCTAGACTGCGCCCGATCGTCAAGAGTGGGATGAAATAGAGCAACCAGGCGTCACTGGCCATTGTTGAATATAATGTCCAGAGCAGCGCGGTGAGGCCTGTCATACTGACAACAAATTGGATGATGCCAAGCCTCTGCTGCTGTTTAGGTGTTGCCATCCAATGGCTGCTGATCAGATATTCAGATCCAAGCTGCCAGATCACATAGAGTAGCAAGAGGACAAGCATCAGTGGAATGGGGATGCCACCGTTGCGCGGAGAGTAGAGGGCAACAAAGATAATCGCAAACACGACAAACTGTCGAATCAGATGCCAGCGGAAGCGGAACGTCATCAACGAATTGCGATCGGGATTGATCCAAGGCTGAACGATCGGCGTTACGCTGCTTTTGTAAGGGTTGCGCAGATGCGGCAGTGTAAACATAAGTTGGCTCCAGGGGAACTATCCAAACAATATCATAGCCGTCACAACGGTAGTTGCTACAGCCACTAGCATAGCAGGTTCGACTCAACTCATAAAGTGTGCAATTTGCATGCTTTTGCACGCTTTTGCACTGTACCAGAGATCTATTACAATCCGCGATCTCCGCCCGCGTTCTGCGCCAAGCTGGCCGAAGGGTTTACTGATGGCAGACACGCGGCAATGGCCAGGTAAACCGCACAGAAGTGAGCGCTGCGTGCAAGTTGACATTCTCAGGCTGAAATCGCTGCTATGGCGTATACGTAGTGCGGAGTTTCCTGGCCACCCCGACGAAAGCGCCACACTATTTTCAGATAGGCTTTAAGCTTTTTCATCCGCCCAGAACTCAAGCCGATGTCCTTCGGGATCGTGGCAGTAAAAGACCCAGGCGCCCCAACGACGCTGGATCGGCGTCGTGATAATCCCGTGGCTGTGCAAGCGGAGCTGCACGGCCTCAAGCTGATTCACCTGCCAGGTCAACGTGATGCCTTGGCCCTCGACGGCAGCGATCGAAGCGCGCGCTGCATTGGCTATGCTGAGACAGACGCTTGCCGTCAGTTGAAATTCGACAAACCAATCGTTCTCGTACGTGACTGGCAGGTGTAGCTGCTCTCGATAAAAGTGAACGGTGGCCGCCCATGCCCGGCAATAGAGGATGGTGTTGGTGCGCTGGATCGCAATCATGGTTTATTGTTCCCGCGAGCGACACAGTCAGCGCTCATGGCGCCGCCACAAAGTGAAGGCGCGCCGCGTCCCTACCGCCATCGCTGATCGTCACATTGACTACCTTCTCTCCCTGCTGAAAGAGATAGGTGGTCTGCCCCGGCGTGGTTTCGGCCTTGGTGATCAACGTGTAGCCATTAGCAGGCAAAATCTGCTCGATCAACTTTTGCGCCTCGGCTACCGTGTAGGATGTCAGCGCCGTCACCAGTGTAGAGCCGACGGTCGCCTCGACGGTGGAGCCCGTCGGCAGCATCAGGCGAAAACCGAGCAGTTGGCTCAGTGCGTCGCCGGCAGGGATGTTCTCGCTGGCTGCACCTGATTCATCCAGCGAGGATGGATCGACAGTCACCGCCGGTTTTTCGATCGTGATTGGTGCGTTGAAATCGTAATAATCGAAGACAACTTCCAGCGTGGAGGCGCCATTCCTGTCGTCGTTGGCTTGCAATTGAAGGCGCGTCACCACGTTGGTGGCCTGATCGATCCAGACATCCAACTGGGCAAAGGCAAGTGCGCTCACGTCCAGGGTGTCGCCTGGCGCGCCCACTACAGGAATCATTTCCTGGCCGCCGCGATAGTGCATCGCCTGCACGCCGTTGACCGCTTCGACGCCCACCTGCGTCATGCGCGCCAGCAGGCCGGTCACATCGTCCGGCGTGATCAGCGTCAATTCGCTGAGATTGATCTTTGCCTCCGGCGTCTCGAACCATTGGTCGCCCGTCTGCAGATAGCGCGTGCCATCCACGGCGGTCATCGCCATCGTCTGTTCGTCCTCTTGAAAGCGAATAGCGAGCGATTCGGCAGGCGGCTCTTTTACAAAGGCGCCGTCGACTTCCACCTTGTCTGCGCCGCGCGGGCTTTCGCTTTGCGTGACGATACGCAGGCGATAGCTGTTGATGGCGTCCGCTTGTTCTGCGGTCTGGGCTGCTCCCGGCGCGGCTGGTTCTGCGGGTTGCACGACTGGTTGCTCGGCTGAGGGCGCCGCAGCCTCTGGCGTGGAGGCGCCGGCGCCGGGGGTAGTCGTAGGCGATGGCGGCGCCGATTGGCCGGCGCCGCAGCCCGCGGCAAACAGCAATAGACCGGCGAGCACAACGGCCTGCGCAGGATGGTTTGTCAATTTTCAATTCCTTTCGTGTGACTTGCTGGCTGCCGCTTCTGCGGCGAATCGGAAAGTCCGGCTATCGCATGTAACTGGGATTGATTGGCCGGAGATAAAGAAGGATCAGATCGTTTGGCGGAATTCAGGAGAAGTATATCGTATAAGGTTGCGATATAAGAACCGGGTTAAGGCTGCCAGCGGTGTGCTCAAGATCGGACGCTTGCCAAGGGGGTGTGTTGCGTCTGTTGGGCGGGTGACGACGCTTCTATCCAGAGAAAACGATTGATTATTTCGCCGATTTGATTGATAATCCGCTAGGAAGCGATTCATATCTTCCAATACGCATGATATGAACCTGGGAAGGTGAAATCATTGGTTATTTGCTCGATAATGAGTAGTTTTGCGGACGGCTACGCCGCCCGCAAAATGTCCCGCTCACCGATGCAGCGGAGGCGGCTACCGCCGCCAAACTATCCGCTGCACCTGGCGGGCTCACGCCCGCAGGTGAGCGGGACATTGGGCGTTCTTTGAGAGAGTGTGTCTTACTAATAGAATAATGTCCGCAACGCATAGGCTACGCCATTGCAACAAGTAATAAAATTAGAGCGTCTTTGCTCGTTGAAATAGCAAGCTGATGATGAACAGATTGCTATTCAAAACATATTTAAACAGGAATTAGACAATGACAAG
>Ga0154020_10010496_pt1 | contig 10590 bp, 7 predicted proteins | sample Klosneuvirus_201_FD_109709 | JGI IMG/M metagenome (GOLD analysis project Ga0154020, IMG submission 109709) | Active sludge microbial communities from wastewater, Klosterneuburg, Austria - Klosneuvirus_20160825_MG | ecosystem: Engineered > WWTP > Aerobic digester > Activated sludge | place...
ATCACGATGGCCTGCCGTTCCGGCTGTCGGCGCACAAGGGACGTGTGGTGCTCCTCACGGCCGTGTATGCCTCGTGTGGCAGCACGTGTCCGCGGATCATGACCGGCGCGAAGGAGGCCGTCGCCGCGCTCACACCCGAGCAACGTGAAGGTCTGACGGTGGTCGGCGTGACCCTCGATCCCAACCACGACACACCTGAAGTCCTGAAGGCCATGGTCGTCGGTCGCGACCTCGATCCCTTGCGATTTCGCTTCGTCACCGGAGAGCCGTCCGCGGTGGAGAAGATCCTCGATCTCTACGAGTTCCAGCGCCGCCGTGACCCTGCGACCGGGGTCATCGAGCATTCGAACCTCTTCTTGTTGATCGACAAGGACCAGAAGATCGCCTACCGGCTCTCGCTTGGAGATCGACAATTGCGCTGGCTCGAACAAGGCCTGCGCACGCTGCTCGTCGAGACGCGACCCTAGTGATGAGCACCGTCCTCAGCGGCCAGGTGACTTCCGCCGAACCGCGGGTCTTGGGGCAGCGTGGACTCGCCGCCGGCGACTCCTTCGTGCAACGGATCGAGAACGGGCTGACCAGAGCGCTGACGGCGGCCTGGAACCCCCTGCTCCAGACCGGAGCCATCGCCAACGTGAGCCTCCTGCTCGCGGTGCTCAGCGGATGTCTGATCCTGTTCTGGTACGTGCCGAGCGTGCACCAAGCCCATTCCTCGCTCGCGGAGATGGCCAGGTCGCCGTGGACCGCGGGGCTCCTGCGCTCGGTGCACCGCTACTCCTCGGATGCGTGCATGCTCTTCGTGTTGATCCACGCCGTGAAGATCGTGCTCGCGCGGCGCTTCACCGGCGCCCGCTGGTTCGCGTGGGTCACCGGCTTGGTCGGCCTCTTCCTGCTCTGGCTCGTCGGGTGGCTCGGCTATTGGCTCGTCTGGGATCAGCGTGCCCAACAAGTCGCGCTCGGGTCCGCGAAGCTCCTCGACGTGCTGCCGGTGTTCGCCGAGCCGTTCTCGCGCGCGTTCCTCGCGGACGGGTTGGTCCCTTCGCTGCTCTTCTTCGTAGTCTTCTTCGCGCACATGCTCTTGCCGGTCGCGCTCGGCGTCGCGCTGTGGCTGCACATCGCACGGCTCCAACGCGCGCGTTTCCTGCCGTGCCGGTCCATGTCCGTCGCGGTCGTGATCGTCACGATCGCGGTGTCGCTCCTGTGGCCGGCGACCTCTGCGCCACCTGCCGCGATGGCCACGGTGCCGGCGGCCTTCACGATGGACTGGTGGTACCTCGCGCCGCTCGTGGTGATCGAGCGCCTCCCTGGCGGCACGCTCTGGTTGGCCGCGTTGGTAGTCACCGCCGCAGCCATGAGCGTGCCACGCTGGATGCGCAAGGGCTCGTTCCGCGCGGCGAGCGTGGAAATCTCCCGCTGCAACTCGTGTCAAACCTGCGCCAAGGACTGCCCCTACGGCGCGATCACGATGGTCCCGCGCAGCGATGGGAAAGACTTGCCGTTCCAAGCCCAGGTCGATCCCGCTCGCTGTGTCGGATGTGGAATCTGCTCCGGGTCCTGTGACTCGGTCGGCATCGGCTTGCCATGGCTGTCCGTCGTGGACGAGAGGATCCTCTACGATCGCTGGCTGGAGCAGGCTCCCGGCGCGCGCCTCGTGCTGGCGTGTACGCATTCGGCCGCGGGGAGCTGGACCGTCGACTCCGAAACGGGGAGCTGTCCCCAGGCGCCGGACTCGCGGGTCGCGAAGGTCCCCTGCGCTGGCTGGGTGCACGCGCTGACGATCGAACGCGCGCTGCGTCACGGTGCTCGGGAAGTCGTCGTCGTGGCGTGCGGTGAGGGCAACTGCCGGTACCGGGAAGGCGGTGGCACGGTGCTGGAGCGCATCGACGGTCGCCGCAAGCCGAGCCTGCGCACCGACAAGGCCGACCGCGCTCGGGTTCGGGTCCTCGACTTCGGTGCCGGGGAGGCGAAAGCTCTTGCGGCATGCATGGCCGAGTCGGATGGCCGGGTTGCCAAGCCCGGTCGGGGCAAGCAGCTCGTGATCGCCGCGCTGCTCGTCGCAGGCTTGTCCGTGCTCACCTACTTCGCGAGCGATGCGACCTATGCACCGCCTTCGACCGGAGAGTCCGAGCTCGTGGTCAGCTTCAAGCACCCAGGGGCGATCACCGGCACCACCAGGATGCTGAGTGATGCGGAGAAGCAGGCCCTGCCGGTGCACATGCGCGCCCAGCAGGTCACCGAACGTCGGAGGTCACCGGTTCGCCTCGTCGTGCGCATCGACGGCGAGGAGCTCCTACGCAAGGCCTATCCACCTTCGGGGCTCTGGGGCGACGGACACAGTGTCGCCATCGAGCGCTTTTGCGTGCCAAGCGGCGCGCACAAGGTCGAGGTCGCGATTGGCGACGGAGCGGACCCGAGCGTGTTCGAGCATCGCCAGGACAGCGAGCTCGCGTTCCGAGCTCGAGAGCGGCGAGTCCTCGTGTTCGAGCGTCCCGAAGGCTTCCGCTGGTACTGAATCAGGGCGCGAGTTCCACGCCGAGCAAGGACGCCAGACGCTGGTGCTTGATGCCGTAGCGACTCGCCAACCGACGGCTAGCTCCGGCGTCGATCGTGGCGCTGGGCCGCCCGCTGGGCCTCGTCGCGGCGATCATCAGGTTCTTCGCGGTGTGCTCGCTGGTGACGTACTCGAAGACCTTCGTGGTGAAACCGGCTCCTTCGAGGAGCAGAGCGCGCAACGCATCGGTCACGAACTCGGCTTCGCGCTCTGCGAAGATCCCGTGCACGAATGCGGGCGCGAGCTCGGGCGGAGGAACCAGGCCGTGCCGCAGCTCCTTGTGGCAACACGGGGAGACCAAGATCGCAGTGGCTCCGAGCGCGATTCCCTTCGCGATGGCTTCGTCGGTCGCGGTGTCGCAGGCGTGTAGCGCGATCAGGATGTCGACGTGGTCCTGCGCGAACGCGGAGATCGACCCCGGCGCGAAGTGCAGGTTCGCCCGTCCGGTCCGCCGGGCCACCTCTTCACAGGACGCCATGAGCTCCGGACGCGAGTCGATCCCGCGCACGCGGGCGGCGATACCCGCGTCGTGCAGCCACTCCGCGATCGCAAAGGTCAGGTAACCCTTGCCGCACCCCATGTCCACGACCTCGAGAGTGCGACCAGCTGCTGCGGCGATCGCGGGCGTGACCAGGTGCGAGAAGATCTCGACGAAGCGTTCGATCTGGCGGACCTTGCCCTCCATCCCGCGCTTGACCTTGCCGTCAGGGGTCGTGACGGACACTTCGCGCAACCACGGCTGGCTCGCGACCACGAACGTGCGCTGTTTCGCGCGATCGTGGGCCAAGGACTCGACGGTTCCGTGCGATGGTGCCGATGTCGAGAGCCGCTCCTTGCCGTCGCGAGCGAGCTCGAGCTGCAGGTCCGCGGTCGTCGTGAAGAGGTGGGCCGATCCAAACGTGCTGCCGAGCAGTTCCTCGACGGCGAGCAATGCCTCGGTTGCTTCGAGGTTCTTCGTGACGTCTCGTGTCGTGTGCCGCCACACGCACGACACCCGTGGCCCGTCACGGAGCACGACAGGCCGCGCCAGCCACTTCTTCAGCGAGGGGTCGGCACCACGCGGGGCGCCGAGCGTCAGCTTGACGAAGGTCTGGTCCGCGATCGCGGCCTCCAGCGCCTGCAGCACCTTGGCCTTGGCGGTCGTCATAGCCCGAGGAAGAGCATCGCGGATGCGGAGAGGGCGATGACCCCGCCGGCCATCGCGTGTGCCCAGCGCTGGAGAGGCCCGAGCGGCAGCTTCGCGACGCCGAGAACGGCCGCCGCTGTGATCGCGAGCATCGTGACGACCGTGACGATTCCGAATACGAGTCCGGTCAGAGCGGCCTCGCCGCAACGAGACTCGCTGGCCGGAACCATGAAGAGCGGGATCAGCGGCTCGCAGGGGCCGAGCACGAACACGAGGAAGAGCGCCCAGAACGTCCCGGTCCTGCCCCCGTCGTCGCGGTCATGGTGGTGATGATGGTGGGCGACCCCGCCGGCGTGAACGTGAACATTGCCGTGGTGCTCGTGTAGCTCGAAGCCCGAGTGGTCGCGCAGCGCTCTGCGGATCCCCCAGAGCAGATAGGCGATCCCGATTCCGAACAGGATCCATGCCGCGACGTCGGCCCGGCGGAGCTCGATCGACTCCAATGCACCGATCGCGACGCCTGCCGCGATGCCAATGCCGCCGAGGACGAGAGAGCTCAGGACGTGGCCGACGCCGCACGCGGCAGTGATCCACAGCGTGCGTTGGATCGACCAGCGCCGCGCCTTGGCGAGCATCACGAACGGAAGGTAGTGGTCCGGCCCGAGCGCCGTGTGCACGAACGCGACCCCGATCGCCGCGAGCAGCAGGTTGAGCGTCAAGCCATCCATGGATCGCAGATCCTGGGCGAGTCGGTCGCCGTGAGCAAGACCGGCAGCCGGGAACCGCATGCCCGATCTCGGGATGGAAACGGCCTTGGCCCCGGCGGATCCGCGAGCCCACGCCAGAAACCCACTCCAAGTAGAGGGAGAGTGACAGCCGATATCGCCGGAATCTGCTCTAATCCGGCCTTCCTTCACGAGAACTCCACATACATGCAAAGCAAACTCCTCCGCGCGACGGTCGTCGCGTGGGCTGCCCTCGCCATGGGAGCGACGGCACAAGACAAGAAGCCCACCGTCCCGCTCAAGGCCCTTCCGATTCAGCCCGGCGGTGGTCCGGTTCAGCAGGGCGGCGCACAAAAGGCCCCCTCCCAGCAAGATCTGATCAAGCTCCGCGACGAGAAGATGGCATTGCCCGTCTTCAAGAAGGCCGGTTGGACCTTCGACTACGACAAGGCTCGTGCCGAGGCGAAGAAGTCGGGCAAGCTGATCTTCACCTATTTCTCACGCTCCTACGCGCATTGAGGCCCTTGCACGGCGCTCGAGAACTCCACGTTCTCGGAAGCCGCGTTTGCCGAGTTCGGCAAGCAAGTCGTCCTCTTCACGCACGTCACGTCGCACGTCGAGACCGACAAGTACGACTCGCTCCTGAGCCAGAACGGTTTCAACGCGTTCCCCTCGATCGGCTTCCTCGATGCCGAGGGACGCTTGCTCGATGGCAAGGTCGGCGGAGCCAAGTTGCCCGACATCGAGGCCATGCACGCGAAGGCGAAGACTTATGCGACGGACGTCGTTGCCAAGGCCGACGCCGGCGACAAGAAGGCCCAGGAGCAGCTGCTCCTCGATCGGATCGAGCGCAAGAGCATCCAGTACGAGGACGCCAAGAAGGCATTGGCCGGCCTCACGGAGCTCGGGAAGGAAGAGCGCGCGAAGCTCGAGGCGAAGTTGCCCAACATCGAGATGAGCGGCATCACCGCGACTGCGTGGAAGGATCGAGTCGCGGCTGGGAAGAAGCTCGCCGAGATGTTCAACGCCGGTCGCATCCCCGGTGGCAAGGACACCGCTGGCTTCCTGAACTACGTCATGATGGCTGCGGAAGCCGACAAGGATGTGAAGCTCGCGGAGAAGGTCGTCGAGCAGGCCAAGAGCGCTGCCGAGAAGGACAAGACCCTCGAGCGCGGCATCTCGGCCCTCGAGAAGCGTCTGGAGAAGCTCAAGAGCGAAGGCGGAAAGTAGGCCGAATTCGGTACTCGGAGCGGGCCCGGTCCCGCTTCGAGCCGGTTGGTTCAAGGCAAAGCCGCATGTCGTCGAAAGGTCACCTGGCCCGCTGCCTATCGAGCGCGGGGAAGGGGACACAACAGACATGCTCGTCAGGACAAGTACCGCCCTCTGCATCGCCCTGCTGGTAGGCGCCGCCTGCACCACCGCTCCAAAGCCTGGTGAAGGCGTCGATCGGGTCGAAAGCCTCATGGGGCTCGTGCAGCGCGTGCACGTCGACTCCGAGGTCGCGAAACAGAAGACCCGGCAGGTCTACGCGACCATGAACTCCCTGCTCGCGAAGGAGTACCAAACCGAACCGGGCCAGGCGTACCGCGCCTTCGTAGGTTCGTTGGACGAATCGGAGCGGCACTCGGAACAGCTCAAGTCCTCCGTGCGGGCAATGCGAACGGCGGCGCAGACGGTGTTCGAGCAATGGGACGTCGATCTCGCGCAGATCGCGAGCGTCACGCTCCGCGAGCGCAGCGAAGCCAGGCTGGAAGCCACGCGGCAGCGCTACCAAGCCCTCTTCGCAGCGGTGCGTGGGGCGGAGGTCAGCTACGACGGGTTCCACAGGTCCATGCGCGACCTCTCGCTCTTCCTCGCGCACGACCTGAACAAGCAGGCGGTTGCCGAAGTGCGCGAGGACGCGCGCAGGATTGCCGACTTGGTCGAGGATCTCGACGGGCGCTTCGAGCGGTCGCTGCAGGCTGCGAGCCGCTATCTCGCTGCGGCCGGAGCGGAGGGGACGACTGCCCAGAAAGCGACGCCGCAGCGCTGAGCAAGGACCCACAGTCGTGAGCCTTGGCATCCTGCTCGCGCTCGCGATCTCGCTGGCTGCTGCGTTGATCGTGACGTGGCTGCGGCGGGTCGAGCTCGTGCGCATGGCTGCTGCAGTAGAGGCTCGTGAGCGGAGCCTCGAGCTCGGAGCAGCCGGGGCGAAGCTCCACAACCCGGTCGTCGACCTCTCGCGCTGCCTTGGTTGCGGTGCGTGCGTCGAAGCCTGCCCCGAGGAGGAGGTTCTCGCGCTCGTGCACGGCCAAGCCGCGGTCGTCCATCCCGCTCGATGCGTGGGCGTCGGTGAGTGCGCGCGGGCTTGTCCGGTGAGCGCGATCACCGTGACCATCGCCGACCTCTCGACGCGCCGCGACGTCCCGGTTCTCGGGGAGGGCTTGGAAGCTCATGGTGTTCCCGGGCTCTTCCTCGCCGGCGAGGTCACGGCTCACGCTCTCGTGAAGACCGCGATCGATCACGGGGTCGCGGTGGCCAGCGAGGTCGAACGCCGGTCCCGGCAGCGGGGAACTGATGCCATGTTGGACCTCTGCATCGTTGGCGCCGGACCTGCTGGCCTCGCCTGTGCTCTCGAGGCGAAGCGTCTGGGGCTCCGCGCGGAGATACTCGAGAAGGAGCTCGAGCTCGGCGGGACGGTGGCGAAGTACCCCCGCAAGAAGCTGGTCCTCACGCAGCCCGTCGACCTCCCGCTGCACGGTCGCCTCGAGCGGTCTTCCTACGAGAAGGAGGACCTGGTGCAGATCTGGGCCGAGGTCGTCGATCGGCATGGCCTAGCGATCCGGTTCGGCGCGACGCTCGAAGGGATCACCCGCACGAACGCCGCGAGCTTCTCGGTGAAGACCTCTTGCGGGGAACTCCAGGCCCGTCATGTGTGTCTCGCGATCGGCCGGCGCGGCGTTCCGAACCGACTCGGAGTCCCTGGCGAGGATCTGCCCAAGGTCGGCTACGGCCTGCTCGACGCGGCATCGTATCGCGGGCGCAAGATCCTTGTCGTCGGTGGCGGCGACTCGGCGATCGAGACCGCGCTTGCGCTCGCAGAGCAGCCTGGGAACGAGATCACGATCTCCTATCGCAAGGAGGGCTTCTTCCGTTTGCGCGCCGCGAACGAGCGTCGCCTGCGCGGCGTCGTCGCCAGCGGGAACGTGCGGTCGCTCTTCGGATCGGAAGTGCGAGCGATCCATGCTGATCGGGTCGACCTGGTCGTGCGCGAAAAGGACGGCAGCCATGACATCAGTCTCGCGAACGACGCCGTGTTCGTGATGGCGGGCGGCACGACGGCGACGGCGCTGCTCGAAGCCGCAGGCGTGAGCTTCGATCCCAGTCTCCGGCCGCCGGCTCCGGAACCGGTCGAGCAGGGCGCCGGCCTGCGGCACGCCCTCGCGATCGGACTCTGCTTCTGTCTGGTCGCGATCGCGTTCGTGCTGTGGCACGGCGACTACTACTTGCTCCCGTTGGAGCAACGCGCGGTGCATGGAAAGCACCCGTCGCTGCGCCCGGGCGAGGGGCTCGGACTCTGGCTCGGGATCGCGAGCTTGGTCACGATCTCCGCGAACCTGCTCTACCTCCTGCGGCGGGCGGCGCCGAGCTGGTTTCGCTTCGGATCGCTCCAGGGTTGGATGACCAGCCACGTCGCCACCGGCATCCTCGCGGTCGTGTTCGCGCTGCTCCACGGGGCGCTTGCCCCGCGCGAGACTCCGGGTGGACATGCGCTGTGGGCTCTGGTGGTCCTCTCCGTCACGGGTTCGATCGGACGCTACTTCTATGCCCATGTCCCGCGCGCGACCAACGGGCGCGAACTCGAGCTGGCCGAGGTTCGATCCCAGTTGGTGCGCCAGTCGACACAGTGGGACCTCGATCGCGACTCGTTCCGCCAACATGCGCGCGCCGAGCTCGATCGCGTCGTCGGCAGGCGCCAGTGGCAGAGCTCCTTCCTCGGTCGAGTTATCGGCCTGTCGACCCAGCGCCGCGATCTGCGAGTTCTGGTCGAAGGTCTCGCGAGCAAAGCAAGAAGCGAGTCGATTCCCGCAGCACTGGCGGAGCAGACGCTTGCACTGGTGCTTCGGGGTTACGAGCTCGCGACGCGCGTGGCGCACCTCGAGGACCTCCGCGCGGTTCTCGCGACGTGGAGGTTCCTGCACCGCTGGATCGCGGCGCTCATGGTGCTGCTGGTGCTCGTGCACGTCGTGCATGCGCTCGCCTATGGGTCGTACTTCGTGGAGTCGAGACCACCATGAGGATCGGCCATCCGCGCATCTACCTCGCGGCCCTCGCGCTGCTCGTGGTTTCCTGGCTCGTGGGCACGGACTTGTTCCGGACCGCTCCGGGGCCGGTGTCCGCCTCTCACGCGGCACTTCCCGAGCTCGTCGGAATCGGCTCGTGCCGTCACTGCCACGGTGGGTGGTTCGGAGACATGACGAGTTCGTGTCTCTCGTGCCACGAACCGATCGCGCAGCAGATCGCCGGCAAGGCCGGTCTCCACGGAGGTGTCGCCGCGGAGCGAATCCAACGCTGCGGCGCGTGCCACGGCGAGCATCACGGTGAGATGTTCGCGATCGTGAACCGCCTCAGCTTCGCCGCGGCCGGAGTCGCGGACCCCGCGCGCTTCGATCATGCCGGGATCGGCTACGCGATGGCCGGAAAGCACTCGACCCTCGAGTGCGCGAAGTGCCACACCAATGCCGAATCCAGGGTGCTGGCAAAGGGTCAGCGACGCTACTTGGGACTGAGCCAGGAGTGCAGCTCGTGTCACGAGGATCCACACAATGGTCGCATGGCGCTGGCCTGCGCGCAGTGCCACGGCCAACAGGACTTCGCCTGGCTCGAGCCGATGGACCACGCGAAGGTGTTGCCTCTCGACGGAGCCCATGCCGGCATCGCATGCCAACTCTGTCACGCCGCGGGTCAGGGGCACTCGCTCGACGTGATCGGTGCGAAGGTCGCCAACGCGCGGAACCGTGAGTGCGGTGACTGCCACGACTCGCCGCACTCGGCTCGGTTCCTGACCGGTCTCGCGCGCGCCGGCGAGACGACCGAGGCGAAGGTGTGCACGTCCTGTCACGGCGGGAAGTCGACCTTCGCCGAACCGGCGATGCCCATGAGCGCCGCGCAGCATGCACTGAGCGGTTTCCTGCTCGAGACCCCGCACGAGCATGTCGATTGTGTGAAGTGCCACGCCGGAGCCGACGGCGGCTTCGTCACGCGCTACCCGGGCCGAACCGCGGACGCCTGTCAGGCCTGCCACCAAGACGTGCACCGCGGCGAGTTCCTCGGTAGGCCGCTCGCGGCGAACGGTTGCGTGAGCTGCCATGCGCGCACCCACTTCACGCCACACGAGTTCACCAAGGAGCGGCACGAGCTGACCGCTTTCGCACTCACCGGTCGTCACGTGGAGACAGAATGCCGGAACTGTCACTTGCCGCGCGCGCAAGGCGAGGTCCCTGCCTTCGTCGGGACGGCCATTGCGTGCGCCGCCTGTCATGGTGATGCGCACGACGGGTTCTTTGCTAGCCATGGCAAGCCGGTGGCCGCCGAACGCGGCGGGGGCTGCGCCGAGTGCCACGGCACCACCCGCTTCGCCGACCTACCCCACGGGTTCGCTCACGCCGAGCGCACCGGGTTCGCGCTGTGCGGGGCGCACGAGGAGGCTCGTTGCGAGAGCTGTCACGTGACTCGTCCTGCAGCGGATCCGAGCGGAAGACGCTTCGGGAAGGTCGACGAGAAGTTCGGGGCGGTCAAGGGGTGCGCGTCGTGTCACCTCGATCCCCACGAGGGTGCCTTCGACAAGCAGGGCCTGCCCACTGCCGTCGCGGGCCGTAGCGGATGCGCGCGCTGTCACGCCGAGGTCTCGTTCCGGGCGCTTGCGAGCTTCGACCACGGCGCTTGGACTGGCTTCCCCCTACTCGGCGCGCACCACCGAGCCGAGTGCGCGAAGTGCCACCAAGGCGGCGACGGCGGGGCCCGAACGTGGAAGAAGTCCCGCGGCAAGAAGTGCGCTGACTGCCACGAGGATCCGCACGGCGGGCAGTTCAGCACGTTCGGGCCCCCGGACTGCAAGCGTTGTCACGCGAGCGGCGACGGCTTCAAGGAGCTCGTCTTCCGTCACGACCTCCACTCCCGGTTCGCTCTGGGACCCCAGCACGAGAGGC
>Ga0154020_10010497_pt1 | contig 10589 bp, 8 predicted proteins | sample Klosneuvirus_201_FD_109709 | JGI IMG/M metagenome (GOLD analysis project Ga0154020, IMG submission 109709) | Active sludge microbial communities from wastewater, Klosterneuburg, Austria - Klosneuvirus_20160825_MG | ecosystem: Engineered > WWTP > Aerobic digester > Activated sludge | place...
CAACTAATCCATCTAACCATTCTACAGCTTGTTATATGCCACAGTCTAAGTCCCAGCAACGAGATGCTAACACCATCTACACCTCCGGTGCCGGATCTACAACCAACAACACCACTTGCAAATCCAAAGGTGGCAATGCCAACTGCTACTGGTGCGCTACACTCTAATTACTTCTCCTAACACATTTTCATTTGCCTACGTTGTTACTTCGATGTCGTATCAGTCATTGCAAAAAAAAGATCAGCCTTCTAGGGCATCCTAGACAATCTCTCTTGAATTACTCATCTCGACATGCTAAAGTCCAATATTATGAGTAGCGAACAAAAAACATCTGGCATTCCGATGGCTGAATTAAGTCAGCTACTTCAAAGAACACGAGATGCGGCTGCCGAGCATTATAAAGCGCTTATGGTTAGTATCCATTTCCCACAAAATGGAGAAGTTACAGAGGAAGCTCAGGAAGACTCAAAGATTATCAAAAAATCAACTCCACATGAACCCGCAGTAATCCTTTATAAAGACGGCGCAATGCACGAAATAAATGATGGAATGTATAAAGCTTTAAGCGAGCCCCGTGCACTTATTGGGCAGGATTATATTAAGACTTCTGAAACAATATTCCAAAGTACCCTTCCTCAAGATCCGAAGCCAAAATCAAAGGGTTGTATATAGCCTGATATAGTTATTTGTCTCCCCTTTTCAAGCTCATCTATTCGTCTTTTATTCGTATGATGTCGGATAATAATTTTAGGTAAAGTAACATACGACATGATCGAACAATTCCCGAATGAATACAATTTATGTTCCGAAATTCTAATCCTGTGAAAAATCGAACAAATTTATAAATCTGGCAAAATTAGCATTTCTTAAATCCCAACAAAATTACATATTACCAACAAATAAGACAGAAAAATTATCAACAAATAAAAGTTTTCCTGTGGATATCCACAATTTTTGTTTTACTTCCGGCCCCTTCCCTCTAGGCTCATAAGGGCGAACTATAGGTATTTAATGTGAACGCATAAAGTCTTATAACTATTTACTGTAGGATAATAAAATAAATGCAGGTTATTGTCCCCCGTCATCATAGATGAAAGGCCTTCTAGAGGATTGTATGACTTCATTAGGAAGAGACTTTTTTATTTCTAGTTATTTTTTTCATAATTTTGTAATGTATATAATGGTAGATAAATAAGTAGCATATTATAGTTACTAAACTTCTTTAGTGATCATTCTGTTGTTAATGCTGAAGTTGCTATCCATACTAGGAATAGCTCAGCAAAAAATTATAGGTTATTGACAGCACTGTTACAGTTTGTTACCTTATAGACAGGTAATTATCACAATGATTATCTAAGCAATACTCTCCAGGCTATGGCTGATCAAAAGATATCAATCAACGACCTTCCGGATCTTCTTACTGTACGTGAAGTAGCAGAAGTTCTTCGCGTCTCTCCACTTACAATCAAACGCTGGGGAAAAAGGGGTAAACTCCCAGCTATTCGTATTAATAGTCGTGGTGACAGACGATACAAAAAAGAAGCTGTACTCTGGCTTCTAGGCATCCAGGAAAAAGGTAGCTCTATTTAATCTTCTTCTCCACTGACACATAGAAATCATGGTCTCCTAAAGCTTGTTCTCGTAGTCTCGCTCTCTCTTTAAGTTCTTCAATTGTGGGAAACGGTTCCACCGTTGGAGGCTGGACAACTGGAGAAAGAGACTCAGTTGGAATATGTTCACGTGTTACAGGCTCGTGGATAGATGAAGTATTCAAAATATTCAACTCTTCCTGAGCTTGAAGTCCAGCTAGACGATAATCTTCCGCCCACAATGTAGCTTCATAGTTACTTACTGCATTGGCAATTGAGGAAGGATCATTCCTAAATGAATTAACGAGGTCTTTATAAACACGACTGCTCATCGTGATACCCGGAGGAATGTTTTTACGTTCGTTGCTCATACACTAGTAGGCAAGTTGAGGCTATTGTATGGTAAGGTTTGGGATCATGTCAATATGATTTTCTACAAATAATGTAGTATCAAACCATTACTTAACATGATCATTTAAGGATGTTTTAGCTTCAGAGGAAGAATAGATGTGAGGTCCGAGAGGTACGGCTATCTTGCAAACGCCCAAAATGGCATCTACGAGACAGTGACCAAATAAATGGTCGTGTACCTCTCGGCTCTCATCTCCTAGTTATTCGGCGGGTTGAACCGCCTCCTCGGCTTCCTTCAGACGAATCAAATAAGGCAGCCAAGTGAGGAAGGAAGTAAAACTTCCGCCTTTTGACCCGACGAACGGGCCGAAGGCCGGAGTCAGACGCCGGTGGAACTCGATCACGTCGACCTCGATCGCCACCGATTGCTTTTCGTTCGTTTGGTTTGGTTGTGGCTGGCCAGCCATGTGTTATTCCCTTCAAATAAAACGAAAGACGATGCTGTCCGTAAGTTGACTACCAATAAAATTTGGTGTCTCAACGCGGTTGCGTTTATCTTTCCTCCTCCAACTAACCGACAGCTTTCTATCTCATCCAACGAGACACAAAGCTGCCAGTTAATCCTACATAACTATAAAGAGATGATCCCGCTATAAAATAGCCCACCTTACTACCCTATCTACTACGCATTTGTAGTAGACTGCGATAAAAGAAAGGCTTCTCTTATAAGCGGAATAACTCTTTATATCTTGTTAAAGTGCTTGTGTTGGTGCCGAGAGGCACCTAGAAGACTTACCCTGTTCTCCGCATAGAACGGAGGCAGGATGTATCTACCAGTGGCTCTTTTCAGAGCCGTGTGCCTCTCAGCTTTTGTTACTCAGATTGTTTGACCTACTGAATGTAGGTCTGACCATGCTTCCGGCTACGTCGGCTGAGAGGATATTCTCCTCTTTTATGCCGGTTAGACCGAAGGTTCGCTCCGGCCCAGCCTTCTGCTAGAGCCTCGTTGAAAACCCGCAAGCGGATTTCCTTCTGGAGCATGTTGCGGTTCGGCTTGGGCTGACGCCCAGCCAACTGCGATTCCCGATGCTTGAGCGTCGCAACCAACCGGTCGCGCATCACTCGAACTCGAGATGGCGCATTCGAACGTGCAGCTGCTTTTGCCGAACGCTCGAATTTCTCTTCCAGAGTACGCATGACGTAACTCCTCTGAGCTGTAACAGAATCGCTGCTACTCGACTAAGGCTCCAAAAGCCAATAGCCTCTAAAGAACATCGTATATTCTCTAAAGGCTATCTCCTTAAGAAACACTATTGGAATTGTACAAAAATAAGGCTAAATTGTCAACTATAGGATATTAGACAGTTTTGTGGTACTGGGCCTGATGTTCCTTCTTTATCTTTTCAACATCAGGAGTTTGGAAGTGTTCCTTGAGAAAGATCATCGTTTCTGTAGGGTCCTGTGTATTTACAAAGACATTGGTACCCACCTCAAACCCTCCCAATACTCTTACTCGAGGGATAATTCGAATATACCAATCTCCATCAGGATAAATATAAAAATTAAAGGGGAAATCACTGCTATACCTGAGATTATAAAGTCTGATTACTCGTAAAAAAGTATCTGCAAGGTCAGACAGCTCATCATCTGTAGCTTCACCAAATGTCATCTTTTTTCGCTGTGGCACGATCCATACTTCATCAGACCAGACTGATGACTTAGGAGTAACTATAGTAAAATGAGATGTCTTAAGACCATCTTTTTCGTCATTGATAATCGCCTCTCGACGAGGAACTTCAAGCAATACCTTGTCGGGAATTACCACGATCTGAGTATGTGAGTGAGGGATACTCTCTCCTGCCTTCTGACCATGATTATGGAAGATATAGACTTGACCCAAATGAGAATTCTCATTAAAGCGATGTCTATAGACTTCAAAAAGCCTCTGAATCTGTTCGTATGAGAATGTCGTAAATGAATTATTATGCTCGCGGGTATTAATTACTAATTCATGCTGGGGTGCAAAAGGAAATTTATTAGAAATAACACGCACCTCCCAATCACTATCCCCTTTCACTCCGCCAATGCGATAATATTCTTCCTCTTTTCCCTCATTAAATGGACAAAAGGGACAAACATGCTCTGTTCCTTTCATTATTGAAGGTCGATAGGCACGTCTTGGGGCGGAAATAACCCATTTTTTAGTCAAAAGATTTTTAATAAAGGTAAATTCAGCCATGTATTTAGTATGAAGAATTAGCGATAAAGTCGCAAGATATCTACTGAACTGGCGTAGGAGTTGGACTGAGACTTGAAACGTATGAACTACCCAGAATGATGAGAATATCGGCTCCTTCTGGCTTAGTTTCACCTGCAGGAAGTGCTGCAACTTGACCTTTAGCAAAGGTAGCCATCTGCTTAGCTGCTTGAGCATTCTTCCCTGTAAGATCAACTACAACGGAGTCAGCGTAATCATTTGCAGAATTAGCTTTAGAGACAACTTCGGCTCTAATGGATGAAAGTGTTTTTAATCTGTCCTCAACTTGCTTAGTTAACCCTGTTGTTTTGGTGCCATTATAAAGAACTATTTTTACTAATTGAGATGCCGATGGCGATGATGAAGGCGCAGCTGCTTCACTTTGGGTATTTACTGGTCCAACATTTATAATTTTGTCAGTACTAGGACGATACAAAATCGCAATACTTGTCTTAGGATAAATGAGTACCTTATCACCGTTTTGGGCTTTTTGGAAAAACAGCTGATCTTTAAGCTTGTTCATGTCAGACACAGTAGCCACAGTGACTGTGTCACCTTTTGGAAGGTCATAATGCTTACTAACTTTAGTCACTAACGTATCGACTTCAGCCTGACTGGAATTAGTCGGATTTTTGAGAAGGTTTTGTGACTTCTGATATTGAAGATAAAAATAAACACTTGCAACAAGGAGTGCAATTATCAGAAGAACAGCACCAACAATAAGAAAGGGAGAGGCAATACGGGATTTTTTCTTGGGTTCTTTCTCAGAGAGGAGTGAGTCACTAATCTTGGACATACTATCCATCATAAGAAAGATGGCTCTATGCCGTCAAGTGCGTTTTTGCTACGATTTAACTACTATGCGTAAACCTGCCTCTCTTCTGCTTGTTATTTTGTGCTTCCTATTAAGTATTCCGCAAAGTATCTTTGCTGAATCACTCTCAGTTACTGCAGTCGTTCCAGCCAACGCAACAAATTTTTCAGCAGATCTTACATCTGATCAGACATCAGCTGTTGGGCAAAACCATGTCATTACCTATACATTAGACTATAGCTCAACCCTAAGTACTGATACCGAGATTGCTCTTGAGGTTGATTGGAGTCGAGGTACAATTCAAGGAAGTGGAGCTCAAGTTGACGTCCTCACATATGTTCCTGGAAGTGCGACTACTGCATCCGGCAGTACGCCAGTTATCGATACTATCAATCGAAAAATAACCTGGGACATAGCCGCTCTTCCTGGAAATACCCCGCAGCAAGTCACCTTTCAACTTAAAACCAGTGGAACGCTTACATCTTCTGAAAATGTAACGTATACAGTCTCTGGGAAAATAGACGGGCCAGGCTTTACGACAACGCCTAGTACTGTTACAGGTACTTTCCTACATGTGCCTCAGATTCCTGCTGCAACTCCCACTCCCACACCTTCCTCCACAAATCCTGCTACCAGTTCAACTCCTATGCCGACACCCACCCAAACCTCTCCTAGTACTCCAACCGGATCAATCCAACTTACTGAGGTAACTGTCAGAACTATTACCTCAACTGAAGTAACGATCGCAGTCTCTTCTACTCAACCTTCCCCAATCAGGATTGATTATGGAGAATCAATCAGTGATATAGAAAATGAGGTAACAGATACTACTGCACGTACCAATCATCTTCTTACCTTAACTGATCTCAAACCTGGTACGACTTATTTTTTCAGAGTTTATTATGGAGGTAAATTATCTGATATTTATACGCTGGTGACAGCCTTACCTGGTGATGTACCAGCTCCTCTTCTTCCCAGTCTTGTAATCACTAGCGGTAATACAGTTTTGACTACTCCACTTAAAAAAACGGTTACATCATCGCAAGTTGGAGAATTAATGCTCCCGACAAATACTTTCTATGAATTCAGAATTAGTATTCCTAACTCAGGAAACCTGACTCACGTCCAGGCAATTTTGCGAAATAGTAAGATCTTAGCTCTCACTTCTGGTGAAGGAGCAGTCACCGCACTTGATATGATCGAGATTAGTCCTGGAATTTTTACCGGTAGACTTTTTACTCCAATTACACCGGGAACTTACAATTTATTTCTTAGACTAAGTGATAAAAAAGGTAACGTAGTGGAGCAAAAGCTAGCAAATATTCATATTACCCAGCCTTTTTCTATTCTTACTAGTGATCATAAGCCCATTGATGGAGCCAAAGTAAAATTATCGTATTATGATATGCAAAAAAAGAAATTTCTTTATCTTGATCCGCAAAGTACGAGTATTCCCAACCCCAGCTTTAGTAGGAATGATGGGATAGTCGAAATTGCTCTTCCTGAGGGACGTTACCGAGCTGAAGTCTCAAATATTCGTTATAAAACTCAAACACTCGAATTTAGTGTGGGTAGTTCTGATGAAGATAGCTATCCGGAGGTAATTCTTGAAAGAGAATCCTTCAACATTATTGCTCTTGTGATGTATTTTGGCTCAACAATTCATGATATTGTGTACCAACAAACCCATGACTATGTACTGAACTTGGCTCAATCTAGAAGGATACTTGATTTAGTATCTATGATGACACTTGTCTCCTTTTTTATCCTCTTAGTTGCTTCCTTTATGACCAAGGCCCAACTCTCCCTTCTCATGCTCCCTCACTATCTACTCTACATATATAGACGATTATTAAGAAAAAATCCGACAACTCGCAATTTGACAGGATCGATCACAACTAACCATGATGAGAACCCCCTTCAAGGCGTTACAATCTATGCTACGGAGCATACAAGTGGGAAAATAGTAAGTCACGCCATAACCAACAAACAAGGTGATTTTACCCTCAGTAACTTAGGTGAAAGTATGTACACATTGTCCTGTGTCAAAAATGGTTATCGTCCTTTTACACTTCAAAGTGTCTCACCTGATTTTGCCACACATAGCCTTCGAATCGCTATGACAAACACTGAATATCATCGAACTATCCCACACTTCTTACTCGCTCTGCTCCTCTTTATCTTGGAGAAAGGGTTTATTGGTATTATGGTTGCCTCATTTTTCTTTTGCCTTATCATTGAAGTCTCTCTTGGCTGGCATGAGGTCATCCCCTACTTAATACTTGCGAGCTTTAATATGTTGACCTGGTTCCTGCATGAGAAATATCAGTAATGGTAACATATACTTGTGCAAGTCACTTAAATCATTAAGCTTCATTTTACCGAAGAAACATAGTCATAAATTATCGTAGAAACACTTTGCATCCGTTCTCGAGCTACCTGTTCATCACTAATTGAAAGCATACAAAGTACATAAGGTCGTCTGGGAATATATACAATCCCGCAATCCGTAAAGGCTTCATTACCTTCGTCATCATTATAACTTCCGATTTTGTGAGCTACTTGAACGTTAGAAGGAACACCTGCAGCTAATTTGTCAGGAAACTTGGTCCTTGTCAACAAATCTAGAATATGTTGAGAATTCTTTTTTTCAAGAACAGATGAAAAATATAATGCTTTTAGAATTGAGGAATAACTCTTAGCACTAAGGAGAGCTCCCCCACTATCAGATTGAAGATCGATATCTAAACCTTGATAAACTGATTCAAAGTCACCTTTATTAATCAAGGGAACGAGAGAACGAGCAGCGGTATTGTCAGACTCAGTTATTGCTAGGTTAACTGCTTGAGATGCACGCAACTTATAACCTGCACCTTTCTTCCAAAGATCACCAAATTGGTTATCGAGCATGTCTTTCGTCAGTGAGATATTTTGGTCATCTTCTTTATTTAGTCTTTCCAGACTACGATAATATGCCATAACAACAGGGATTTTGAAAAGTGAGGCTGCGTGAAATTCGAGCGTCCCATTAATATTAATTGAGGTACCTGTTGGTAAATATTCAAAATATAAGCCAAAGTTATCATCATACTTATTAGTCTCTTTTCTAAGCTCCTCTCGTAGGTCAAGAAAGCTTACTAAAATATCCTGTGGAAATTCCTGAAGAATCCGCTTGGAGAGCAAGGGATACTGCTTTTCTTGAGATGAAAAATCATTTGACTCTGTAATCCGACCGTTATTCTTAAAAATAAAAATACCTAGTCCGATATTTATACCAAGACTAATTATCAGAAGAATACCAACTATAGCTTTTATACTCACAGATCATACTAGGCTCGTCGTTGAGTAAAAGTCAAGGTGAGGCTTAGTTTAGTGTGGTGGATCAAGCGTAGGAGTCAATCTTTGTAATCTGCTATCAAACACACTTAAATCCTTAACCATGACTGCAGTCCAAGAGAAATTGAGATCAATAGTAGTTGATTTCTTCATCAAGATGCTAAATCCTTTTTTACTTCGATGTGTAATAACATAATCTCTATCGGAAGCCAAGAAGGCATCGTCTAACGCCTCCTGATCTTCTGATTTATCAGTTCTATCACTAATGAGATTGGCAGTAATAACTGGAACTGTTTCATACTCCTTTGTAAAGGTAACATCTACAATTTTATCCCCTTTCTTAATGGTTGCAAGACCAGCTGAGTCCTTACTTACTGTCTGATGTCCCTCAAAGATAACTTCATCCTTGAAGTTAACAACTCCAAAGAATGTTGAGAAGCCATTGATAATCAAGTTATTGGCAGTGAGTGTATCAATAACAGTAAAGACTCCTTCAATGAGTCCCGAACCTTTGACTCTCACGTCACCATCAATGGTTGCGTCATTTGTTACAGCTAACGTATCGAGTGGCATCTGGAGAGTATTTGTTGCACTAACGATTTGAGAAGAACTTGTAGCAACTCCCATAACTGTTTGAGTCACATTACTTTGTGCCATGAATGCACTAACTGAGGCAAACGTATTATTAAGTGAGTGAATTTGTCCGGTTATAATCTCTAATCCCTCAATGCTCTCTGCTTTAATTTTCTTGGCAGTAATAGTACCGGCGAACTTGGCATTACCATTGTTGTCAAATGTAATACCAGTCTCCTCATTTTCCCCAAATACAACTTTCCCATCACTTCCCATACGTACACTTAATGCAGATCCGGAGGCGATAGAGATAGTATCAACAGATACTTCATGTGCAGTTAGGTGAGGTGTAACTATTTGAAGACCTGCGATAAGGGTATCAGTGACTACTTGTGAGTCAGTACTTAAAGCTTCTCTCGCTAGTTGAGTTAGTACTTCGTTACCAAAGTTACTATCTTTAGGAGAGATATTAGTAAAGTTGTCAGCAATACTTCCCTGATATGTTGATGACTTGATATACACAGTTACCTTACCAACTCCCTCTCCTGAATATGGACTCATCGCTTGTCCGATGATAAGACCAGATTTTTTTGCTTTCATTGCTACACCCGGTGTTGAAGAAGGAGTGAGTGGGTCACCATTCTTGATCTCACCATTTTCAGTACTGACTTTGACTGGAACGCGTCCAGCAAGTGCGACAGGGATCGCTCTCCCGCCACTGATAAGCTCTTCATTCTGAGAGAGTCTAAGAGCTGGCTTTTCAGAATAGACTCCGATTGCAGTATAGTCATAATCACCCTCTGATTTTTTGACAAAACCTTGTTCGTTAGGGTCGATAGACACTATATCTCCTGGCTCTAATGTATCATCACGTGTAGGATAGTCCTCAGCCACGTCGTATGAACCGTTATTAGTGGTAATTCCATGGCTGAATACAAATGATCCTGTATTTCCTGCTTTATTGTTCAAATTAGCAGAAAGAGAAGCTACAAAGAAGATTTGTCCCATATTCTCATTACCATTTTGTTCTCCTCCACCTTGGGATGCGCCTGAATTAAATCTCAAAGCATACGACTGATCTATTGATACGTTGTATGAATATCCTTCAGCGCTTGTTCCCTCCCATGTGCCTGCAAAAAGACTATTATGGTTAAAGCTAATTAATGTTGCGATACCATCTATAGATGAAGTTCCGCCATCTGCTATTTTACCCGCTGTATTTTGTGAGACTCTGGTCCAAGCCTTATCTCCATCATAACGATAAATTTCAGCACCATTTGGCTCAGTCGTTCCTACATACAACCTTCCACCATAAACAGTCATTGCCGACACATTATCTATATTTGCTGTAGTTATTGTACCTACAGCACTATTGAGTCGTGTCCAACTATTTATAGGTGCCGCTCCACTTGGAGGCTCTTGATACATAAGGATATCAGCTTGGCTAGCTCCTCTTCGCAAACCTACTACTAATTTCCCCGCCCATACAGCCATTGACGTAACCTCGTTATATCCAGTAACTGCAGTATTATCAATAAGATATGATCCGGTCGCACTTGCTAAGTTAAGAGCAAAGAAAGGACTTCCTCCAACAATTCCATTCCAGCGAAGTACATCCGCATCTCCAATTCTTTGAGTACCGATTACCAGCTGATTATTTACTACTACC
>Ga0154020_10010498_pt1 | contig 10589 bp, 6 predicted proteins | sample Klosneuvirus_201_FD_109709 | JGI IMG/M metagenome (GOLD analysis project Ga0154020, IMG submission 109709) | Active sludge microbial communities from wastewater, Klosterneuburg, Austria - Klosneuvirus_20160825_MG | ecosystem: Engineered > WWTP > Aerobic digester > Activated sludge | place...
GTATCTGCCTTAATCGGGCAAACAGTTGGTTCAGGTGCTGCAGTTCATGGAATAGCCAGTGGTTCATTAGCAGCATTGTCGCTATTACTTGATAACGGTCACGTAAGAGCGGTTGGTCCTTTGGTGAGTGTTACCAGCACATCTGTAGCAGGTGGTTTTTCTACAATTATAGGTCCTGCTTGTCCGGGTTGCAACGATGTACGCGGCACGGTTAGTTTTACAACAGGTGTTACAGGATTTGCCTCTGCGAATTTTGCAGATGTTACATTAACTTTTGCGAAACCATATGCTATAATTCCAGTGATTATTTTAACCTCATTAACGGATATGCAAGATTTGGCTTATGGTGTTACTAATGTTACTACAACAGGTTTTACTGTTAGGGTTTACCGGTCATCAAATAAATCGGTTCCGCTTGCGATACCAACAAGTGGATTTAAGTTTAATTATTTAGTTATTGAATAACATGAATATGAAGTACAAAGTAAAATTAATTGCGGCATTGCTTTTTGGAATCGTTACAGTTTCAAATTCGCAAACCATAAGCAATCAGGTCATCAACTCCGCCGGAGGAAGCGGGGCAGTTGGCTCAACAGGATTTACCCTTCATTATAACATTGGTGAAACGGTTATCAATACAATTCAAGGCGGATCCAATACGGTGGCTCAAGGATTTTTACAACCAGATAATGTGAATCCGTTTAATTTGACAGCTACGAGTTCAATCACGCAAATTTCTTGTGCTGGAAATAATGATGGCGCCATTGCATTAACACCAACTGTAACAGGAGTTACTTCTACTGTGGCGATCACTTATCAGTATTACTGGTCGCCTTCATCAATTTGCCCGGGAAATAATTGTCAAACTGTTAGTAATTTATCTGCCGGCACTTATTCGGTGCTTATTGTGGCTACCAACGGTACGCAGTCCGACTCAACCACTGTTACTAACTTAGTTATTAATACAAATACCACTTCATGTTTCAGTGTTGCATATACTGTTAGCGATATAAGTTGTTTAGGTAAAACGGATGGCGCTATTGTTTTAACACCAACAATAGCTGGTTTAACATCATCAACAACTGTAAACTATCAATATTTCTGGTCACCTTCTTCTATTTGTCCAGCTAATGATTGTCAAACTGTAGATAGCCTGTTAGCAGGAATATATTCGGTAACAGTTCTGGCTACTTATGGTTCGCAGACGGATACTCTAAAAATTAACAGCATTCAGGTAAACGATAATCTTAGTCCTTGTATTTTGGAAATATACAATGGGGTTACGCCAAATGGTGATGGGAAAAATGATTTCTTCTATTTAGGAAATATTGATCAGTTCCCTAATAATATTGTTACAATATACAGTCGTTGGGGTCAATTAATGTCGAGAATAGAAAAATATGATAACGCAGACAAAAAATGGAACGGTCACGATGTGAACAACAACGTTGCACCTTCCGGTACTTATTTCTTTGTGATTGAGCTTGGCGATGGAAGTAAACCAATTAAAGGTTGGATTGAATTAATCAACAAATAATAATATTGAATTCAGAATTATATAAATGATGAAAAGATTAATAATAATAGCGGCATTGATGACATCTCTTAAAGGTGTGTCACAGCAAGACCCGCAGTACAGTCTTTATCAGTTCAATCAAATGGCAATTAATCCGGGTTACGCAGGCGCCCGTGATGCTATTGCAATTGTTGCTGATGTTAGAAAACAATGGGCAGGATTTGATGGAGCACCGGTTACGGGCGCTTTTACTGTACATAGTCCGATACTGAATAATAAACTAGGTGTTGGAATAAATATGGTGAGCGATAAGCTGGGTCCTAAAAAAGTAACCGGTATTTATGGTAGCGTGGCTTATTTATTAAAAATTGGTAACGCAACTAAACTCTCCTTCGGTGTCCGTGGCGGATATGCTATGTACAAATTTGATTTTACAAATCTTAGGTACAAGGATAACGATGAAAATGCATACACAGATCTTAATGGGGCAAATAAAGGAGCATTAGATGTTGATGCAGGTTTGTATTTAAGAACAAATTCATTTTTTGTAGGATTGAGCGCCACGCATTTAAATAAAGGTGTAATTTATAATAAGACTTTTACATCAACAACTCCCGGAGGTACCGGTGATTATTCATTGCATTATGTTCAACGCCCTCATATTTTCTTAACGATTGGGAATTCGTTTTCAATCAACGAAAATTTCCTCATTGCTCCTTCTTTGATGGTGAAATCAGTTGCAAAGAAAACTACAGCTGATTTAAATATTAATTTTTTCATTGTTAAAAAAGTATGGTTCGGTGTATTCTTACGGCAGGGTTATGGTTTCGGTGCCTTGTTTCAGGCTTATGTTACCAACCAATTACGTATTGGATATGCATTTGACGCAGGTTTAGGAAAACAAAGAGCCTTGGGTGGCTCACATGAAATTATGGTTGGTTATGATATTAAACGACCAAAAGCAAAAATGGTATCACCAAGATTATTATAATTGAATTAAGTATCGAATTTATGATTAAAAAGTTCTTATTAGCAATTCCGTTATTTCTCATTTCTTACGGTTTATTTGCCCAAAAAAGCAAGGCAGATAAATTATATGAAAAAGGACATTACGCAAAAGCCATCCCTTTATATACTAAAGCAGCTAAGAAAAGCGGACAGGAGAAAAAAGATGCACTAGTTAAACTAGGCGACTGTTACCGGATTTTAAATGAATTTAAGAAGTCGGAAGACAGCTATAAAAAAGCTTTATCTTTAAAAGGCAACGTTTCACCGGATGTGTATTATAACTATGGTTACGTTTTAAAAACAAACAACAATTACAACGAAGCATTGAATCAGTTTTATGCTTATCTCGAAGAAAAACCTAATGATTCAAAAGCAAAAAACGCCCTCCGCTCTTGTCAGCAAATAAAATATTGGCAAACAAAAGCAATTGAATATGAAATAAAGAACGTTGAAGGTGTTAATACATCAAGGTCTGAATTTTGTCCTGCAGTTTTAGATAACAAAATTGTTTTTGTTGGAGAAAAACAGTCTGACTTATTTGAATATTCTACTGATGACATGAACGGGCAGCCATTTATGAATGTCTATATGTCAAAAGTGAATGTAGATAAGTCATCAGGTTTAAAAATGTTTTCCGGTAAAGTAAACTCCCAATACCACGACGGGCCTGTTAGTTTCAGTGCCGATGGAAAAACACTTTTGTTTACCAGAGTAGGATATAAGACTAATAATAAAGATAAGAATTTTGTAAACCGTGCTAAAATATTTTTTGCTTCAGGTCACGGAACTAAGTGGGGCGATTTGAAAGAATTTGAGTACAACAGTGATGCTTACTCTGTAGCCCATCCTTGCTTCAACAATGATGGAACTATTTTGTTTTTCACTTCTGATATGCCTGGCGGACAAGGCGGAAAAGATTTGTGGTATTGTAAAAAGAAAGGTGATGGATGGGAAAAACCCGTAAATATGGGATTTGATATAAATACCAGTGGCGATGAAATGTTTCCTTATATGCGTAAGGACGGAACATTATTTTTCTCTTCGAATGGACTGGCAGGTTTTGGAGGATTAGATATTTATTCAGCGAAGGATAAAGACGGAAAATGGATTGTTAGCAGAAATGAAAGCATGCAATTAAACAGTTCAGCAGACGATTTTTCTATTTGCTTTTTAAATGACTCAACAGGATATTTCACATCAAACAGGATTGGTGGAAAAGGCGCGGATGATATTTACTGGTTTAAATACACCAATAAATACATTAATGTTTCCGGAAATGTGTTACTCACTGAAAATCTGAATGACCCTGCAAAAAATGTAAAAGTGGTTTTAATGTCGAATGAAGGTAAGCCGATTGATTCAGTGAAAACAGATCAGAAAGGCCATTTTGAATTCCGTAATCTGGATGCCGATAAAAAATATCTGGCCATGGTTGATTCTAATGACCCTCAGTTTAAAGAAAAAGCCAGATATTACATGTCAAGTGATAAAGGTGTGATTACACGTGTTTCTAATGATTTTGAGAATAAGAAATTTGTATTCAAAAATTTACCTATTGATCCTAACGGACTGCCTGAAATTTATTCTGAAGATGATTTAACACTTGCAGGTAATTTATTATTCGGAGAAAGTCCGAGCAAGCCTATTAAAAACGCCAAAATTAGTATTACCAATAAAGCTGGAGACGTGCTGGAAAGTACAACAACTAATGAATTCGGTGCGTTCGCTTTCAGAAAATTACCTTCTGATCAGAATTATATTATTAGTCTTGAAGAAACTGATCTTTCTTTACCGGCTAATACCAAAATTACTTTAACAAATAAAAGCGGTAAAGAAATAAAAAGCTTTTTATCAGGAGGAGGTAAATTCAAATTCAATTTGTTGTCGTCTGAAAAGGTAATGCTTGCAGATTTAGGCGTAGAAGATGAAGATTTAATTATGGAATTATTCGGTTATGTTTTTGATCAGGATAAAAAACCATATAACAATGCAAAACTAAGCTTATATTCCCCTAACAGTGCCGTATCACAAACAATTATTACTGACAAAGATGGTAAATTCTCATTTAAAAATTTGAAAGCTAATCTTGAGTATTTGTTTGATGTTGATGAAACAGATCCAAGAGTAGCAACTTTAAAAAAATTATATATTGCCGATGCCAAAGGAAGGATTTATAAAGAGTTGCAAAGAACAGCAAAGGGTAAATTCCAATTTAAAGTAATTAGTGTTGATAAAGTTGCACTTGGGGAATTTACTGTTGATGACCCGTGGTTGCAGGTATTGGAAATGAAACACAAAGCAAAAGCCGATAGTATGAAAACCATAACGATCGTCGAAAATATTTACTATGCATTTGGTGATCATAAATTTGATGCGGCAGGCCAAAAAGTATTGGATAAAGTTATTGCCGTTATGATTTCAAATATGAGTTTAATGGTTGAGCTGAGTTCACACACGGATTCACATAGTAGTGATGAATTTAATCTTGTTTTATCTCAAAAGCGCGCTAAAACAGCAGTTGATTATATGATTTCAAAAGGTATTGACCGGAAACGCTTGAAGGCTGTTGGTTATGGCGAATCAAAATTGTTAAATAAATGTGCTAATGGTGTTGAATGTTCCGATGAAGAACACGCCAAAAACAGAAGGTCTGAATTTAAAATCGTTGAAGCGCCAAAAATTTAGTTTAACTACTTTTAACATCCGATTTAGAATTTGGCAAAGATATTGCAGAATAAACACAGAAGAAATTCTGTGTTTATTGTTTAAATCAAATTGAATATGAAAAAATATTTATTACTTACGCTGTTTTTGTTGTCCTTTCAATTGAGTTTTTCTCAAACAATAAACCGATATCATAATTCATGGCGTTTTGGATTAAATATTGGCGGCATGTGGCAAACAGCTGATGTTAGAAGTACCGCAGGTGTTGCAGGCGGATTTACACTTGAAAAAGGTATTTTCGAAAACAGCACACATTTTTTTAGTCTGGCCATCAGAGGACGCGGTTTATTCGGAAATACATATGGGTTAGATTCTAAACGTAATTATGATATTAAAAATAATCCTGCGCTTAATGGGAATTATAATGCTGCTGTAAAATATGATAGTACGGGGGCTTTACCATATGTGTACAACAATTACCGCACTCAAATTAACGAAGGGGCTCTTGAACTGCAAATTTCATTCAATAAGTTACGCGAGAAAACCAATGTACTTTTAAATTTGTGGGGTGGAGTTGGTTTAACGAGTTACCGCACCAATACAAATTTATTGGATGCTGATGGTAAAATCTATAATTATGCCAAGGTTGATTCAAGCGGAACAAAATCAAGTATTCTATCTTCTCATAAAAACTTACTGGATGGTTCTTATGAATCTTATGGAAACGGTAGTAAGCGCAATAATCTCATTACATTTTCTCCTTCTGCCGGGATTGGATTAGGATATAAAGTCGGCAATGGCTTTTCAATATTATTTGAATATAAAGTGACGTTTCCACAAGGAGTTAATGCAGATTATCTTGATGGTATAGTTGGACCGAATACATATTTTATTGCGAAGAGTAATGATTATTACCATTATGCAGGATTAAACTTATTATTCACTTTGGGAAGAGGTAAAACAAAAAAGACCACTTCAACTACGAATAATTCGAATGTTAATCCGGTTAATACTAATACACAGGTTGTGATACCTCCAACGAACACGATTGGCATTAATCCCGTAACTCCTGTTAATCCGGTTGTACCTGTAGAAAAAAAGCCTGTTGTTAATTTTGTCAACCCTGCAAATTCACCTTATAACGAAAAGAGGGATGTTAATTTTAATATTTCTGCGAATGCATATAATGTTGGTAACAGAAATCAGATTAACGTGTCTTTCAATGGTAATCCTGTCAATAATTTCGCGTTCAATGGTAATAACATAGCTTTTCCTGTTAGCCTCGTGATTGGAAATAACAATGTAACTATCTCAGCAAATAATCAGGCAGGAAGCGATTCTAAAACAGCTATTATTAATTACTCCGGAAATCCTCCACTAATAAACTATACAAGCCCATCTTCTAATCCATATAGTACAAGTGTATCAGTAGTTGGAGTTAATGCTACCATTTCTAATGTAGTCAGCAATTATGATGTGACAGTGAAATTGAATGGCAGTCCTTTAAACAATTACAATTACACTGTAGGAAGTGGTTTGTTTAACACCCAATTAAATTTAAACCCGGGAACAAATGAATTAATCATCAACGCCACAAATCCATTTGGAAGTGATAACAAAAAATTAATCATTAATTACATTCAGCCAATAAATACAACAACAACTGTAGCTAATGCAGGAAGGCCGGTTAAAGTTATTATTACAAATCCGGTTACGGTTAATTACAAAACGAATAATAGTTTTCATCAGGTAAAGGCTAATGTTAGCAACGTCAGTTCAGCAGCACAAGTTACTGTTAGTTTGAACGGGGCGACTATTCCATTTAATTATGTGAATGGTGCAATTGATTTTCCTGCCAATTTAAATGAAGGTAATAACACGGTGGTTGTTTCTGCAAGTAATGCTACTTCATCTGATTCTAAGTCTGCAAATATATTGTATGAAGTTATAAAGAAGAGTCCGCCGCCATCTGTTACAATTACAAACCCACAACCATCGCCTTTCACAACTACAAAAAGTGATTATATATTCAAAGCAAATACTTATTTTGTAAGCAATACTAATGAAATAGAGGTGAAGTTAAATGGAAATCTTATAAGTAACTATGTGTTTAATTCCACAAATGGCACCATAGAGTATCAGTCAGGTTTATTGCCAAATTCTGATAACCTTTTTGAAGTAAAAGTGAGTAATGCATATGGAAGTAAATTGGCATCTGGAATTGTGAAGCAGCAAGGAATGGCCAATACTGAAATAGAAATAAAAACTATTGAGATTTGCCACCGTATTGATAAATTGAGAATAGAGACTATTACAATTTTTGAAAATGAGTGGGCATCACATCAGGCACATGGCGACGTTTTAGGGAAATGCAAAGTAGAAACTGGAAATGATGCGGGTGGCTTTGATAAGGAAATTGCAATTTGTCATAATACCACAGGTATTCCACAAACAATTATCATTAAGGAAAGCGAATGGCCTTCGCATTTGGCGCATGGTGACAAAAAAGGCCCATGTCCTAAATCGGTTGAAAATCCTGTGAATCCGGAATTAGATAAGGATGTTGTAATTTGTCATAACGATGGAAATGGTGGAAAGCAAACCATCACCATTAAACAAAGTCAGTTAAGTATTCATCAGGCGCATGGTGATGAAATTGGCGTATGTCCTAGAGTTGTACAAATAGAATTGGAGCCTGAACAGACAATAACGATTTGTCATATTCCGCCTGGTAATTCAGGCAATCCTCAAACAATTACAATTCCTATGAGTGCTTGGCCGGCGCATCAGGCACATGGTGATTCGAAAGGTGCTTGCCCGGTTGTTACGCCAACCGTTAGTACCGGCGGTGGAACAGGAAATAATAATCCTGATCCTAATAAAAAAATTACTATTTGCCATATTCCTCCGGGAAATAATTCTAATCCTCAAACGATAGAAATTCCTGAGAGTGCATGGCCGGCACATCAGGCGCATGGTGATACTAAAGGAGCTTGTGTGTCACAAAAGACCGCACAGCCTGTTGACAACGATGATAAAGGGAAATCCGGTGACGGGGAGATTAAACAAATAAAAAAGGTGGGAAATGATGGTATTTCCCCGGGAAGGCCAATGCAAGCAGATACTACTAAAAAAAATGAGATTATAAATATTGGAAGACCAAGATAAAACGAATTATGAATATTATATTATTTGATGATACTAAAACTTGGCAAAATTTATTGCCATTAACTTTCACCAGACCGGTTTCAGAGATCCGTATTGGAATACTAACTATTCGTGAAAAGTGGGAAAAACAACTTAAAGCGAAAGTAAGTTATTTAACGGAGGATTATTTGTCTCAAAAGTTTCCTGTTGTTTTAGATAGTAAGAAGGATAATTACTACATAAGTTCAAATTGTATACCTGATGCTAAATTAGTTTTGAAGATAAAAAAACTGAAGCCGGGAACCGGAATAAAATCAGGCAATAAATTAATTGCGTATAATGCCGGACAGAAAGCGTTCGATAATAAATTATTTTTAGAATCTGCTGAAATATATTCTGCGTCTGTATTTACAATTGATTTTCCTTGGGATATATTTAAAAAGAATGCAGAAGCCCTTGAGTTAGATTTTGATTTAATTACAAAAGGAAGAAAGAGTCAGGCACTAAGTAAAAGTAATACTGTAATAGGAAAGCGTTCACGGATATTTTTAGAGAAAGGCGCTAAGGCAGAAGCTTCCATTTTTAACACTAACTCAGGGCCAATTTATTTAGGTAAAAATTCGGAAGTGATGGAGGGCAGTGTTGTGCGTGGTGGATTTGCTTTATGTGAAGAAAGCGCTTTAAAACTGTCAGCCAAAGTTTACGGACCAAGTACAATTGGTCCGCAAAGTAAAGTTGGAGGGGAATTAAACAACTCTGTAATTTTTGGCTTCACTAACAAAGCACATGATGGATTTTTAGGTAACAGCGTAATAGGTGAGTGGTGTAATTTAGGTGCTGATACCAATAACAGTAATTTGAAGAATAATTACGGTAACGTGAAGTTATTTAATTATGCAACGAATAAGAATGAAGATACAGGCTTACAGTTTTGTGGTTTGATAATGGGCGATCATTCTAAATCCGGAATCAATACCATGTTCAACACCGGAACTGTAGTTGGTGTAGGTGCTAATATTTTCGGTGGTGGATTTCCTCCAACGCACATTCCTTCGTTTTCATGGGGTGGGAGCGAAGGGTTCGAAACGTATAAACTCGATAAAATGTTTGAAACCGCACAACTTGTTTATGAAAGAAGGCATTTGGAATTAAGTAAAGATGACAAGAAAATTCTTGAACGTATATTTAATGATACGGCAAAATTAAGAGGCTAACCAAGTCTTTTGCTTATTATTTTAGCGATATTACCAAAAACCTGTCCTGGCGAAAATTTACGCCAATGGAAATCATTTAATTCACCATCCGAAACGAAATAGTAATCGATGTTGGCCCGTTTAAATTCTTTTAAAACATGCTCGCGGAAATTAACGAATGCAATCCAGCCTTCTTCACCAATGTCATCAAACCATTCTTCGTAATAAGAATCATCTGAATAATGGAAATTAAGTATGTTTTCGCCAATTAAAATGAATTTATTGATGCCTAAATATGCCATGTCGTCAATGACATCACGTTTTAAAAGCATTATATCATTGTTAATGGCATCGTTCCATTCGCCTATTAATTCGATGATGGCAAATCCTTCGTCATAATCGGCGAATAGTACTTTAATGTACATGGTTTCGCTCCCTATGTCATCCCATTGAGGATGTATATAGTAATTATAAATGGTATTGGTATATTCAAACTCGCTGTACTCCCTGCCATAAAAGGGTGATTGCCCATCTTCCGAGGCAATATAAAGGTGTCTCCAATTATAGAATGGCTCTATGCTGTGCATTACATCACAAATTTACGACAATTCGAAGGGATTTTGCACAGGAAAATTAAATAATGGTCTGGTTTTTTTTAATGTCGTTTATGAACCTATCAGGTAGTACCTTTTTTAGTAAATTCTTGAAAGCAGATAGGATTGAATACTTATTCTTATTAAGAGTATAAAAATATTTTTTAAATTGCTTTAAGGCTACTTTACTCTCCTCAATAGATATTTGTTTTAAAGTTATAGGTTGATTATAAATGTTTGTATCGAAATCCAATGTTGAAGAACTAAAATGTGTACCGCTCCCATCTGTACCTATATTTTTCACAAGTGACCGGCCGGGATAGAGGCACAATTTGTTTTTTAGGAAAGCAGAAGCGTACCATCTTACCGCCCATGAATTATTTTTTCCTACAATTTGTTTTTCAAGCATATCAACATATGGGTAAGTGCCATCAAAATCGAATTGATAAGTGAGGTCATTTTCCTTTA
>Ga0154020_10010499_pt1 | contig 10588 bp, 6 predicted proteins | sample Klosneuvirus_201_FD_109709 | JGI IMG/M metagenome (GOLD analysis project Ga0154020, IMG submission 109709) | Active sludge microbial communities from wastewater, Klosterneuburg, Austria - Klosneuvirus_20160825_MG | ecosystem: Engineered > WWTP > Aerobic digester > Activated sludge | place...
CGGAAGGCCGGACAGTTCCGGGAGGCCCGGCCGGAGATCGTGGTAACTGCCAACCCGGGATGCCAGATGCAATACAACGCGGCAGTGGCCGAGGCGGGGATCGACGCGCGGGTGATGCACCTGATGGAGGTGCTGGACGAGGCCCATGCGGCGGCGGAACAGAGTCAGCGGTAGGCCGATTCAGAGCTGGACGTAGCGGGCTGCATCGAGGTGCTGGTTCCAGAACGGTGACGGCCAGGGCCCGGAGACCCCGTTCCGCCGGAACAGCTCGGAGCGCTGCTGGACCCATGGGATGACCCCGCCAAACCCGGACTGGATGACCACCTGCTGGAGGTCATGGACCTGGGTGCGGTCGCGGAGGGTGGACTCGAGGGTGGCGGCGCGTTCGAAGGAAAGGCCCGCCGGCAGGCCGGGGAGCCCCCTGTAGCGCTCGATGAAGGCGCGGCGAGGGTCGGGGGATGGAATGGGCGGCCCCCAGCCGAACCAGAATGCCGCGCGGCCATTGCCGTAATAGCCATCGAGCGCCCGGCGGCTGATCGTCGTATAGGTCTCGACGGCTGCGCGAAACTGGTTGCCGAGGACTTCGTTCAGGATGCCGATAACGATCGAGCTGGCGCTGTACAGGGGATCGAAAACGCTGGGGAAATCGATGGTGATGGCGCCAAGCGATGGGCCAGCCGCGGCCTCCCAGCGTTTGCGGGCATCGCGGGCATCCTCGGCCGGGTCGCGGCGGTATCCGGGGTACATCGCGAGGACGCCTTCGGTGAGGGCAAAGGCGGAATGCACCGGCGGCACCGGGCCGGAAGGAACGGCGCGGCCGCCAAAGAGCTCATCAGCGAGGCGGAATCGGTTGAGGGCCCCGCTGAGGGCCGATGTGATGGTCGGGATGTTCCACGGCGGCGCGCCCGTATCGAGCGAGGACATGACGATCTCGCGCTCAAAGCGAGGAAACTCCTCCGCGAGGCCAGTCGCGCGGAGTGCCGCGCCATCGCGCCGGTCGCGCGCGATCACTTCATCCAGCTCACCGCCCTTGAAGCGTTCGACCAGGTCGAATGGCTCCGAGACGTGGAGTTCATCGAAGACAGGTGGTGTTGTGTGGGTACCGGGCGCAGGCCTGAAGACGAGCGAGCCATCGCGGGCGCCGTCGAACAGGAACGGGCCTGACCCTGCCACGAGCTTTTCATCGACCGGCGAGGTGGCGGCTCCGAAAAGGGCGACCGCTTCGGGGGACTGGACCAGTGCGAACTCCCCGGCAAGGGTTGCGAACGCGAACGGGTCGGGGGCCGAGAACGCGATGCGGACCACGCCGGCGGCGGGCGAATCGACATGTTCGAAGGCGGCGTACTCCGCGTAGCGCTGGGCGAGCGGGGCCGTGCCGGATTGGGCCATCTCCAGTGAACGGCGGAGGTGCTCGACAACATCCGCGGCAGTGACCGGGCGGGCGGTGAAGCCGGGACGCTCGTGCCAGCGAGCCGCGGAGTCGATGTGGAGCAGGAGCGTGCGGTCATCGGGTTGCTCCCAGCGGGAGGCAAGGCCCGGCCCAAGGGTTGGGGCCTGGAAGTCGGACCATTCGATGAGGCGGGAGTGCGTGCGGCCGAGGATCTCGATGACCGAGGGCTCACCGCTGCGCTGAGCATCGAAGGTATCGAAGTTGAAGCGCTGCGGGGCGGCCAGTCGGATAGCGCCACCGCGGGGGAGCGGAGTGGGGGTCGGGAGCGGGGTTGGAGTTGGCTCGGGCGTGACGGTCCCCGGGCGTGGCGTGGGGGTTGGGGATGCGGGGGCGGAAGAGCCGGAACGGCCCACAACGACGGCTGCCCCCGCTCCGAGCGCGCCGGCTACGGCCACACCTCCAGCGAGGAGCGTCCGGCGGTTCAAACGCCTGGGTTGGCTCACCGTGCCCCCGATCCGTGGGAGTGGGCGGCGAGCTCGATGCGGCCGGCATCGGGGCTCATGCAGCACTCCATGGCTTCGTGCAGTGCGGGGGTCTCGGGCTGGAGGGTGACGTGACCGATGCCGAAGCGTTCGCGGAAGAGGGTAGCCAGGTCAGTGAGCACGTGTTCGGCGCAGGCGGCATCGTTGAGATCGACGTGGGCGCTGAGGGCGGGGAACGAGGGCGCGATGGACCAGACGTGGACATCGTGCAGTGCGACGACGCCGCGAACCTCCGTCGCGGCCGCGGAGATGGCCTCGGGTTCAAGACCGCGGGGGGCGCTCTCCATGAGGATGGAAGCAGCCTGGCGTAAGAGCGCGACGGCGCGAGGAATGATGAGGGCGGCAATAGCGAGCGCCACGAGCGCATCGATGCCGTGCCATGCGCCAAGGGCAATCGCCGTACTGGAAACAATGACCGCGACAGAGCCGAGGGCATCGGCCATCGCTTCGAGCGTGGCGCCGCGGATGTTGAGGTTGTCGTGGGCGTGGCCGTGGAGCAGGCGGAGGACAAGCAGGTTGACCGCGAGACCGGCGACGCCGACCGCGACAACGGGGCCCGGTTCGAGGTCCGGGGTTACCCCGGCGAGGCGGCGGATAGACTCAAACACAATGTACCCGGCGATGGCGACCAGGAGCGCGACGTGGACGGGAACCGAGAGGACCTCGGCGCGGGCGTAGCCAAAGGTGCGCCGGGAATCGGCAGGCCGGCGAGCGACCGTCGCGGCCGCGAGCGCGAGGACCAGTCCGGCAGAATCGGCGAGCATGTGACCGGCGTCGGAGACGAGCGCGAGAGAGCCGGCGAGGTAACCGGTTGCGGCCTCGATAGCGACGAAGAGGAGCGTCAGGACCAGGCCCAGGAAGAGAGCCCTGCGGGCGCCGTCGTGGGGGGTGTGCACGCCACCATGGTAACAGGGCAGGAGGCTGGCAACCGGTCCCGGTGCTAGAGTGGCGGGTGGTGGCAGCTGCCGCCCAGAGGGCCGCGCCCTGGCTGGTGAACTCGTCGGCCTGACGGCCGCGATAGCCGATGTGATCCAGCCCCTGGTCCGCGCAGGGGCCGCTTCCGCGCGCCTTGGCGTACCCGAGACGGCGAAGGCGCCGGTGGCGGCGGCAATCGCGGCCCGGCACGGACAGCCCGTGCTGCTACTGGTGCCCACGCCGGCGCGCGCACAGGCGATCTTTGAGGAGCTGGCGTTCTTCCTCGAAGATGTCCCGCTGGCGCGGCTGCCCGAACGGGAGGCGCTGCCCTACGAATTCGCGCGGGATGACCCCTCGGTGTGGGTGGAGCGGGCACACGCGCTGGGGCTGCTGCGGGCCGAAGGGCGCGCGCTGGTGGTGGCCTCGTGGGCCGCACTCTCGGAACACTGCGCGCCGCCGGGGATCGAGGCGGAAGGCATCACGATCACGGCCGGGATGGGGATCCGGCCGGGCGACCTGATGGTGCGGCTGGAAGGGGCGGGCTACGCGATCGAGCACCTGGCGGACCAGCCCGGCACGGCATCGCGGCGGGGCGGGATCATCGACGTGTTCCCCGCCGGGGCCGAACATCCCTACCGCATCGAGTTCTTCGGCGACCAGGTGGAGAGCATCCGCACGCTCGACCTCGCCAGCCAGCGGAGCACCGGGAGGGTGGATGAGGCGGTTGTCCCGCCGGCCGCGACAAGCAGCCATGCCGCGCGGGACGCCGCGCGAGCGCTGGCCGCGGGGATCGACAGCGACTCGGACGATGCGGACCTGGTGCTCGAACAGTTGCAGGTCATCGTGACCGGCGGGCGGAGCGACTACCAGGGGTTCTTCGAGCCGCTGCTGTACGAATCGACGGCGATTGAGCACCTCGCCGACGGGCGCCTGGTCATCTTCGATGACGCGGAAGATGGTGAGGCGGCACTGGCGACGGTCATCGAGCACGAGCGGCGCACCCGGGCGGAGCTGGAGGGGCGAAAGGCCATCCCGGCCGAGTTGCCGCGCCTACGGGAGGACGCGGAGGTGATCCGCGCGGGACTCAGCGGGTCTGCGGCGATCCACCTGCAGCGGTTCGGGAGCGAGGAGCTCGGCGCAAAACGGCTGCCGCTGGCGGCGACGCCGAGCTTCGCGGGAAAGCTGAAACCGCTGGCGCAGCAGTGTGCAGCCTGGGCGAAACAGGGGCGGGCCGTGGTGATCGTCTCGCAGCAGGCGCTGCGCTTGGCGGAACTGCTCGATGAGGAAGGGGTGAGCGCCAACCTCCTGCGGCGGCTACCGGAACGGCCGGAAGGTGGACGAATAACGCTTACGCCGATCGCGCTCGGCGGCGGGTTCGCGCTGGCGGACCTGGTCACGGTGATCACCGACGCCGAGGTGTTCGGGCTGCGGAAGCGGCGGCGGCCAACACGCACGAGACACGGCATCCGGAGTGACCTGGTCTCGACGCTGGAGGTGGGCGACTACCTGGTACACGCCGACCACGGGATTGCCCGGTACGGGGGCCTTATCCGGCGGACGGTAGAGGGGGTTGAGCGGGAGTACCTGGAGTTGCAGTACGCCGACAACGACCGGCTCTACGTCCCCGCGGACCAGCTCGAATCGGTTACGCGGTATGTCGGACCGACGGACCACCCGCCTTCACTGACGCGGCTGGGGTCGCAGGAGTGGTCGCGGGCGAAACGGCGGGTGAAACAGGCGGTGGTGGAACTCGCGCAGGACCTGATCGAGCTGTACGCGAAACGGGAAGTGGCGCGGGGCCACGCGTTCCCGCCGGACGGGGCGTGGCAGATGGAGATGGAAGCGGCGTTCCCGTTCGTGGAGACCGCCGACCAGATGCTGGCGATTTCAGAAGTGAAACAGGACATGGAACGGACACGCCCGATGGACCGCCTGATCTGCGGCGACGTCGGGTACGGGAAGACGGAGGTCGCGATCCGGGGGGCGTTCAAGGCGGTGACGGACGGGAAGCAGGTGGCCGTACTTGTACCGACCACGGTGCTTGCCGAACAACACGGGAACACCTTCCGGGAGCGGGTGGCGGGGTTCCCGGTGCGGGTGGAGGTACTTTCGCGCTTCCGGAGCGAGCAAGAACAGCGGGAGATCGTCGCCGGGATCGCCTCGGGGGAGGTGGACATCGCGATCGGCACGCACCGGTTGCTGCAGAAAGATGTGCAGTTCAAGGACCTGGGGCTGGTGGTTATCGACGAAGAGCAGCGCTTCGGAGTGAGCCACAAGGAGCGGTTGAAGCAGATGCGCGCGGAGGTGGACACGCTGACGCTTTCGGCAACACCGATCCCGCGGACGCTTCAGATGTCGCTGGTGGGGATCCGGGACATGAGCACCGTGATGACGCCGCCGGAGGAACGGCAGCCGATCCGCACCTACGTGCTGCAGTGGGACGATGAGCTGATCCGAGAGGCTATCGACCGTGAACTCCAGCGGGGCGGGCAGGTGTACTTCGTGCACAACCGTGTGCACAACATCGAGCGGATCGTGACCCGGCTCGAGAAGATCATCCCGGAGGCGCGGATCGGCGTTGGGCACGGCCAGATGCCGGAGGAGCAACTCGAGCGTGTGATGGCCGAATTCGGCGTGGGCGACTACGACGTGCTCGTGTGCACGACGATCATCGAGAGCGGGCTGGACATCCCAAACGCGAACACGATCATCATCAACGACGCGAACCACCTTGGGCTTGCGCAGCTCTACCAGTTACGGGGGCGTGTTGGGCGCTCGGCGAACCGGGCTTACGCGTACCTTCTGTACGACAAGGACCGGGCCATGAGCGAGACCGCGCAGAAGCGGCTCGAAGCCATTTTCGAAGCGACGGAGCTGGGCGCCGGGTTCCAGATCGCCCTGCGCGACCTGGAGATCCGCGGCGCCGGGAATGTGCTGGGGACCGAGCAGAGCGGGCACATCGCGGCCGTCGGGTTCGACATGTACTCGAAACTGGTTGCGGAGGCCGTCTCAGCACTGAAGATGACGGTGACCCCGGACATCCCGGCGGGACCGGAACCACTACCGCCGGCCCCGGTCATCGACCTGCCGCTGAGCGCCCACATCCCGGAGACATACATCGAGGATGTCCATGCCCGGTTGGCCGTCTATCAGCGGGTGGCTGAGATTGAGTCAGTTGAGGGGGTCGCGGCGATGCAGGAGGAGCTGCGGGACCGGTTCGGGGGCATTCCCAGGTCGGTGGAAAACCTGTTGTACGTCTCGCTGGTGCGCTCGCTCGGGCGGCGCGCTCATGTGGAAAGCATCAAGACGGATGCGCACATGTTCCACCTCCGGGTACGGGGAGGGACGACGCCGGGGATGCGGTCGGCTGTGGAGGGGCTCGGCCTGAAGCAGGTCGTCGTGGGACCGAACCAGGTGCGGATTGACCGGGTGGGCGCCGGGACGAACTGGATGCCCCTGGTGGTGCGGGTGTTGCGAGCGATGCGAGGGATCGCAGCGGCGGGGTAGTGGACCACTATTCGGCCGGGAGTTCGGCCTGGCTGGACTGCGGCAGGCGGCGTTCGACAAGGGGCAGAAGGTAGGAGGCGGCAACCAGCACCAGGGCCGCCAGCACGACGATGCCGAAGTTACGCACCGGCACCTGGACTACCGTGGTCGAGATCTCGCGAAGGTCGGCCTCGAACGGGTCGGATCCGCCCAGCTTGCCCAGCACCCAGTTGAGCCCACCGAAGATGAGCAGCCCGGGGATGGCGCCAACCGCGGCGGCAACACCCAGGCCACGCAGCCGGGTCCAGCCGTGGGCGGCGATCGCGAAGAGCGCGCCCAGGAGCGCGGTGGAGAGGGCGAGGAGGACGGCGGCAAGAGTTGCCCGGTCGTGGGTGGTGCGCGAGACCTGGCTCACGGCCAGCTCGACCAATCCCTGGGACGAGAATCGGTCGAACGCCTGCTCGCCGGTACGGTCGAAGGCGTCCAGTCCTTCGCCGTAGACGAGCGCAGCCGAACGCTGAAGCAGAAGGGTGGTGAGTTCGCCATCATCCAGGTTCAGTATTTCGGAGCGGGAGAAGGCGATATCGAGCGGGTACCCGGGGAGGACATACGAGGGTTCGTCGCCCGCCTCGGCGCGTTCGCGGACCGCCGGGGCCTCATCGGCGACGAGCTGGTTCACATCGGTGACCGACCCGATACCGCTTTCAAGCACGGGAAACGCGTGCGCTGGCGCGGTGACCTGGCGCACGCTGAGGCTGACGATGAGCAGAAAGAGCGAAATGGCGAAGAGGCTGCCGAGCAACGACTGGCGGCCTTCCGAGGGTGCGGTGGCCGAACCGTAGACGCGGTCGCGGACGGAGAGGGTCTCTTCCTGTTCCGGGGGATACACGAGCGGTTACAGCAGCCTGACCACGATGGTCCCGGCGATGCGGTCGTGGAGGGTGCGGCGGTGACGGTCGAAGGCCGACCAGACGAAGCCGAGGGCAACGAGCAGGAAGGCGCCGGCGAGGATGCTCGCGGCAATCGGGGTGGATCCGCGAAACGCGTAGGCTGCGAGGATGCCAGCCCCTGCAATCAGGACATAGACGAGCAGGCCGATGACGCGGGCCATCGCGCCGAGCACCCCAAGCGGGCGGCCGTCGGAGCGGATGACCATGAGCTGCATGACCGATGCGCCGATTGTCTGGCCCTTCCAGGCAAAGCCAATGAAGAAGTAGAGGAGCAACGCCGGGGCGATGCTGCCGACGCAGATCCAGAAGAGGTAGAGCGCGGTCCCGGATGGTTCGACCTTCTCGAAATCGGAGGAGATGAGGACGATCAGCGAGCCGGCGGTCACAAGAAGGGCGGCGATGATGAACATGACGAGCACATCGAGTGCCCCGGCGACGACGCGGGATTCAAAGGAGGCGTAGTGCAGCCTGTGTGCGGGACGAGACCCGCGGTTCGCTTCGTGCATGCCGGCAGCCGCGCTCACAGTCATGGGCCTTTGCGCAGTCTACCGCGACGGGGCCAATGGGACAGCGCTGGTGGTTCAGAGCGGGTATGCGCGCGGAGACAACCCGGGGAGGTAGAGTTGGGGGGTGGGAGCGCATTCACCGGCGGTCGCGGGGCCAGCAGTCGAGCTGAGGCGGTGGACGCCGTGGTGGTGGGCCGTCATCGGCACGGGCGCCGGATTGGCGGGCATCCTCCTGGGGCTGGCGTTCGCTGTGTTCATCCCGCGCGGGCCCGTAGCCGAGTACCGGTACCACCTGTGGCGCTGGCAGGCGGATACCCTGCTGGGGACTGCGTTTTCGCTGGCCGGCATCGGCGGAGAGCCGGACGACCAGGCGGGGGATTCGGCACTCATCGAGTACTTCCGGCTAACCAGCCAGGTGCGTGCGGCGCTGGAGGCGGAAGAGCCCGACCTCGCGCTGATTCAGACGCTGGAGAACGAACGGGCAACCTATGAGAACGATGTAGAGCGGACGATCGAACGGCGGATTACCGAGGCGGTTGAGGACGCCGGTCTCCAAAGAGCGCTGCCGATCTTCAGCGGTGTGGAGATCACCTGGCCGCCGGTGAACTTCGAGCTGACCAGCCCGCCACGGCTCCTGGTCCGGTCGCCACGGGACCGGATTGAGCGGCTGGGCGACACCCTGCTCAGGAATGACCTCTCGCTGAGCGAGATCGTACGGATCGAGGAGAAGACAGACAGCCCGCGGGTCGTCTCGCTGGTGATTTCGATCGGCGGTCTGGCGGCTTACCCGGCGATCGTCCGGGACGACCGGACGTACTGGTCGGTCACCGAGACGGCGGCGCATGAGTGGGTCCACCATTACCTGGCGTTCTTTCCGGTGGGCGAGCAATGGGGCAATGGCGGAGACGCGGAAACCCTGAACGAAACGACTGCGGAGCTCGCCGGGCGGGAGCTGGCCAACATGATTCACGAGCGCTATCCACAGACCTTCGCGGAGGGCGAGGATGGCCGGGCGCCGGAGCGGCCGGCAGCGGAAATCGACTTCAGCAAGGAGATGCGAGAGCTGCGGCTGGCGGTCGATGCTCTGCTTGCCGATGGGAAGGTCACCGAGGCGGAAGCGTTGATGGAGGAGAAACGCGAGTACCTGGGCGAGAACGGCATCAGCATCCGGAAGATCAACCAGGCGTATTTCGCGTTCTACGGCACGTACGCCGATAGCCCGCAGTCTTCGAACCCGATCGGGCCGAAGGTGAACCGAGTTTGGGAGTTGACGGGAGATGTTGGGGCGTTCCTGGCGGTCATGCGGGATGTGACTTCCGTGGAAGACCTCGACCGGGCGCTGGCGGTGCTGGAGCGGCAGCACGAAGCGGGGCCACCGCACGCGGACTGAACGGCCGGCGGGTCGCTACCGTATGATGCGCGCTCACCACATCACAGCAATTTCGAGGTGAGCCATGGGCCAGATAACCGGTGCACAGGTTGTTGCGCGTGCGCTGAAACAGCAGGGCGTCGAGTACATGTTCGGGATCGTCGGGATCCCGGTCATCCCGATTGCGGCGTTCGCGCAGCGGGAGGGGATCAAGTACTACGGGTTTCGAAACGAACAGTCCGCGAGCTACGCTGCGGCAGCGGTAGGGTACCTGACCGGGCGGCCCGGGGTGTGCCTGGGCGTTTCTGGCCCGGGCATGATCCACGGGGTGGCCGGGATGGCGAACGCGTGGTCCAACTGCTGGCCGATGATCCTGATCGGCGGCGCGAACGACTCCTACCAGAACGGCCAGGGGGCCTTCCAGGAGGCCCCGCAGATCGAGGCGGCGCGGCCGTTCGCGAAGTACTGCGCCAGGCCGGATAGTCTGAAGCGGATCCCGTTCTTCGTTGAGCAGGCCGTACGCACCACGATCTACGGCCGCCCCGGGGCGGCGTACCTGGACCTGCCCGGGGACATGATCAGCGGGAGTGTCGAAGAGGAAGAGATCCACTTCCCGCCGCGGTGCCCGGATGCGCCACGGATGCTGGCGCCACAGGAGAGCATCGATGCGGCGATGGCTGCCTTGAAGACCGCCGAGCGGCCGCTGGTGATTGTCGGGAAGGGCGCCGCCTATTCGCGGGCCGAGGACGAGGTGCGCGCGTTCATCGAGACGACGCAGCTCCCGTACCTCGCGTCGCCCATGGGGAAGGGCGTGATGCCGGACGACCACCCACTCTCGATCGCGCCGGCACGTTCGGCGGCGCTCCAGGGAGCGGACGTAGTGTTGCTGATGGGTGCCCGCCTGAACTGGATGATGCACTTTGGCGAAGCGCCGCGATTCGACCCGAAGGTGCGGGTGATCCAGATGGACATTTCAGCGGAGGAGATCGGCACCAACGTACCAACCGAGGTGGCACTCGTCGGCGATGCGAAGGCGATCACCGGGCAGTTGAACGCTCACCTGAAGCAGCACCCCTGGCAGTACCCATCGGAGACAACCTGGTGGACGGGGCTTCGGAAGAAGATCGATGAGAACGGTGCGACGGTGACGGAGATGATGGCGGATGAGTCCGTGCCGATGAGCTACTACCGGGTGTACCGGGAGATTCGCGACCTCATCCCGCGGGACGCAATCATCCAGAACGAAGGCGCGAGCACGATGGACATCGGGCGGACGCTGATGCCGAACTTCCTGCCGCGGCACCGGCTGGACGCGGGCAGTTTTGGGACGATGGGCGTGGGCCTGGGCCAGGCGATTGCGGCGGCGGCAGTGCACCCGGACAAGCACGTGTTCTGCATCGAAGGGGATTCTGCGTTCGGGTTCAGCGGGA
>Ga0154020_10010500_pt1 | contig 10587 bp, 9 predicted proteins | sample Klosneuvirus_201_FD_109709 | JGI IMG/M metagenome (GOLD analysis project Ga0154020, IMG submission 109709) | Active sludge microbial communities from wastewater, Klosterneuburg, Austria - Klosneuvirus_20160825_MG | ecosystem: Engineered > WWTP > Aerobic digester > Activated sludge | place...
CCGAAATAAAACAGGCCATCAGTGAGCTCATTAAAGTAAGGCTTCTTCCAAATGTAGATGGCGAGCGGGATAGCTTTGGCTGCTTCTTCGATGATGCCCACAAGTATCATGGCGACAAATAGAAACTCAAGTGGATAGCCCCCAGCTCTCAGTACTTCTGAATTGATACTTACCGCTGGTCCGATCGTCGGTAGCTTACCGAGAATAAAATTCGTAACGAAAACGAGCGGAATTGAGAGAAAGCCAAACCCAATTGCAGCCCGCAGACCCTGCCTGGGTTCTTTGCTACCACGGTCATGACGAATCACGTAGCGGATGAAAAAGATCGCGATACAGACCTGGATAATAATGACGATAAGCGTAAGCATTATTAATGATAGTGCGGTTTCACCGTCGAGGTGTCAAGCAATACTCTGCGGCAAGCCTTGCATTCCGGTGGCCCGGGAGTATAGTAAAGCTCAAGCTCTTATGGAAGCATGAGGCTCGTACATTTCCCAACCAAACTCGCTAGGAGGTGATTCCCGATGGGGCCAGTCGCTCCGCTACCAGATACCACCGTCATCATCTACATGGGTACGTTCGCCCCGCAGTGCGCGGAGGTGATCTATCGGCCGCTGGCCCGGATCTTCGAAGCACGCGGCTACCCTGTCGTTATGAAATCCCTGCCACGACTTGGTCTCGGCCCACTCGACGAGGCATCCGATGAACTTGCGCTTAGCACGCTCTCGCCAGATCGGCGCTACATCCTGATCGGACACAGTCAAGGTGGCTTGCACGCCTTCCATCTTGCTCGCTACTACGAGCACATGATCTTGGCGGTGATCGGCTTCGGTGTTCCGTTCCACGGTACGCGTCTGGCAAACTTCGGTACGTTGCTGAGGATGATGCCGGCAGTCGGTACCATGGCGGCCCATTCGCGCTACTTGCACGAGCTGCGTGAAGACCAGACCTACCAGGCCGAGAATGTCTACTCGATGTTCTCAGTCCTCGATGAGCTGGTCGTTCCATGGTTCGCCTCGAACGTCGCCGGTGCTCACAACATCATTCTTGCGCCACGCTTCTTGCACCCGATGCTCATCAGGTTCGGACTCAGACGCTCGAACGGCGTGGAGCTCGTCGATGGGTGGGCGGAACACATCGGCGTCATCTGGCACCCCAGTCTCCATCACTACATCGAGTACGTGCTCGATCAGATAGAAGGGAGGCACTCACAGGCAGTGGCCTAAATCCCGCCATAGGTCACTGTCTTTATCCCAGCTTGCTTATACCCTCACACGTTCTTCGTGTGGGGGTTCTTCTGTGATATCATAAGTGTAATTACGTCGATTGTATCTCGGCGCAGCATGTGAAAGACAAAAAACTACTTATCCACAACTTTATCGAGTTATCCTCTGGCCTGCCTCTATATATAGTGTATATACTGGTTATGCTTACGCTACATACAGCGTACTTGCAAATCGCACATCAACATTCGAATACCTAGCATGAAAGGGTGATCCTTATGGGTACACCTCTCGGACTGCAGCGGCGGTTCACATCTCCGGACATCCACCCCTACGACATGGTCACGTGGCGACGGGCAGACGCGCTCATCCCTGACTACAAGACCGGCGGCAACGCCTTCTACCAGCCGGGGGTCGAGTTCCCGGAGGGTTGGTCGCAGGCTGCGATCAACATCGTGGCGCAGAAGTACTTCCGCGGCTCCCTCGGTACGCCTGAGCGTGAGTCGAGCCTGCGGCAGCTCATCGATCGGGTGGTCAACACCATCACCGCCTGGGGCGACAAGGACGACTACTTCGACTCCGAAGAGGAACGCGAGACGTTCCGTGCCGAGCTCACGTACATCCTGCTCACGCAGCGGGCGGCCTTCAACTCGCCGGTGTGGTTCAACATCGGAGTGCCGGGCACCCCGCAGCAGGCCAGCGCCTGTTTCATCCTGTCGGTCGACGACTCGATGCCGTCCATCAAGGACTGGTGGGCCAACGAGGCCCTCATCTTCCAGGGTGGCTCGGGTGCAGGTGCGAACCTGTCGCGTCTGCGCGGCTCCGTGGAGCCGATCGGCGGCAGTGCCAACACCAGCTCGGGACCGCTGAGCTTCATGCAGGCGGCCGATTCGGCTGCGAACGCGATCAAGTCGGGCGGCAAGACCCGTCGAGCGGCCAAGATGGTCATCCTCGACATCGACCACCCCGACGTCCTCGAGTTCATCCGCTGCAAGGCGGAGGCCGAGAACATGGCTCGCGCGCTCAAGCTGTTGCCCGGTTTCGACATGGGCTTCGACGGCAAGCACTCGAGCTGGCTGCCCTTCCAGAACGCCAACAACAGCGTGCGTGTCACCGATGAGTTCATGCGAGCCTACGAAGAGGGTGCCATGTGGTCCCTCTCGGCGCGTCGTGATGGTGAGGTGCTCGCTGAGGTGCCGGCCCGCGAGCTGATGCGAGAGATCGCAGAAGCAGCGTGGGCCTGCGCAGACCCCGGCATGCAGTACGACACCATCATCAACGACTGGCACACCACACCGATGGCCGGCCGCATCAACGGCTCCAACCCGTGCAGCGAGTACATGCATCTGGACGACTCCAGTTGCAATCTCGCCAGCCTGAACCTGCTCGCCTTCGATGCGGCGGACGGTGACTTCGATCTCGATGCCTTCCGGCACACGACCGAGATCATCTTCATCGCCCAGGACATCCTGGTGGGCAACGCCGACTACCCGACCGAGGGTATCGCCCAGGTCAGCCGGGCTTTCCGGCAGCTGGGGATCGGCTTCGCCAACCTCGGTGCCATGCTGATGGCTCGCGGCCTGCCGTACGACTCCGAAGAGGGTCGTGATCTCGCCGCCGCCATCACGGCCGTGCTGACAGGGCAGAGCTACCTCACCAGTACGTGGATGGCCGAGCGGCTCGCGCCGTTCACTGGCTTCGAAGCTGACCGCGAGGCAACACTCAAGGTCCTCGGCAAGCACGCCGCCGCCGCCAACCAGCTCGAGGCCAATTCGCTGCTCGATGGTGTGGTCATGGCGGCTCATGCCATCTGGAGCGAGGTGGTCGAGCGAGCTGGCGAGTACGGCATCCGCAACTCCCAGGCCTCGGTGCTGGCTCCGACCGGCACCATCGGTTTCATGATGGACTGCGACACCACCGGCATCGAGCCGGAGTTCGCGCTCATCAAGACCAAGCAGTTGGTCGGCGGTGGCACCATGCGCATCGTCAATCAGCAGGTGACGCGTGCTCTGCGCCGACTCGGCTACAACGACGCCGAGGCAGAGGCCATCGTGGCCTACATCGACGCGAACGAGTCGATCGCCGGTGCACCCATGCGCCCCGAACACCTGCCCGTCTTTGCGACGGCGGTGGGTGAGGGGGCGATCCACTATCAGGGTCACCTGCGCATGATGGCGGCCTGCCAGCCCTTCCTCTCCGGCGCGATCTCCAAGACGGTGAACTTGCCGGAGGAGGTCACGGTCGAAGAGGTGGAAGCCCTCTTCGTCGAAGGCTGGAGGCTTGGTCTCAAGGCAGTCGCGATCTACCGGGACAACTGCAAGGCCGCACAGCCACTCTCGACTCAGTCGAAGGACGTCGCCAGCCCGGCGGTGTCCGTAGTGCAGAGTCGCGAGCTCTCGCGACAGCGCAACGCCAAGGTCACCGCGTTCAACGTCGCGGGCGTCAAGGGCTTCATCACCGTGGGTGAGTTCGAAGACGGGGCACCTGCAGAGGTGTTCCTCAACGTCACGCGACAGGGCTCGACGCTCTCGGGCATCGCTGATGCCTGGGCGATGACCATCTCGCGAGCTCTCCAGTCCGGTGTGCCCCTCTACGCTCTGGTCAAGATGTACGCCGGGATGCGGTTCGAGCCGGCCGGCATGACTGACGACCCAGAGATCCGCATGTGCACCAGCCTGGTGGACTACGTCGCCAAGCGTCTGGCGTTGAACTACCTCACCGCCGAAGAGCGTGAGGCCCTCAACATCTTCTCCGTGGAGGAGCGCAAGGCTCAGGTGGCAGGTGAGTCGTCTGGCTCGCCGGCCATCCACACCGAGGTGGCCGCTGCTCCAGTGGCGACCGCCCTCGACTCGAATGCGCCTGTCTGCTCCCTCTGCGGGGGGATGATGCAGCGGGCAGGCAGCTGCTTCATCTGTCCCACCGACGGGACGACCAGCGGCTGCAGCTAGCAGCCAGTACCACTTCCCGGTGCGTGTCTTTCTTAGATACGCACCGGTTTTCTTTTTTATTCCGGCCTCGCAATGTCTGGAAAAATGTTGCAAAATCCGCTATAATTCGGCGGTACTTTCATACCGAGATTTTATCTGGTAGATGAGTAGTAAATTTTGGGATGTGGCCAAGTTGGTAAGGCGCCTGTTTCTGGCACAGGAGATCGTAGGTTCGAGTCCTACCATCCCAGCCAAATAGAACGCAACGACATATTTATGTCCTTTTCTTCATTATCACCCCTGTCTTGGGGTGATTTTTTGTTAGTTTGGTTACTCATTTTGTACCTCCTATTAAAGTACGGCTTAATTTAACATTTTGAGCTATTGCTCGGCTAAAATTCGTGTAAATAACAGATACGGCACCCTCGGTATACTCCAGTTTCCTGAATAGTTTGGTTATTATCGTGCGTTTCTGTTCTGAGGTCTTATGGACGTAGATTTCAGACGCTTTCTGAGACAGTTCCAGTAATACTAGCTTCTTGTCTAGGATGACTGATAACGTCTTGTCTACCTTGCCTAGGCGCTCTTCTAGCTCTAGCTTGTTCTGGTTAAGCTCCTGGTGCTTCTGAGCGTACTTCTCCTCACTAATATCACCAGCAAGCTTATCGTCGTATAGATTGCCATCCATACGTTTTATGCGATCTAGTTGCGCCTCGATAGACAAGATCAGCTTAGAGTTATCTTCGATAGTTGCATGGTGCTTGCCGCGCATGGCCTCAGATACCCATTCGATGACTTCGGGAGACGGGCAAACCAAGTTCTGTAACATGCGTGCCACCTCTTCTTCAATTGCATCCTCTCGTAGAAGTTTGCGACCTTGGCACTGAGCACTCTTTCTCTGGCAAGCACCATAGTAGCGTCCTTTTTGAAGCTGCCAAGTTACTAAGCCACCACAACTCGTGCAGTTAATGAGGTTCTTGAATACCGGGTTATGTTGCCTGTATCGTGTTGGCGTTTTACGTCGCATCTTTTTCTGAACTTTATCGAATAGCTCCTTTGATACGAATGTTTCTTGTACACCAGGATAGTCTTTGCCGTTGTGGCGATTGATTCCGATGTAAAACGGATTATTAAGAATGCGTTGCACCTGACTTTTGTAATACGGGTGGCCCTTACGCGTTCGTATACCCATACGCGCCATCTCCTGAGCAACTGAGGCGATCGATTGACTTGGCTCAAGATAGTACTCAAATACTCGTCTCATTAACCCTGCTGTGTCTGGGTTAGGAATATGGACGCGCTTACCATTCTGGGTAACTGTCATATATCCAGGAGGGGGCACGCCAGGCAACCAGCCTTGCGCGAGTTTCTCAGCCCAACCCTTCATTGCTTCTTCTCGTAAGTTATCTATGTAGTTTTTTGCCATAACAACGCGAATTCCCCAGTTAAGCCATTCTTGAGACCTGGAGTTCTTGTGCATGACAAGGGAATCTTTTACAAAGTGAACGCGCTTTGCCTCATCTGCCATTAACCAGTCATTTGTTTCGACAGCGTCATGCAGGTTGCGAACGTGCCGATCAACCTTCTCAACGATTAAGTGCTTTACGTTGTTATCCTCGATGAAGTTCATAGCTTCTTTGAAGATACGGCGTTGCTCAGTTTTAGAAGCAGACTCAGCTATCTCAAAGCTTTTAAGTGAATTCAGTCCTTTATCAACGGCGTAACTATTAAGTAATCGCTTCTGCGCTGGTAACGAATAACCCTCGTCCTCCTGCCGCTTGCTAGATACCCGAGCGATAATAACGGCTTTATTCTCGCTACTCATCGTCAGGCTCACTTTGTTGACCTAGTAGTTCGTAGAATGTAAGTAGAGACTCGCCGATCTCGATAACTTCGGCTTCTTCAATATGCCTTGATTGCTCACGTTCAAGGATAAGGCGTAGTGCCTCGATCGTTTCTTTAGGAATTGTTCCAGCTATACCCTCTACAGACATAATAGTTATCCTTACCCCTCTATTATACTATCCGAGCACGGATAGTTGCAAGGGTTTTCATAGATAAAGTTATCCACAATAGTTACCATGTCCATATGGTACTTATTTAAAACATTTAACAGATATAGAATATACTTATTTACTCATCCTCTTATATATAGTATATATAGATGAGAAGAACAAAGATGAGAGGCATAGTCATGGAAGTCCCAATACGCAGAAACAAGCTCAATGCTAAACAAATCCAACTCCTCAAAACTATCTACAAATTCAGATTCATTACTCTTTCTTTATTAGCTCAGTACCGCCACAGTGATCAATCAAGTTTAAACAGAAATCTACAACGCCTAGTTGATCAGAAGTACATAATCAAGCAGTACGACAACTCATACCGCATTGACCGCAAAGGCGCTCGCTTTAGTCTTGCACCTACTGCTATTACTTGGTTGATGAAAAACTCTGACTTAAACCACAAGACACTGCATGCCATGTATAACAAGTCCGAGGAACCCTTTGTCTTGCAAAGTCTAGCAGTTATGGAAACGGCTATTAGTCTTAAAGAAACCTATCCTGATATTTTTTACTTATACAGCGCTTCAGAAATATCCCGGGACATCGATTTTCCTAAACCTCGTCCACACCTCTATTTACGCAGAATTGAAACCGATGACCAGAAACTAAACGAGTACTTCGTTGAACTACACCACACCGATCAGCCATTTTTAATCCGGCAACGCTTCAAAGAACTCGTACAGCACTATGACGACGAAGGTTGGCCTGATGGTGATTATCCAGGATTGCTATTTATTCTTGGCACTGCTCGGCAAGAGGCTTCATTTGCACGATTCACTCGTGAAGTACTTGATGCAGCAGGGATAGATGATCTTCGGGTACTCACAACAACATATAAAGCTCTGGTGTCGACTCCGTATCATGCGGCCGTTTGGACAAATATAAATGAAACAAAGAACTTAATAACTATTTGAGCAGTTTACCGTCTTGCCCAGGACGAAAAAACCGAGGAACTAGTAGTCCTCGGCAAGCATTATGGTAAGTGTTCGGCGACACATCTTATCGAGTGGGTCACACCAGAACTTCAAGTCCTGATCGTAGTAGTCAATCTTCCAGAAGATTTTCTTACCTTCAAATTTTAGTGATCCAAAGTCATGCTCTCCATGCGGATCGTTATTCTCGTTGAAGTTATTGAAATTCTCAACTGCTTGAGATAACCCAACCAGATCCATAATCCCATCACGTACCCCTGCCGTGTAGAACACATCTAGGCACATACCGCGGAACCTATCGTTTAATTTTGCGATATCTTGAACTTGAGTTTCCATGAAACCCTCCTTTGTTAATTCTTGAGAGGACTTTCTGCCTCTCTGGCAAAGGAGACTCGGGCTGCAACCAAAAGTGTCAAGGTGGAGACTGAAAGTACTACCTTGATGCTTTTGGTTCACCCGTACAATGAGAAGACAGAGGGAGGAAGTCTATAATCAGATAACCTCTTTTCTACTTTTTTCTAAAAATCTTCAAATATTTAAGAATTCTCAAGACAGCTCATTGATTGTAAAAAGTATGAAGTTTTTTGCTCGCTCTTCTTCATGGAGGACTTGGCCAACCTGCCACATCTCTGCAATTTCTATAAGATTTTTCCATTCAGGATATTCCTGCTTTGCCCATGTGGCTGCAACTTTCTTCGATGACATACTCCGCAACTTTATGTTCCGCAGAAGGCGGCACATTGTCACAACGGCGTAGGCTTGTAGGTGGCTACTGTCATAACCCTCGCGTTCAAACGGCTTTGGCTTTTTTGCTGTTTCTGCCCAACGGCCATTTAAGTCTTTCAGTGTGGCTTCAGCGACCATTTCCATATCAACATTTGGAAATACTTTTTTTGGCTCTGGCCCATACAATGCCAGTCCATGATTCCTCAGGTTATACATATCTGGTGCCCAATTGTAGCCATACACTGGGTCTGGTTTTCGAAATTCGCCTCCGTTTACGAAGGGTCTCGCTTCCTTGGGTGGGTCGGTACTGGTAAGCATATCTACAGTCAGATATGAACCATCAATTCGTTTTTTCCATTTAGGATATAATTTACCAACACGATCATGCATCTCCGCAAGGTCTTTACGTTGCGAGTCTGTTAAGGGGCTGCTTATAATGGTGATAAAATCTATATCACTACTCAGAACATCAAAGTCGCCGTAAGACAGTGATCCGGTTAAATATAAGCCTACAAGCTGATTGCCCAACACATGTTTCATGCCAGTTACTAAAGCTACGAGAATAGCTTGTATTTCGGAGGCTGTGCCAGCATCCAGGCTACTGAGGGCTACTAGTATCTGACTAGGCAATTTTTCATCGCTTGTTGTTGCATTCTCTCTTTGAGTATTCATATTTTAATCTTAACACTTTAGCTCAGTTTTTGGAGTCAGGTATCAATTTGGACTTTTTTCTAACAACTTCAAATATTTAAGAGTTATTTTATAACTTATTGCTACACTCGATATATGAGTAACAATAATCAAGACCCAACGCTGGCTGAGGCGCTGCATCAACTTGCAGATGTATGGCAAGATTTTGCCGATCTGTGCGACGAGCAGGCCGATCAGATCATACGAGAGCTAAAGCGTTAGTTTAACTTATACCTAGCCATCCAAAGTTTGGTTGCTCGTCTCTTGGCAGCTTGAATCCTTTTAGAATGGTCAAATTCTCCATTCCAACATAGCTGTAGTGGAAGATGACTGACTCTGTTAATTATGTTATTATTACAGTGTTAAGCTAAGAATAAAAAGATGCCAGAAAAACCAACGCCAACAGATGGCGAGCAATCGCTAGAAGGTCCACAGAAAACTGCTCAGCAGCTTTCCTCAGGTATGCTCGACTACTATTCCCCGAAGGCAAACTTGTTGAAACAAGAGGCCTGGCCGCTAAGGCAGATACCGAGAAATTAGTATCTGATGGCACTAAGACAATTTTTCAAGCCACTGTAATTACCGACGATGGTTTGCTCGCCATGGCCGACATAATCACACGAGATGATGCATCTGAATCCTGGACGCTATACGAAGTTAAGTCAACCAACTCAATCAAAAAAGACCATATCCTCGACCTCTCTTTCCAGCGTGTGGCATTTGAAGACGCCGGCTACACTATTGGTAAAGTAAAGGTTATTTATCTCAACAAAGACTACAGACGACGACCGCAGGTTGTGCCAAAAGACTTGCTGATGGAGTCCGATGTAACTTCTGAAGTAGCTGAACTTGTTGAAACCCTCCGTGCTCAAACCCAGGATGCACTAAAGTATCTCAATCTTACCGATGAGCCTAGCGGTTGTAGTTGCCGACTCAACTCAAGATCTAAACACTGCCCCACGTTCCATTATCTAAACCCGGACATTCCAGAGTATTCAGTGTTCAATATTAGTAGAATAAACGGAAAAAAGCTTGCTCTGCTCGTAGACAATGACATCGTTAATGTTCATGATGTGCCAGAAGATATAAAGCTATCGGTGATCCAGCAGAATCAGGTGGACGCCGAAAAAACTAAGCAGCCAAAGATAGATAAAGCTGCAATCGCAGACACCTTGAATGAACTCGAATTCCCACTCTATTTTCTCGACTATGAGACAGTTTCTACGGCATTACCTCTCTACGGGGAATGTAAACCCTATCAACAGATACCGTTCCAGTACTCACTACACGTTTTGAGGGACCCTAACGGCACCTTGGAGCACTACGAGTATCTTTCTCATGATTCGACCACACTACCTGCTCATGAGCTTCTGAGTAACCTCAAACAACAAATTGGACCGAGCGGCAGTGTCATCACCTGGAATAAGTCGTTTGAAATGGGTAGAAACCGTGAAATGGCAGAGCAGTACCCCGAATTTGCTGAGCTTATGAATAGTATCAATGACAGAGTATTTGATCTCATGGAAGTATTTAGTAAGCAATACTATGTCCATCATAAGTTTAAAGGCAGTAGTTCAATCAAAAAAGTATTGCCAGTGCTTGTTAACGGCTTTACTTATGATGATATGGATATATCTAATGGCCAAGCTGCTGCACTGCGTTGGTACGAAGCAGTGACGTCTGATGACCCCGAATTAGCCAGCGCTACATACGAATCACTTCTTGAATATTGTAAGCTTGATACACTTGCGATGGTTGAGATATATAAAACTCTCAAAAATGTTTGACAGCACATCACACTTATGGTAATATCTAAGCCAGTATTTAATTCAGGAGAACATATAGATGATAAGAATCGCACGAGCAAAGTAGTCGCACAAGCGTCTTTTTTCGTATGATGCTTTCCTATTAGTTTAACTTCTTGTAAAAAAGCCGAGCACTTGCGTGACTACTCACCTGAATGCTCGGCTTTTTGTTTTGGAGAAAACTATGTTTAATCTATATAAAATTGCAAAATCATATA
>Ga0154020_10010502_pt1 | contig 10587 bp, 8 predicted proteins | sample Klosneuvirus_201_FD_109709 | JGI IMG/M metagenome (GOLD analysis project Ga0154020, IMG submission 109709) | Active sludge microbial communities from wastewater, Klosterneuburg, Austria - Klosneuvirus_20160825_MG | ecosystem: Engineered > WWTP > Aerobic digester > Activated sludge | place...
GCAACCCGGTGAATTCATCCACACCTTCGGCGACGTGCATTTGTACAACGACCACTTGGAACAAGCGCAATTGCAACTCACGCGCGACTGTCGTCCACTGCCGAAATTGGAGATCGACCCAACCGTGACCGATCTGTTCGACTTCGAATTCGAACACTTCACGCTGACCGATTACGATCCGCACCCGCACATCAAAGCCGCCGTTAGCGTATGATCGTTTCGGCCATCGTCGCCATGGCACGAAATCGTGTCATTGGTCGGGACAGCGATCTGCCTTGGAGCTTGCCGGACGACATGAAGTTCTTCCAGCAAACGACAACGGGGCACCACGTGATCACCGGCCGAAAGAACTACGAGACCATTCCACCGAAATACCGGCCGCTGAAGAACAGGGTGAATATCGTGGTCACCCGTAATTCAGAATACGAAGCACCAGGTGCTTTGGTCGTTCATTCACTGAACGCAGCGTTGGAATTTGCCCGAACTGCTGGTGAGACGGAAGTGTTCATCATCGGTGGCGGGCAGATCTACACCGAAGCGCTGGAAAAGAAGCTTGTGGACCGGATCTACCTCACCGAGGTGGAAGCTGAAATTGACGGAGATACATTGTTCCCGGAGCTTGATCCGGATCAATGGAAAGAGGTGAGCACCGAAAAGCATCCGGCCGACGAAAGGCACGAATTCGCCTTTCGTTTCGTTGTATTGGAACGAATACGTTGAACTATTTGCTTCCGATCGCGTCAAACAAGCCAAACGCCCTTGATATGCGCACTAAGATCATCGTATTGCTCGCCGCTTCCTTCGTTCTTGTGCTTTCCTCTTGTAGAAAGGAAAAAGAAACACCTCTCGATTTGGACTATACCAGCGCCAGCGACAATAGCAAGGCAGAGAACGTGTTCAATGACATGCTCCTGCAAGTGGACAACGCCGTTGATGCCAATGGCCTGCGTGACCTCTGCGCACCGATCGTCTCCTTTGACACCAGTGCAACACCACGCACGATAACGGTCGATTTCGGTAATGTGAACTGCACCGCCACGAACGGCAGAATACGTCGCGGACGGATCCATGTGAGCTACACCGGCCTCTACCGCGAACCCGGAACGGTGATCACCATCACACCGGATAACTACCACGTGAACAATATCTTGGTGCAAGGAACCAAGACCGTGACCAATCTCGGCCCCAATGCGCAAGGTCAGCCGACGTTCAGTGTAGTAGTGAACGGTACCCTGACCGCTGATGATGGAAGCTGGACCTCCACACACCAAGCGCAGCGCGTTCGCACCTGGTTGGAAGGATCGAACACAGCACAGATCGATGATGATGTCTATTCGATCACAGGGAACGGTAGCGGTGTCAACCGCAATGGAGTGGCATACACGCTCAACATCACGAATGCTCTACGCGTGCAGGTCGGTTGTCCATGGATCATGCAAGGAACAGTGCGGATCACCCCTACGGGCCGCCCCGAAGTGACGATCGATTACGGCTCAGGAGCTTGTGACGGAAACCTCAGCGTAACGGTGAACGGCACTACCTACAACGTCACGATCGGCTAGTCCGAGCGGTACCTCGCAGGAGCATTTTCCGTTCATCCGGATACACCTCCGTTAGCTCCTTAGCATTCCAAACCATTCGTCCCACCCCTTGCCGTTCATCACGTAGTCGTTGATGTTGGCCGGTTCGATGGTCTAGTTTCGGTGCGGTGAACAAGGATCTTGTTCCTCCGCAATGAACTACTTCAAGAACACCCCGATCCATTATCGGATCATTCTTATCACCGCAGGGGTGCTCGCGACGCTGTTCCTGTTCCAGGCCTACATGCACCACTATGTGTATGCTGACCTGAAGGACCTTGGCGATTTCAATTGGTGGCGCGAAGCTCCCGTTCCCTACCTCAACTTCTTGTTCTGGGCCCTGCTCACTCCGTTGGTGTACATGATCCTGCGTCGCTGGCCCTACTCCGTGCGCCCGTTGCTGAAGACCTTGCTGGTCCACATCGCCTTCAGCTTGCTCATCGCTTCCCTCCATGAAGTGGTCACCTCGGCCATCTATTACGCCATTCTGCAACACATCGGGGACTTCGACCTGAGCGATCCAAAGAATCGAAGCTGGGCATACAGCGCACTTGCCCCCGCGATCCTTTCCCGCACCATGGAGTATTGGGTGCTCATGGGCGTCTTGATCGCGTTGGAGAACGTTCGGGAACAACGCCAAGAACACGAACAATTGTTGCGCCTACAGCACGAATTGCAAGTGAGCCAATTGGACGCATTGAAGAAACAACTGCAACCACACTTCCTCTTCAATACCCTGAACACAGTGAGCGCGTTGATGGACGATAACATCGGCGACGCACGTACCGTCTTGAGCAAGCTGGGTCAGCTTCTCCGCATGACCTTGGAAAAGGTGCAACGCGATAAAGTACCCCTTGAACGCGAGGTGGACCTGATCGCGAACTACCTGGGGATCGAAGCCATCCGATTTCGAGATCGGCTTGTCGTGGAGTATGAGATCCCTGCTGAGTTGCATGATCTTATAGTGCCAACGATGGTGCTGCAACCTTTGGTGGAGAACGCGATCAAACACGGGCACGACGGAACGAGCGAAGGAGTCGGCATTCTGGTGAAGGCTTCCAAGAAAGGCGATCAACTGTGCCTAGAGGTCATGGACAACGGAAAAGGTTGCCCGGATGTCAGCAAGGCAATGGAAAGTGACGGCATCGGTCTACGGAATATCCGCGAACGCATCCGGCTGCTTTATGGTGAACATGGATCATTCACAGTGCGGTCCGATCACGGAAAAGGCTTTCACGTAACGATCATGCTCCCGATCGAGCACGCTCCCAAACCCACCACACCTGAACTACGAAGGACATGAAACTCATCCGTAGCATCATCGTCGACGACGAACCCGCAGCACGTGCACGCATTGTCCGGCTATTGGCCCAAGACCCTGAACTCGAACTGGTCTCCGAATGCCGCAACGGCATGGAAGCCATTGAGGCCGTGAACAAACACAGACCCGACCTGATCTTTTTGGATGTGCAGATGCCACAGATGAACGGGATCGAAACGCTGGACAAGATCCCAGAGGACCGCAGGCCCGTCGTGATCTTCGTTACCGCACACGACCATTATGCCCTCAAAGCATTCGACCGCAATGCCGTGGACTATCTGCTGAAGCCGTACGATGACGAACGCTTCTTCTCGGCATTGGAGAAGGCCAAGGAACACATCGAGATGCGCATGAACAGCAAGCTCACCGGAAAGCTGTTGAGCTTGATGCGGGAACACATCCAAGCCCGCAGCGAATACACCGAACAATTCACCGTTCGCGACAAGGGCCGGGAATACAAAGTACACGTGGACGATCTGGTCTTCTTACGTGCGGAAGGCAATTACGTCCGCCTTCAAATGAAGGACAAGAACCATCTCCACCGTATGACCATGAATACCGTGGGATCGGAACTGGACCCTGTGCGTTTCCTGCGCATCCACCGCAGCTACATCGTGAACGTAGCGCACATCCGGAGCACGCGCTACAGTGGCAACAACGAATTCATCTTCAGCATGGCGAACGGTGAACGCATCGTGAGCGGCCGCAGTTACAAAGAGCAGATCGCGAAAGCGTTGCAGGAACAGTCGGTTTAAGGCGCTGGCATTTTTGCGGTTTACCTTCGCCGCATGCAATTCAATCAATTGAAAGAACGCGTTTACCGTGTCGCACTCCTCGCCCTAGCAGTACTCACGGCACCCTTTACACTTTACACGGTAGCCCAACGCCCCCCCGCACAACCCAACGCCGCCGAGATCCTGCACAAGATGCAGAAGCTCCAAGTGGTCGGTAGCGTGTTGTACATCGTGGCACATCCGGATGATGAGAACACCAAACTGATCGCATGGCTCGCCAACGGCAAGAAAGTGCGTGCCGGGAATCTGAGCCTTACCCGCGGTGATGGCGGACAAAACTTGATCGGACCAGAACTCGGCGACGCGCTCGGCATCATTCGCACGCAAGAATTGATGGAAGCACGACGCATCGATGGCGGCGAGCAGTTCTTCACCCGCGCTGTTGATTTCGGCTACAGCAAAAGCGCCGACGAGAGCTTTGATAAGTGGGGCAAGCAGGAAGTGCTGAGCGATGTGGTGCGCGTGATCCGCATGTTCCGGCCGGACATCATCATCACGCGCTTCTCCACCGAGCCCGGTGGAACGCATGGGCATCATACCGCAAGTGCCATCCTCGCGCACGAGGCCTTCGACTTGGCCGGTGATCCGAATGCTTTTCCTGAACAACTGAAAGAAGGGTTGGAAGTGTGGCAACCGCGTCGCCTCTTCCACAACGGTAGCACCTGGTGGCGAAAGGACCTTGCGGATATCGTGAAGACCGACAAAGATTGGTTCGCCGTGGATGTGGGTGGATACGATCCGCTGTTGGGCCTGAGCTACACCGAGATCGCCGGACGGAGCCGGAGCATGCACAAGAGCCAAGGCTTTGGTGCCGCTGAAACGCGCGGTGAGCAGCTTGAATACCTGCACTTCGAAAAAGGCGATCGGCCCAAAGGCGATGACATTTTCGAGGGGATTGATATGACGTGGGGGAGGGTGAAGGGGGGATCTGAATTCGAAGAACGAGTAATAGCTATTGAACAGGCTTTCGACCCGAACGTTCCGGGCAGGTCCGCAGGTATTTTGGAGGCTTTGAGGGTCGACCTAGAGAGAAGTACTATCAACAAACCCTTGATCACGTATCTACAAAGTGAGCTAAACCATTTGCTCCAACACGTGAGCGGTGTCTCGATCGAAATACTAGGCAACTCCCAAACCTTTCCGACCGGTTCGTCCGTCGAGTTGAAAATGGATGCGCTTGTGAGGCAAGCTGTGGATCTCAGCATCACGGAATTGATGAACGACCATGGTGGGTCGTTCAAGGGGGTCGATTTGAAACAAGGTCGGCCAGAGTCCCGGTCCGTTGATTTCAATGCGATGAACCAAGTTGATCAACCGTTCTGGCTAAATCGACAGCGGATCGGCAGCTTGTATTCGATCGATCCAGCATTGCTGATCGGCGCGCCGGTTCTGAACACAACACTTACGCAGACAGTGGCATTGAGGAATGCACGAGGCGATGCGCTAATACCAATCCAAGCCCAGTACAAATGGGTCGACCGCGTGGACGGCGAACGTATCCGTCCGGTCTACATCACACCCGTAGCATCCATCATCCCCAAAACCGAAATCCTTGTTGCAACGGGCGGCACACAAACCATCGAGGTGGAAGTGGAAGCGCTTACCGATAGCCTCACCGGCCAAATCAACATTACACTGCCCGAAGGCTGGGGCACCACCAAGGACCTGAAAGTGGTGAACATCGCGAAGCGCAACGAACGCCAAAGCTTCACCTTCCAACTGATGCCCGGCGAAAAGGCAAAAGGCGGTGCAGTGCAATTCGAATTCAGTGGCCCTAAGGGAAAGGCAGACCGCACGCTACACGAGATCGACTACCCGCACATTATGCCGCAGGTCTACTACACGCCCGCCGAAGTGAAATTGATCCCGCTGGATGTGAAGGTGAATGCTAAACGTGTGGGCTACATCAAAGGCGCTGGCGACGATGTGCCACAAGCGATCGAACGGCTCGGCGTTGCAGTGGATATGATCGATCCTTCTACCGCCACCTTGGAGAGTATTTCGAAATACGATGCGATCGTGGTCGGCATTCGCGCATACAACACGGAGAAAGCCATGGCGCATTTCAATCCGGTGTTGATGAAGTTCGTGGAAAATGGCGGAACCGTGGTGGCCCAGTACAATACGATGAGCCGCGACATGATGCTGCCCGATTCACTGATCGGTCCCTACCCATTCAAACTATCGCGCGACCGCGTTACCGTTGAAGAAGCACCACCAACTTTTCTCGATCCGAAACACCCATTGTTGAACTCACCGAACAAGATCACACTCGCCGACTTCGAAGGCTGGGTGCAGGAACGTGGGCTCTACTTCGTTGGTGAACGCGATCCGAAATACACCGCGTTGATCAGCTGGAATGACCCCGGCGAAGACCCGATGGATGGAGCCTTGGTCACCTGCGACTACGGCAAAGGACGGTACGTGTACACGGGCATTAGTTTCTTTCGGGAGTTGCCAGCGGGGGTGGCGGGTGCGTATAGGCTTTGGGCGAACTTGATCAGTAAGAAGGTGGAACGCTGATGACGCTGAAAGGAATGATGAACGCTGATAAATACGAGGACTTTGTTGAGGGTTGTCAGTTGTCGGTCACCCCCGCCGGGCTATGCTGCGCGCGGACCTGTGTGACGGTGGAAACCGACAACCAACAACTCCTTCAACCCTCCCCTGATCATGCATTACATTGACTGGATAATCCTTCTCGGCACCCTCGGCTTCATCGTGGGCTACGGAGTGTGGAAGACGCGTGCATCGAACACCAGCGATAGCTTCCTCCGTGGCGGTACCGATAACAAATGGTGGGCCGTTGGCTTGAGCGTAATGGCCACGCAGGCCTCCGCGATCACCTTCCTTAGCACACCTGGCCAAGGCTTTTTGGATGGCATGGGCTTTATCCAATTCTACTTCGGACTGCCGTTCGCGATGCTGGTGATCGGCTTCGTGTTCATCCCGCTCTACTACAAATGGAAGGTGTACACGGCGTACGAATTCATCGGCAAACGTTTCGACGGACGTACACGATTGCTTACTGCCGGGCTCTTCTTGTTGCAGCGCAGCCTCGCAGCAGGGATCACGATCTATGCGCCGAGCATCATACTCAGTAAAGTGTTGCATTGGCCGCTCTCGTGGACCTGCGTGTTCATCGGCGCGCTTGTGATCCTGTACACGACCTCGGGCGGCGCGAAGGCTGTGGGTGTGACACACAAGCAGCAGATGGCCGTGATGTTCCTCGGGATCTTCGCTGCCTTCGGTTTCACGGTGTACTACCTCAGCGGCGATGTGTCCTTCTCGGAAAGCATCGCTCTGGCCGCCTCGTTGGACAAAATGAACATCGTGGACACTTCCTGGGATCCGACCACGAAGTACACGCTATGGAGCGGACTGATCGGAGGCTTCTTCCTTCAGCTTTCCTACTTTGGAACCGACCAAAGCCAAGTGCAACGCTATCTAGGCGGAAAGGATGTGAAGCAAGCGCGACAAGGCTTGTGGATGAACGCAGCGCTGAAGATCCCGATGCAGTTCTTCATTCTGCTCACGGGTGTGCTGGTGTTCGTGTTCTACCTGTTCAATGGTTCACCCGTGCATTGGAACGCAGCGAACATGAAGGCCATGGAAGCTTCTCCCGTGGGACCCGAGATCACCGATCTGAATGCCATGCAAGCGGCGAACCAAGTCATCGTGAAGGAGCGCTCCATCGCGTGGGTGGATGCTGAGCGAAGTGGAAGCCAACCCGCAATGGCGAGCGCACAAAGCGCGCTGAACGAAGCCTTGGATCAGGATCAGGTGTTGCGCGATGAAGCCACAGCGCTGTTGCGCAACGAATTTCCTGACCGCGAGGCGAACGACAAGGATTACATCTTCGTCAGCTTCATCATGGATCACTTGCCCATCGGGATCGTGGGGTTACTGCTGGCCATGATCTTCAGTGCAGGCATGAGCAGCACGAGTGCCGAACTGAGCGCTTTGGCAACGACCAGTGTTGTGGACGTGGTGCGAAAAGAACGAAGCGATGGGCAACAGGTAGTAGAGACCAAGTGGGCCACTGTGATCTTCGGAGTAATGGCGCTCTGCTTCGCTGCGATCTTCTCCCTGTTCGAGAACCTGATCCAAGCGGTGAACATCCTGGGGTCGTTGTTCTATGGCACGATCCTCGGGATCTTTTTGGTGGCTTTCTTCGTGAAACGTGTGGGTGGCACGGCGGTGTTCGTAGCAGGCATCGTTGCGCAGTTGTTGATCCTGTTGCATTTCGGATTGGACCAGAAGGATGTGTTTGCGACGTTACTTCCTGATGGGACCATTCACGACCCGATCGAGGTCGCCTTCCTGTGGTACAATTTGATCGCACCTGCGATCGTGGTCGTGTTGGCGTTGCTGTTGCAAACTCTATTACCACTAGCGCCGAACGTTCAATCCGCATAGGCGGAAATGGATTTGCTCGAAGGATCCAACAAAAGGGAACGCCCTTCCGGAGGGTCCGAAAGGGCGTTCAACATTAAAGGAAGAAAGGATCACTTCCCTCCTTTCATGGTATTCTCCATAAGGTCACGATTCATCTTCACATAGGCTTCGTTCTTCGCCTCTTGTGCCAATTTCATGCTCTCCTCGGCAGTTGCCACTGCTTCCTTGTTCATTCCGTTAGCGGCTTGGGCGCGAGCCAACGTATGGACGTTGTAATACTTCTTCTCCATGCTCACGCTCTTCGTAGCCCACTCCAGAGCTTCCTTGGTCATCACATTGCGATCGAGGGCAAAACGTGCCGCGCCATTGTAACCGCCGGACTTCACATCTGGTTCGGACAAGGCCTTCTTGATGTTCGCGATCCCTTGCTCGGTTGCTGGAGCATCCATGGGAAGACGCACTTCCGTATTCGCCCAACGCAATACCAAGTTGGCCTTGTCGTCCTTCACATCGGCAAACTCCACAGTGAATGTCTCCGTATCATTGGACTTCACACTAGGTGCCTTTACGCGAAGCACATCCTCTTCTTCCTTGCGGTCCCCTTCGCCCCACAATTCCGTGTTCTTGTTGAAGATGATCTCCCAAGCCTCTTGATGTGGAACGGTGAACAGCGAATACTCTCCTTTCTCCAGCTTTTGACCATCGATCATAATGGTGCCATCCGTGGTGAACAAGGTGGCCTTGTTGGCACCCGTGCGCCATACCGCATCAAATGGAACGAGTTCGCCGAAGACCTTACGACCCTTTGCACTTGGGCGTGAATAGGTCACCGAGATATTGGTCAGGCCAACGACCTGTTCAACTTTTCCCAGTGGACTTGCTTGTGGCAGGTCTTGGGCGGTTGCGCTAATGGTGAGCAGCGCGGCCATGGATAATGCAATTGCTTTCATGCTGTAGTTTGTTCGTTTCAGGCCCTATGGCCGTTCGTGTTTTGTAAAAGGAGCACGAAGGTAAGCAACCATGAGTGAACTGATCCACCGAAAAGCCCGTGTGAAATAGGTTCCGGACCTATCCAAACAAGGCAAAGCCGGACCTTACGTGAAGGGGGCCTCACATGCCTTGCAACCCGGATAATTCCAGAATGAGCTTTGGTTCACCGACCGAAAGCCCTCAAGCCACCTTGAGGTTGCTCAAACGCGAACGTTCGAACTTCTCCCGCGCATAGCTCAAGGTAACCCGCAGTTCTGCGGGTCGTTCTTGGCTACCGGGCATCTCGTACATCGCATCGGTCATGATCGCTTCGCAGATGCTGCGCAAGCCACGTGCACCTAGACGATAATCAAAGGCCTTTTCCACGATGAAATCCAGGACCTTCTTATCGAAAGAGAGCTTCACCTTGTCCATGTCGAACAACTTCACGTACTGCTTCACCAAAGCGTTCTTGGGTTCGGTGAGGATCCTGCGCAGGCTTTCACGGTCCAACGGATCGAGATAGGTGAGCACAGGGAAACGCCCGATCAATTCAGGGATAAGACCAAAAGAGCGCAGGTCGGTCGGGCCAACATACTGCAACAGATGTTCATCGTTGATGCGCTGTTCCTTGCTCGCACTGTATCCAACGGCACTGCTCTTAACACGGCGCGCAATGATCTTTTGAATGCCATCGAATGCACCGCCGCAAATGAACAGGATGTTCTTGGTGTCCACTTGGATCAACTTCTGCTCGGGGTGTTTGCGACCACCTTGGGGAGGAACGCTCACTATGCTGCCTTCCAACAGTTTCAGCAATGCCTGCTGCACCCCTTCGCCGCTCACATCACGTGTAATGCTTGGCGTGTCGCTCTTGCGGCTGATCTTGTCGATCTCATCAATGAACACGATGCCACGCTCGGCTTTGCTCACATCGTAATCGGCGGCTTGCAGCAAGCGGCTCAAGATGCTCTCCACGTCTTCACCGACATAGCCCGCTTCGGTCAACACGGTGGCATCGGCAATGGCGAACGGAACGTTCAACATGCGTGCGATCGTCTTGGCGAGCAAGGTCTTTCCACTTCCGGTCTCCCCCACTAGAATGATGTTGCTCTTCTCGATCTCCACATCATCGGTGGTGCTCACGGGCTTCTGCAATAAACGCTTGTAATGATTGTACACCGCAACGCTCAATACCTTCTTCGCATCCTCCTGTCCGATCACATATTCGTCCAGAAAACGCTTGATGTCCGGTGGTCGTTGGATGATCAGGTTACCCTCCATCTCTGAACGTGAGCGCTGGCTCAATTCCTCGGATATGATGTTCTGCGCTTGTGCAATGCAACTATCGCAAATATGCCCAGTGATGCCTGCGATCAATACGTTCGTGTCTTGTTTGTCACGACCGCAGAATGAGCACTTGATGTCTTTCTTATCCATTGGGTTGGGATGTATCCGAACGCTGCATGTTCGAATAGCTTCGCAAGATACGACGAAGGCCGGGTGGTTGTCCACCCGGCCTTCA
>Ga0154020_10010503_pt1 | contig 10587 bp, 5 predicted proteins | sample Klosneuvirus_201_FD_109709 | JGI IMG/M metagenome (GOLD analysis project Ga0154020, IMG submission 109709) | Active sludge microbial communities from wastewater, Klosterneuburg, Austria - Klosneuvirus_20160825_MG | ecosystem: Engineered > WWTP > Aerobic digester > Activated sludge | place...
GCCAAGATGCTGGGCATGAACCGCAACACGCTGCGCAAGAAGCTGACCGAGCTCGGCATCCCGTCGAAGTAGCCCCCTCGAAGCGCAGCTTCGAGGAGGCTATTCCGGTCCGGTTCCTTCCTTTGCCAGCGGGGCAGTGGCCCAGGCCACACACCGCGGGCCGGTTTGGGCCATAATCAGCGCATGAAGAAGGCCTGGCTTGTGGTGTCCCTGGGCGCGGCCGCTTTCGGGTGCGCCCCCAACACGCGGTTTCGCAACGCCGCGGTGGTGCCGGCGATGACGCCCGTGATGAGCACGGGGCGGCCGCTCGATCACCAGGCCCGCGTCGAGGCCTACGGCAGCTACACCGACAACCTGACCGACCTGTTCCCGCAGAAAGAGAGCACCCCGGCGCTGCATGTCGCGCATGGCATGGGCGGCGTCGGCGGCAAGTTCCGGCTCGGGCCCATCACCGACATCGGGGCGCGCTTCGAGGTCGGCCCCTACGACTCGGCGCAGCACTCCGCGGTCGGCACCCCGCCGGTGCCCGGCCACAAGAGCGTGGTCGGCGCCGGCATCACGCTGGGCGGCCACTATGTGCACCGTAGCGGCTTCGCGCTGGGCGCGGTCTACGAGGGCACCGCCTACTCGGTGCCCTGGGCGCAGTGGGAGTGCGACGGCTCGGCGTCGCCGTGCCCGGCGCGCCTCAACCTGCCGGTCGGCGACGACCTGCCCGGCTACCACCTGTCCGACGAGGGCACCGAGACGGTCTACATCAACCAGCTGTCGCTGCTGCCCAGCTACAAGCGCGACATCTTCACCGGCTTCATCGGCATGAGCGTGCGCGGCACCATCGAGAACGTCGGCTTCTCCGACAGCTCGACCAACGGCAACCTGCCCTCGACCGGCAAGCCGGCCGTCCTGTTCACCGTGGGCGGCGAGCTGGCCTTCGACCGCTTCCGCGTCCTGATGGAGGCGCACCGCGCCAGCGGGAACCCTGGCAACAGCACCTGGGGCTTCGGCCTGTCGATCGGCTACGAGCTCGGCGAGCCGGTGCACCGCCGCACGGCGCCGCAGCCCGACCCGTACGCGCCGCCGGTGGGCTACCCGCCGCCGGGGTATCCGCCGCCGGCAGGGTATCCGCCGCCCGGTGGCTATCCGCCGCCCGCCGGGTATCCGCCGCCCGGCGCCCCTGCGCCCACGCCCGCGCCGACGCCTGACCCGGTGACGCCCGCGCCCGGGGATCCCTACGCCCCGCAGTAGCCAGGCTTGCCTCGTGAGGTCAGGCGGCACGATCCCCTCGCGTTCAGGGTTCACGCTGTGTACCGTTCAACCCGCGCATGACCCAGCTCACTCGCGGGGAAGCCGAGTTCCTCCTCTACCAGACCGCCGACGGCCGCACGCGCGTCGAGGTGCGCTTCGACGGTGAGACGGCGTGGCTTTCGCTCGGGCAGATGGCCGAGCTGTTCCAGCGCGACAAGTCCGTCATCTCCCGCCACATCAAGAACGTCTTCGAGGACGGTGAGCTCGACCGGGCAGCAGTTGTTGCAGAATCTGCAACAACTGCCGCCGATGGGAAGACCTACCAGGTCGAGTACTTCAACCTCGATGTGATCATCTCGGTCGGCTACCGCGTGAAGTCCCAGCGCGGCACGCAGTTCCGCATCTGGGCGACGCAGCGGCTCCGCGAATTCATCGTGAAGGGCTTCGCGATGGACGATGAGCGCCTCAAGCGTGCCGGCGGCGGAAACTACTTCGAGGAGCTGCTCGCTCGCATCCGCGACATCAGGTCGTCGGAGAAGGTGTTCTGGCGCAAGGTGCTCGACATCTACGCGACCAGCATCGACTACGACCCCCGCGTGGAGACCTCCCAGCTATTCTTCAAGACCGTGCAGAACAAGATGCATTGGGCCGCGCATGGCCAGACCGCGGCGGAGGTCATCGCCACCCGCGCCGATGCAACCAAGCCGAACATGGGCCTCACGAGCTGGGGGGGTGAGGTGCCACGCAAGGCGGACGTGGCGATCGCCAAGAACTACCTCGGCGCCGAGGAGCTCGAGGTCCTCAATCGCATCGTCACGGCCTACCTCGAGTCCCCGTGTTGCAGGCGCTCAACCGAAAGCCCACCTATATGGCGGACTGGATCGCGAAGCTCGACGGCTTCCTCGAGATGAGCGACCGCGAGATCCTGCGCCACGCGGGGCGAGTCTCGCACGATGACGCGGTCTCGAAGGCCGAGCTCGAGTACGACCGCTTCGCCAGCGCGCGGGCAACGCTACCGTCCCCGGTGGAGAAGCACTTCGAGGACGCCGTCCGCGACGTCAAGAAGATCGAGCAGGTTCGGCATCCCGGGAAGGCACCGGCGAAGCGCAAGAAGCGCTGACCTGCCAAGACAACTCGGAATCGTCCTGAATCAGAAGCGCCCCGGCTGCAGCGTCGCGTAGTCGTGGGCCAGCGCCACCAGCGCCGCGCCGACCTTGTTCCACACCACCTGCGCCTTCGGCGAGTCGCCGCTCCAGCCGCCCTCGCGCACCGTCGGGATGTCGCCCCTGCCGGGCTGCCACAGCTGCCAGCGGTGGGTGACCTCGTGATCGTGCGACGTCGCCTTGGGCTTGCGTAGCCCGGCCAGCCCGGCGCGCGCCGCCAGCGCGAACACCGCCCGCGCCCGCGCACACGGCACGTCGACGTCCTCACGATTCTCGCTGCGCCCGCTCAGCATGTCGGCGTCACCCACGTTGGTCATCACCACCAGCCGGCACTGCCTGTCGCCCTCGGCCACGATCAGCGTCTCGCCGAGCTGCCCGGTCTTGCCCCCGCTGACCCGCAGCACCACGCGGCGATCCCCCAGCGTCGTGCGCGCCGGCACGCCATGCATCGACGGGCAGCGCACCTTGCGCCGCGGCGCCGCCGCACAGCTCTTGTTGGGCGCACACACGAACTCGCCGAGCCCGACGCAGCTGAAGTCATCGGCGAGCACCAGCTCGTCGCGGGCTTCGATCTCGGGCAGCGCGCTCTCGTTCACCAGCGGCCGCACCAGCAGCCGCGCCGTCAGCTCGGCCTTGGCCGCCGCCGGCTCCAGCACGAGCCCCTTGAACACCGCGGCCACGCACGCACCATGCGTCGCCTCCAGCGTCCCGCTGACCTCGACGTCCGCGACCACGCGCTTGCGCAGGCTGACCACGACCGTCAGCGCCCCCCGCGTCGGCGCCATCGGATCGACGCATGCGCGCAGCCCGTCCTGCAGCGCCCGCACCCGCGCCTGCGCCGGCCGCAGCTCGACCCCCTTGCCGGCCAGCCCGACCACCAGCACCTCGTTGAGCGGCACCGGCAGCGGCGGCGACGCCAGCGCCACTGACGCCGCCGCCCAGCCCAGCCCGAGCCCCACCAGCACGATGACACCCAATCGCATCGTCCCAGCCTAGCACCGCCCCCGGCCGAACCGCGTAAGTCTACGTGATCTCGGCCGCTCGCCACCCGCGGCGGCGATGCGAACCAGCGCGCAACAACGCTCCGGGCCCGTCGATGACAGCGGCAAGACCGGAGAATCAACGTGCCCAACCGACCTTCGCTGCCTCCGCACCTGGTCCATGTCGACGACGATCCACGGATCCTGAGCGGACTGGCTCGCCGCTTCCGCAAGCAAGGCTGGCGAGCCTCGAGCTGTCGTGACGGGGCGGCAGCGCTGGTCGTGCTCGTCAGGGAGCCGACCCAGCTCCTGCTGGTGGATCTCGCGCTCGAGGACGCCGACGGCCGCGACCTGGTCAGGGCCGCGCGCGCCCGCCACCCCGAACTGCACATCGCGGTGCTGACCGGCAGCGACCCCGAGTCCGTCGACGCCTCGTGCAAGCGCGCCGGTGCCAACCGCGTGCTGCACAAGCTGGCTCCGATCGAGGAGATCCTCGACCTCGCCGCGCCGCCCGCGCCCCCGCCCCTCGTGGTGCCGCTGCGCCTTCACCTCGATCGCCACCTCGTGCGCGCGCTCGAGGTGTGCTAGGGCAACCTGACCTGGACCGCCACGGCGCTGCAGATCAGCGTGAACACGCTCAAGAGCCACCTGCGCCGGCTGCACCGTCTCCGCGAGGAGTGACCATACGCGATTCTTGCGACGCGCTGTCGCAAGCCCGCGAGTCCAGGAGGTGCCCGTCAATTTCTGATGATTGACCACTTCGCATGAGATTGGCCAACACCGACAGTCGAGAGTTCACCCTCGGAGAGACATCATGAGTATCATCCGCCGTGTCGCGCTGCTGACCGGAGTGCTCGCGCTCGCCTCGTGTTCGGACCGCGAGACTGTGCGTTCGCACACAGCCGCTCTGAACAACGCTCCGCAGATTGGTGACTTCGCGGTCTACGCGAAGAACAGCCTGGTGCTGCGGCCAGGCGCGTCGGTCAGCGCCGGCGACCTCGGCGTCAAGGACGTCGCGACGACGATGCTGCACTCCGGCAAGGAGCTGGCGCTCGAGGGCGCCTCCACCGTGCAGACCACCCACAACACGCTGGGCAATCGCGTCTTCCTCGACACCGGCGCCGTGGTCGGCGACGTCCACACCACAGCGCTGACCGACTTCGGCGCCACCCACGGCACCGTCGCCGGCATGCCCACGATGCCCGCGCTGCCGACGCCCGCCAGCGTCACCGCCGGCACCACCAACCTCACCGTCGCCGCCGGCACCACGACGACCCTGTCCGGCAGCACCAGCCGCGCCGCGGTGACGCTGAACGACTCGGCGATCCTTCGCCTCGCCGCCGGCACCTACCAGTTCGCCAGCCTGAAGCTGCTGGCCAACGCCCGCGTCGAGGCCGAGGGCGCCGTCGAGATCCGCCTGACCGGCCGCCTCACCGCCGGCACCAACGTCTACTTCGGCCCCGCCTCCGGCGTGACCCTGACCGCCGCCGGCCTGCGCATCGAGGTCAACGGCATCAACGGCACCAGCGGCGCCATCAACGCCACCCCGCGCGCCGTCCTGATCGACGACGACGGCGTCCTGCGCGCCCTGCTGCTGGTCCCCAACGGCACCAGCTTCATCGGCCAGCGCACGGCGATCACCGGCGCCATCGCCGGCAAGGACATCGACCTGCGCGAGGACGCCACCGTCACCCGCGAGGACGGCTTCGGCGCCGCCGCCTGCGTCCCCGCCGACTGCAACGACAGCAACCCGTGTACCACCGACGTCTGCGGCGGCAGCGGCTGCACGAACACCCCGGTCGCCACCGGCACCAGCTGCGCCGACAGCACCGTGTGCAACGGGGCCGAGACCTGCAACGCCAGCGGCACCTGCGCGTCAGGCACGCCCTTGGTGGTCGACGACAGCAACGTCTGCACCGCCGACAGCTGCGACCCGGTGACGGGCGTGGCGCACACCCCCGTCGCCGTCGGCACCAGCTGCGCCGACGCCACCGTGTGCAACGGCGCCGAAACCTGCGACGCCAGCGGCACCTGCGCCGCAGGCACGCCGCTGGTGGTCGACGACGGCAACCTCTGCACCGCCGACAGCTGCGACCCTGTCGCCGGCGTCGCCCACACCCCCGTCGCCGCAGGCACCAGCTGCGCAGACGCCACCGTGTGCAACGGCGCCGAGACCTGCGACGCCAGCGCCGCCTGCGTCGCGGGCACACCCCCGGTGGTCGACGACGGCAACGCCTGCACCGCCGACAGCTGCGACCCGGTCACGGGCGTGGCCCACACCCCGGTCGCCATGGGCACGAGCTGCGCCGACGGCACCCTGTGCAACGGCGCCGAGACCTGCGACGCGGGCGGCACCTGCGTCGCAGGCACCCCTCCGACCGTCGATGACGCCAACGTCTGCACCGCCGACAGCTGCGACCCGGTCACCGGCGTGGCCCACACCCCGGTCACCGTGGGCACGAGCTGCGCAGACGGCACCGTGTGCAACGGCGCCGAGACCTGCAACGCGGGCGGCGCTTGCACCGCTGGAACGCCGCCGACCGTCGACGACGGCAACGTGTGCACCTCCGACAACTGCGACCCCGTCACCGGCGTCGCCCACACCCCGGTCGCCACCGGGACCAGCTGCGCCGACGGCACCGTGTCCAACGGCGCCGAGACCTGCGACGCAGGCGGCTCGTGCATCGCCGGCACGGCTCCGGCGGTCGACGACGCCAACGTGTGCACCGCCGACAGCTGCGACCCGGTCACAGGCGTGGCCCATACCCCGGTCGCCACCGACACCAGCTGCGCTGACAGCACCGTGTGCAACGGCGCCGAGACCTGCGACGCCGGCGGCACCTGCACCACCGGTACACCCCCGACGGTCGACGACGCCAACATCTGCACTTCCGACAGCTGCGACCCAGTCACCGGCGTTGCCCACACCCCGGTCGCCACCGGCACCAGCTGCGCCGACAACACCGTGTGCAACGGCGCCGAGACCTGCGACGCCAATGGGTCCTGCAACGCCGGTACGCCCCCGACGGTCGACGACGCCAACATCTGCACCGCCGACAGCTGCGACCCCGTCACGGGCGTGGCGCACACCCCGGTCGCCGCTGGCACCAGCTGCGCCGACGGCACCGTGTGCAACGGCGCCGAGACCTGCGATTCCAGCGGGTCCTGCACGGCCGGCACGCCCCCAGTGGTCGACGACGGCAACGCTTGCACCGCCGACATCTGCGACCCCGTGACCGGCGTCGCGCATGCGCCGGTGGCCGCCGGTACCTCGTGCGCTGATAACACCGTGTGCAACGGTGCCGAGACCTGCGAGGCAGGGGGAACATGTGTGGCCGGCACACCGCCAGCGATCGAAGACGCCAACGCTTGCACCGCCGACAGCTGTGACCCGATCACCGGCGTGACCCATGTGCCAGTCGCCGCCGGCACCTCGTGCGCTGACGGCACTGTATGCAATGGCGCCGAGACTTGTGACGACATCGGCGCCTGCACAGCCGGGGCGCCGCCCTCCGTCGATGACGCAAACGCCTGCACATCCGACAGCTGCGATCCTCTCACCGGCGTCGCCCACACACCTGTCGCCACCGGCACCAGCTGCGCTGACGCAGATCAGTGCAATGGCGTCGAGTCCTGTGACGCCGCCGGAAGTTGTCAGCCCGGCCCCCCTCCTGCGGTTGACGACTTGAATCCGTGTACCGCAGATGCCTGCGACGCGTTGACCGGCGGTGTCACTCACGATCCGCTCCCCGTCGGCACCGCCTGTACAGATGGCAACATCCTCAACGGCCCAGAGGTGTGCGACGCTGCGAGCGTTTGCATTCCCTACGACCCAGTGTTGGTGGCGCCACCGCTCGATCAGACCGTGGTCACCGACTTCCACACGGCGGTCGCCTTCCTCTACTCAGCCAATCCGCCAATCCAGGTGGGGGTTGCGCCCGGCGCCATCGAGGAAGAACGCCCAGCGGTCCTTCGCGGTCGCATCACCGACAGACTTGGAGTTCCCCTCAGGGGGGTCCATGTCAGCGTCCTGGCGCATCCGGAGTTCGGCTACACCACAACCCGAGCCGACGGTTGGTTCGACATGGTCGTCAACGGAGGTGGAGAGCTCGTCGTCGACTACTCCCTTCCGGGGTTCATTCCCATCCAGCGTTCCATCGAGACTCGGTGGAAAGACTACATCATCATCCCAGAAGCGATCCTCATTCCGTTTGATACGGCAGTCAGTACCATCGACCTGACTGGCCCAGGCATTCAGGTGGCCCGGGGTACTGTCTCGACAGACGCGGACGGCGCTCGTCAGCCGACGCTTCTCTTCGCCCCCGGGACCACTGCGCTGGTGCACCTACCAAACGGCGCCTCCGCGTCCGTGGAGACGCTTCATGTTCGAGCCACCGAGTTCACTGTGGGGGCATCAGGACCGCGAGCGATGCCCGCAGGTCTCCCCGAGACCAGTGGGTACACCTATGCAGCCGAACTCAGCATCGACGAGGCCATCGTCGTGGGGGCGACCTCAGTCGAGTTCAGCCAGCCGGTCTACGCCTACCTGGAGAACTTCATTGGCGCTCCAGTGGGCACGGGCGTTCCGAGCGGCTTTTACGACCGGGCGCAGGGTGTTTGGGTCGCCTCGCGGACTGGCAGGGTGATCTCGGTGGTCTCCGAGACTGCGGGGCGCTCGGATCTCGATGTGACCGGCGATGGCGTCGCGGATGCCGGTGTTCCACTGCTGGAACTCGGAGTGACCGACGACGAACGTGCTGTGGTGGCGTCGCTCTACAGTCCAGGGCAGTCGTTGTGGCGAGTTCGCATCGACCATTTCTCACCATGGGACTGGAACTGGCCTTATCAGGTGCCAGAGATCGTCGAGGCCCTCAAAGCGCGAACCAGCGAGAAGAAGGACAACCCCTGCAAGGCGAGCGACGACGTCGACTGCGAAAGCGGCGTTCTGGAGGACGAGGAAGATATCATCGGAGCCGACGACAGTCTTTCGTTCAACGGCGAGCAGCAGCAGGGATACTCGCCACGGCGCAGGGTCGACATGGATCTGGTTGGCGGCGCCGTCTCTCCTGGCCTGCTGGACGTCACGGCGAACGTGAGTGTTGCCGGCCAGACCTTCTCCGCCTCGTTCTCTCCCAGCGCCAACCTCAGCCACTCAGTCACGTGGGATGGCAATGACGCCTATGGCAGAAGAGTCCAAGGCAGTGCCGAGGCGGTCGTCGAGGCGCGCTACGAGTACACGCCAGCGTACTATCCGGACGCCTCGTCATTTGCACAGACCTTCGCACGTTACACGGGTGAACTCAATGGCACGACGATCTCCAATCCTCCGGGCTTCGGAGGTCGGTCGGCAGCAACGGTGACGCTGGTCCAGAAGCGCACCTTGCGGCTGGGCGGCTGGGATGCAGCAGGGGAAGAGCTCGGCGGCTGGAGCCCCAGCAATCACCACAAGTACGATCTGGGAGCCCGCGTCCTCTACATGGGTGACGGACGCACTCTGCGAGCGCCGACCATCCAGCCATTCTCGCGCGACGTCGCGGGCACCGGTGTCGTGGGCGCTCCGCCCGTCGGTCCTGTGCTGGATGCCGGCACCGAAGTTCCGCTCACCAGCCCCGGCAGGATGGCGAGTGATGACGATGACAATCTCTACTTCGTCGATACCGGGGCAAACCGAGTCTACAGGTTGACACCTGAAGGACTCCTCTCGAATGTTGCTGGCACGGGCGCTCTTGGATTTTCGGGGGACGGAGGTCCCGCAGCATTCGCCAAGATCGCCTCGCCTAGCGGGGTCACGTGGCACGGCGGTCGGCTCCTCATTGCGGACACCGGCAACAACCGGGTTCGCAGCGTTGACCGTAACGGCGTGATCACCACCATCGCAGGAACAGGCTCCTGCACCTCGCCAATGCCGGACTTTGGTGACGGCTTTCAGGCCATCGCCGCAGCGGTCTGCCATCCGCGCGACCTGATTGTTGCCGAGGGTGGTTCGGTTCTGGTCACGAGTGCGTCGGCGAGCGGAGGAGATACCAGAATTCGTCGGATCGGAACTGATGGCATGATCACCACAGTAAGCCGTCAGTTGCCATCCGCGGCTGCTCTGGCAGCGTCGCCTCAGGCAGGACTATGGGTGTCCTCAGCCGGCGACAACTTCGTGCGGCAGTTTGCGACGCGGAAGCTCTACAACGCCTTTGGTGAGCTGCGATGTGGAGATCAGTTCAGTCCGATGTCAGTGCTCTACGGACCGGAGGACATTGCAACCCGCGACGAGACGATCTTCATGACGTTTCAGCAGGCCGGCCATGAGGGGATCTACAGCGTTGGCGTGGGCACATTCACGAGCGGCGATCGTCTCGACGTTCCCGGGCGAGGTGGATGTGTGCCCCAGCCCGAACTCACTGGCGCCTCTCATGTCAGGCGGCCAACCGGTCTCGTGTTCCGTCAGGAAGGAGCCCTCTGCTACTCGGACACCATCCTCTCGCAGGTGCGGTGTGTCAATGTCGGCCTGCCCGCGCTCGCGCCAGGAGCGACCACCGTGCGGGTGCCTTCGCCTGACGCAATCGAGATCTACGAGTTCGACGGCTCCGGTCGGCACCTTCGTACCATGGACGGTTTGACCGGCGTCACGACTCTGACCTTTCAGTACGACTCGAAGGGCCGGCTCGCCAACATCACTGATCTCGACGGCAACATCACGACCTATGAGCGTGACTCCGGGGGCAAGCCTTCAGGCATTGTGGGTCCCTACGGGCAGCGGACAGTCCTCACGGTCGATGCTCAGGAGCGGCTACACACGGTCACCAACCCTGCGGGAGAGACGACCACCTACTTCCATCGCGCTGATGGCCTGATGACCAAGCAGACCGATCCGGAGGGGCACTCCTTCGTCTATTCCTACGATGGGCAAGGCCAGTTGCAGCGGATCGACGACCCGGCTGGTGGGCATTACACGCTGACCCGGAGCGTCTTTGACGGTGGCAACGAGTCGACCGTGACCTCAGCTCGCGGCAGGCTCGTCAGGCACCGGCGCGAGCTCCTTGCCGACGGCACGGAGTTGCGGGCCTATACGGATCCCGCCGGATTGAGGATCGAGACGAGGCAGTCGGCGGGGGAACCGGCCGAGGTGACCCTGCCCGATGGGACGGTGTCGACCACGATCCCGGGAGTCGATCCTCGCTTCGGGATGGCGGCAGCACTTCCGGCGGTAA
>Ga0154020_10010504_pt1 | contig 10586 bp, 9 predicted proteins | sample Klosneuvirus_201_FD_109709 | JGI IMG/M metagenome (GOLD analysis project Ga0154020, IMG submission 109709) | Active sludge microbial communities from wastewater, Klosterneuburg, Austria - Klosneuvirus_20160825_MG | ecosystem: Engineered > WWTP > Aerobic digester > Activated sludge | place...
CAGCACGACGAAGCCATCCAGTTTTGTGAACGTGCCTTGCAATGCGATCCCGGTCAGGAGGTTGCAATCGAATTCCTCGAAAAAGCGCGAAAGGCAAAAAATACCGGTGGACTTTGGGGCAAATTGTTCGGGAATTGAAGTTTCTGGTTGGAATGTTAGAATGTTAGAATGTTAGAAGGTTTCTGGTTGGAAGGAAGGGGCAGTATATTATTTGTACTTAGAACCCTACCTTTGCGCCAACCAGAAACCTTCAAACTTCCAAACCAGAAACCTTCCAACCAGAAACCTTCCAACCTTTTTTAAATGCAAAACATCACAGTTATCGGCGGTGGCACCATGGGCAATGGCATCGCGCACGTCTTCGCTCAAAATGGATTTGAAGTAACTTTGGTGGATGTGGCTTCGTCCGCACTCGACAAAGCGTTGGCCACCATCGAGAGAAATTTGGATCGGCAAGTGGCCAAAGGCACACTGACAGAAGCCGAAAAAAACGCAGCGCTTAACCGTATTCACCCCATGACCGACATCAGGGAGGGCGTTGCCGGCGCCGACCTGGTCGTAGAGGCTGCTACCGAAAATGTAGCACTCAAGTTGAAAATCTTTGCCGATATGGACCAGTTTGCACCTGCAAGTGCGGTTTTGGCCACTAATACCAGCAGCATAAGTATCACCAAGATTGCTGCTGTCACCAAACGTCCGGACAAAGTCATCGGCATGCACTTTATGAACCCGGTACCGGTGATGAAACTTGTGGAGGTAATCCGTGGGTATGCTACTTCCGACGAAGTGACGGAGGCGATTATGGGACTTTCGCGCGGTCTCGGAAAAATTCCCGTGGAAGTAAACGATTATCCGGGTTTTGTAGCCAACCGTATCCTCATGCCGATGATAAACGAAGCCATCTACACCTTATACGAGGGGGTGAGCGGCGTGGAGGAAATAGATACTGTCATGAAACTGGGTATGGCACACCCGATGGGGCCGCTCCAATTGGCCGACTTCATCGGTTTGGATGTTTGCCTCGCCATCCTTCGCGTGCTGCAAGAGGGTTTTGGGAATCCCAAGTATGCCCCTTGCCCGCTTTTAGTCAACATGGTGACAGCTGGAAAACTCGGTGCCAAGAGTGGGGAAGGCTTTTATACCTATACCCCCGGCAGCAAGGAGTTGATTGTGGCAGAACGGTTTAAATAACGACAGTTACTGCTCTTCCTCCAGGTCGAAAAAGCCTAATCGGTTGCGTTCGAAGTACTTGATGGCCATGCCATTATTGCCGAAATACATCCCTTTTTCAATAGAAAAATCCGCATCGTGTGCTGTCACTAAGAGCAGGCCTCCCAGGCATTTGACTAAAAAATTTCCGCGTTCGAATGCCGCTACGATGGAGCCTGCCGGGTACTTTTCGTGACCAAAATCGTGTACGTCAAATACTTGTGCAGCCCAAATTCGCACAAGTCGGTCGCCGACGAAAGTAAATGCTCCGCTAAACGGTCGGGTTACAGCCCGAATAAAGCGCTCCAACACCGCTACATCCTGGTTCCAATCAATCAGGCTGTCTTGAGGTGTACGTTTGGGGTAATAGGTGGGCGTGATGGAGGTATCCTGACGGGTGGTTTTGTAATCATTTTGAACCAGGGACTCGATATTTCGCTCGATGAGGTACTTCATAGCCAAGGTATTTTTGAAGTGCATTGTCTCGGCAGTGTCTTGAGGAGTAATCTGGAATTTGAAGGTGTCCACCACATCGCCGGAGTCCACGCCCGGATCGTATCGGAACAAATTGGTGTAAAATGCCCGGCGACCTTCGATGAGAGACCAGTTCATGGGGGAGCGGCCCCGCCCAAACGGCAGGTTGGCAGCACTGCCGTGCATACCGAAGGCGCCGATTTGGAGTCCTGTCAAAATCTCTGCCGGAACAAGCCTTTGCCAGCCCATGACGAAGGCAATATCCATTTTCAGGCTGTTGACATGTGCCAGATCGGCTTCATGTTTAAGCGAATAGTAACGGGCTAGATACACCTCAATGCCACGCGCTTCAGCCGCTTCTTTCAGGTCGAGATAATCGGCAACATCGTGTTTGACTCCGGCTTCCGGAGGTATCGTAATGAGGTGGCTGATCCTGTACGGGATGTTCAGATTGTCCAACAAGAACAGGGTGGTAGCCTTGCAGCCGAACACCGCAATCCTATCAAACGTGGCCATTTAATTTTCGAAAAGGAATGCAGTTGTTGGAAAAATCCGCCTTGAGCGAATCTACGCGTTGGCTGTAATACAAGCGCAGTTTCTCTACGTTTGACTCACCATCGAGCATCCACCAGATTGGGTGGATCAATATATGCAGCGATTTCTGCTGCATAAACTCGGGAGTATCGAACGGATGACCAAATCGCCAAACTCCGGTAGAATCCGATATGTACTTGACGTCGCGGAAGTACTTGGATTGGTAGGTATGTTCGATCCCGTAGATCGGCGCATCGTATTCCTGGAAAAATGCGTTGGGACGGTGCAGGCTGACGATGCCGACTTCGGCATTGAAAATATCACGAAACAAGGCTACTTCCTGCTGCAATCCACGGTGAAAATCCGAATAAATCGAAGGATCGAAGTGGATGGTAATCGTGTGCCCCATTTCCCGGATCAATTGGATATTCTCGAAATCCTGAGGGGAAAAAATGTTGTACATGCTGGAGCGCAGAAGAAAAAAGTACGTGGCCTTGATGCCCATTTGACGTTCGATAGTTGCTGCCTTCAGGGCAAATCCCGTATCAAAATCAATGTCGTGGCGTAAAGTGATCTGATGCTTGGGTTCCCGTAGTTCCGGGAAGAAGCAAAATTGATACCCCTGTTCAAGACAGGTCTGTAAAAATTCTTCGTAGCATCCGAAGCGACTGTGACTGGGGGCAGCGGTTGCTGGTTTGATTAGTGGAGGAGCCGCCTCAGTCGCTTGGATAGTCTGCTGCCTCTGAGAGAGTAAAAAATTAACCATGAGTGTTCGCTTTTCATGAAGATTCCCAAAAAATGATTAGATCAGATGTCCAATCCGGATTAAAGATTAAAAGAACAAGATTAAAGACTAAAGGTAAACAGGTTTTGTAGAATCAAAAAAATGAATATGTTTTTCAGCAGCTTCGCACACGTTTAATAAAAATGTTGTAAAGCGCTTTTGTCAGGTATTTTATGTCGGTGAGGATCGGTTGACGCTGATAGGCTTCCAGATATCTGCGTTCAATCGCTACGGTGTCTTCCAGTGATTTCGGAATTTCAACATAAACCGGTGGAACAAGACCGGGTTTGAAATTTTTTCTATATTCTTGAAAATCAGCCGGGTAAAGGCTGAAATAATGTTTACTGATTGGGCGTACACCAAATATTTTCAGGTCGCCTCGCACCAAATTGTACAGCATTGGGAGCTCGTCTATCCAGTATTTTCGCATGAACTTGCCCAGTGTAGTGATACGCGGATCGTTGTTGAACTTTGATCCGGTACCAATGCCACCTGCTCCATTTCGCTCGTAAATGAACTCTTGCACATACTCGGAGTAAGGCGACATGGTGCGCATTTTATACACCTTAACGACTTTTCCGTTTTTGCCAACCCGCCGCAATTTGATAAACGGGCCGTAGGTGGCTTCCAGATTGTATTCCGGTTCTCCAACCTTTTCGGCTGCAAAGTACAGCTTACCTTCAAATTCAAAAGAATTCAGCAAACGAAATCCACAGGAGTACAACCTGCCATACGTTTCCATTTCAGAAATCACCCTTCCACGACCTTTTGTGAGCGCAAAATAACTCCGACGAAGGTAGGGCAGTTTGGGCCAAACACGCGTAACCATAAAATCAAAGCTGTAGAAAATTTTGTTCAATGGTGCAGGGTACCTGGCCAGCAAGCGGTCTTTTCGATGCTGCGAGACCTCAACACACCCAACGAGACAGCCTCCCACCGGTAAGTGTTGGTTGGCAGATTCGAAGAATTTGTTGATGTACCGGATATCATTCAACCGGTGGGTATTCATGATGAACCCGACGCTGTCTCCACCGACGATACTTGAGTTGAGCGAAAACACAGTATCCAGTAAAACTGCTTCTTCCAACAATTCAGGAGCGATGTTTTTTTCAAGAAATCCAACAACTTCATAGGGCAACTTTTTGCCCGTCAGGTTGAGGGAAAGTGCGTCGAGATTGTTCTCGTGGTCAATGACAATAGCCATGATCAATGCATTTTTTAGTGATGCAAGTAGTTGTTTCGAAAATTCCGCAGATGCGAAGGGGGGAGGATTATCAGTTTCGGGGGGTACTGGTAGGAGAGTATGATCGGATAAGACGAACGCCGTACGTCACCTGCGATGCCTATTGAGCACGTGGTGACATGATTTAAGAAAAAGTCGCGAAAACGAATACCCTGTTTGGCTACTCTGATAACGTACTGCTTTCGATTAAAATAGGGGGTAAGACGCAGTACTTGTACGGCACAGGGCCAGATGTATTACGAGCCGAAGATGGAGAAGGAAAGTGAATTTCTTCCAGATGGCTATTCTTCAGGTAAGCTGAAGAATCCGAAAATGCTTGGAATGGAAGTGTTCGAGTTGTCGTATAGGCAAATATTCTTTATTTGTACTTAAGGCTGTTTAATGGCAAATAAACGAATGTGGCTTTCTTGAGTTCAATTTTCCAAAATTGTGCCAACCAAGTGTTTAGCAGCCTGCCAAGACTTCATTTTAATACCACAATACCCGTGTGTGGGTATTTGTGAAATGAATAAGTTAGACGGTTGCCGCCGCTTTTCGCATTTTGATCAACCAGTACTTCACGAAATTTTTGGCGTGCTGCTGGTATTTATCGGAAACCCAAAGTGTCGGATTGTCGGTCCACCGTTGGGGGTGAAAGTTGAGCATGGCTCGCTGTGGGAAACGTCCTTCCTGTATTGCTGCAATGATGTCGAATGTGGTCCGGAAAACCAGTCCAAAGTGATCTTCCACTTTATCGCGTACGCTGACGGCACCACCGTTCCAACGCCGCCCCGTATCGGTCATGTACAATACCTTGCGGTAGTCAATATCAAAGTACGGCTCGCCGATGAGGCCATAGTCCCGGTATTGGTAGTGTTTCCATACGTCTTTGTTATCGTATGGTGAACGCGGACTTCCATGCATACAAATCGTGCTCACCGGCACCACACCGCGCAATTTAGCCAGGTGTTGCTCGAAAAGCCGGATGGCTTTGTGTGGGTCGCCCTTGGCAAAATCCATGTCCTCGTAGTGGTACCCCACTTCGTGTCCGAGGTTGTGAATAGCCCGTATAACGCCCTCGTCGTAGCTCTCCGGTACCATGCGAAAGTAGTAGCTGCCTACAATGCCTTTTTCATGCTGGATCTGGGCAAACTCCAGGCTGTGCAGTTTCCGGTCGTCCACGTCGTGACGCAAGAGAATGACCTTGTCCAATGGAGCATTCAGGTACTCTGTGAAGGTCTGAAAGCGATAACCTGCGGTTTTGAATGCATCAAGCAGGTCTCGATAAGCGGAAAGTGTAAAGTCACGCATATATTGCTTTTGGCTTTTGGCTGTTAGCCCTTGGCTTTCACTCAGCAGCCAATGGCAAATGGCTATTGGCCAACAGCCGATTATAGTATTGGTATACTCGTTTCAATCCCTCCAGCATGCGCACCTGTGGGGTATAGCCAAGATGTCGGTGGATTTTGGAAATATCGGCTTTGGAATGTTTCACGTCGCCATGGCGCTCGGGACCGTACACGGACTGAATGTTTTTGCCTGTAATCTGGCGCAACATGTCTACCATTCCGTTCAAATCCACCTGCTCCCCGCAGGCCACGTTGTAGACCTGATTCAGAGCGGATTTGTCTTCGCTGAACAGCGCTAAATCGTTGGCGTGCAACGCATTTTCCACATACGTAAAATCGCGGCTCGTCGTGCCGTCTCCATGAATTTTCGGAGAAACATCTTCGATAAATGCCTTGCAAAAAATTGGGATCACAGCAGCATAGGGGTTGTCTGCGTTTTGACGTGGGCCGAAAATGTTGAAGTACCGAAGCCCGACATACGGCAACCCATAGGTTTTGGCAAATACCTCCGCGTAGAGTTCCGCTGCATACTTGCTCACCGCATAGGGCGACAATGGTCGGCCAATACGCTCTTCTACCTTGGGGAGTTCTGCGCTGTCGCCGTACGTGCTGGACGAGAACGCCAGCACGATTCGATTCACACCGGCCTCCTTGGCAGCATGCAGAATATTGACAGTGCCGCCCACGTTCACCTCGTTGGTACGCATGGGATTTTCGATGGAACGCGGTACCGAACCAAGTGCTGCCTGGTGCGTGACTTTGTTTATGCCGCGCATAACGCTCTGGCACACGCCGTAGTCGCAAATGTCTCCTTTGACAAATTCGAACTTGGGGTTCGGAAGGAACTCTTCGATATTCTCGAAGTAGCCGTTGGAAAGATCATCCACCACGCGAACAAGTGCCACGCGATCGTCGCGGAGGAATTTCTCCGCCAAATTGGAGCCGATGAAGCCGGCCCCGCCCGTGATAAGTAAATTGACTGCCATGCCGATCAAGGTTGGATGGTTTCTGGTTTGGAAGTTTCTGGTTTGAGGGTCTATGGTTCTACGCCCGCGGATTTATCCGTGGGTTTCTGGTTGGAGCGTTTCCGGCTGGAGGGCTGGACGCGCTTTGCTATTTTTTTGGTAGCGATTTACGATGAAGTCGTAGTAGTACTGTGTGGCATTTTCCTTGGTGTCCAGAAATGTTTTGCTGCGCTCACGGTACACGGCCCGTTTTTCATCCAATACCTTATCTACCATTTCAAATACTTTACCGGATTCGGAGGTGTTGAATATCAGTCCGAACTGCTCCATTTCCTGGCAATTCGGATCCACGAAGGTACTAATGTACACGCAAGGTGTGCCCAAAATACCCGCCTCGACAGCCGTAGTCGTTCCTTCGCTGACGACGATGGATGCGTAGTTCAGCACGTGGTGAAACTTGTCGGGCGGCATACTCAGGCAAAACGGCTTGAGTTCATCCGACACACCCCGCTCGGAAGTGATGAACACGCGCATGCGTTCCGATAGTTTTTTTACCAGCCGCACCTTGTCTTCGGCGGACATACCCTTGTGCCCCACATCGTGCGTGGCATTCCAGGAAATGAAGCGGATAATGGCGTACTCCTCGTCTTCCCGCACACCCAGCCAGGAACGGATCGCAGGGTCGGGCGTAAAAAAGTCGGGATGCAGGTAGGCGATTTCGTGGTAACTGTTGTACCGTATTTGCTTGGGCCCGAGGTCTTTGGGAAGCACAGCCGGCGTGAGGATGGCATCAGTGAATGGCCGGTACAGGATCACCTGCTCGATATTGCCGGTGTCCTCGATGGCGAGGTTTTTGGCGCCAAGCAAAAATGCTGCATGGGCGGCGTACGGGGTTCCATGGCTCACAAACAGGTCGGGCCTGAAGCGCAAACCCGTGAGGAACATCTGGATATCGAAGCGCACCAGTCCCCAGAGTTTGCCGGGCAGGCTGCGGTAGTGTTTGCCGAAGTTGACGTACTTGAAGCCCTCCGCTTTCAGCAGGTCGAGTTCAAACTCCTTGTCGCGGGCGGTGAACAGCACCTCGTCGCCGTTTTTCATCAGCAGACGGGCGAGGTGCTTGAACAAATGCACGTGGGCGGGATGCCCGATGTCGAAGATTATTCGCATTGGTTTAGAATGATGAATGATGAATGATTAATGATGAATTGGGGTGGTATAGTCGCTTAGAGCGTGTCGGAACGAGAGTAATCAGGCTTTGAAAACCTGACAGGTCTCGTTCTGCTGCTTCATTTGATCTTTTTGTACATTTCCAGTCCCAGTTTCCCTACCCGGTACAGTGTTGGACTAAGCACCATTTCGTAGCGTCCATAACATACCTCGTCGCCGCCGAAACGGGCTTTGAACTCCCGAACCCCGTAGTCCTCCTCGGGGCGTCCGGCGCCCATGAAGTCGAAGTGGTCGAATCCATGTTTCACGCCGTATTCGATGGGCGCCCACGAAGCCAACACGCTGGGGTGAACCCCGGCGTTGATCCCATTCTCGCCGCACACATACCACTGGTACAGCACTTTATTTTGGTATGTAGGTCCGATACTGCCGCCAACAACCTGACCATCGAATTTGACTACAAAGACTTTAGCCGAAGGCGATTTCCACATATTCACAAACAGGTCGGGGCCGGGCAAGGGCTTTTTTACCTTTTCCCGGTACAGTTTTTCCAGGATACCGTACAAGGCCAGTACATCGGCCTCAGACTCTGGTTCGCCAACGGTGGCGCCGGCAGCGAGGCTGGTTTTGATCTGTCGGCGGCGGTTGCTGCTCAGGCGAGCCTTTGCATCAATGTCGTTGTCTGTCTTTACCAAATAATTCAAGTGGGGGCGGAAGCGGAACCCGCAGGCTTCGAAATCGCTGTGGAGGGGGGTACAGTCAAAGAAATTGCGAAACTCGATGAAGATCGCTTTGCCCTGTGCGTGTTGCTTCAATGCCCGTAGCAACTTCCTTGCCACATCACTTCGATCTACTGCGGTTTCAGGAGAAACAAGCGGCCCTGCCCACACGATGAGCCGTCGGGAAAACCACGACTTCAGCCCGCCACCGTCCGACTGAACAACACCCATGAGCGAGCCAACGATGGCGCCGCTGCCATCTGTGGCCACTACAAGTAAAGGCCTGTACCCGCCAACCGTCTCGATGAAGCGGAAAAAATTGCTGCTTTGGAAATAATTGGCGTTCGGATTGGTTTCCACAAAGCGATCGAGCGTTGCCGGCAGACCGTTTTGTTCGAGTTGGGAAAAGGCAGTGTACAAATTGATTTGCATGATGATGTTTCGGTTAGAAGGTTTCTGGTTGAAGGGTTTCTGGTTTGGGGCTACCTAAAGCGATATTGTTCCGAGACTGGGCTTGGACAACTCGCCGCAGCCGCCGTTTCCCCGCCAACCACAGCAGCAGCGTCCAAACGCCGCTGACTTTTACGCACACAGTATCCACATTGTCGGTATCGTCTACACTGAGTCGTTTGAGGCGGTACGGGTCGGTTTTGAGGGTATTGTAACCGAAATCCACTGCGATGGCGCAGTCATATCCGGCTTGTTTCAGGAGGTCAATGTCCCGATCGGAGTAGTCGCCGTTGGGGTATGCCAGTGCATTGATCCGGAGGCCGTAGTCGCGTTCGAGGATTTTTTTGGAATCGAAAATTTCCGCCCGCGCCTCGGCATCCGTGCAGGTGGGCAGGCAAGGATGAAATACCGTATGGCTCTGAAAATTGACGCGCGCCTGCATATCCCGGATTTGCACGTTGGTCAGGGCTAACGGGGTTTCAAATTCCCGTTCCGGCTGAAAACCGACGCGGGCCAGTTTTTCCAGGCGCTCGGCGTTGGGCACGAGTTTCAGCGCCTGGGTGTCTATTTCGGGGTGTTTGTATTTGAACCAGTAGTGTCGGTTGGTATCCACAATACCTGCGCACAGGAAAATGGTGGCGGGCAGGTTTAGTTTTTCCAAAACAGGCAGCAAGGTGTGGTTGCGGATGTGCCCGTCGTCGAGGGTGATGATGAGCGCCTTGTCGGGCAACCGGGCGGCATCGCCGGTACGGCGGGCGGCGAGATAATCATCCAGCGCAATGATGTTGAAGGTTTTGGCCAAATACCCAAACACCTGCTCCGCATGATCGGGCGCGATATCGTGAAACATCGCGATCGTCACCCGGCGGCGTTGCAGCGTTTCCCGGACCAGCCAAGGCAATCCGGAGTAACGCAGGAGTTTGAATACGGTGTTTCGCGGGCTCATTTTCCGTCAATAAATTGATTGTACCATTTGTCGAGGTGAATCCATTTCCAGATCTCCCGCGAGTAGTTGCCCTCCCGGGCGAGGTGTTTTTGGTAAATGGCGTGTACTTTTTTGATGTCCATGATCCCGCGGCCGATGAACGGCTCGGAGTGAATCAAATCGGTGATGTATTTCTGAAAAACGGGCTTGCGGAACCATTCGGCTTCGGGCGTTTCGAAACCTACCTTGTCGCGGCGCATCCGGATGGCCTCGGGCAGGGTGCCTTTCATGGCCTCCCGGAGGATGTTTTTGGTCATGCCCTTGCGGATAATCATATCGTCGGGCAGCGCGAGCGTGCGCTCCACGAGGCGGTAGTCCAAAAACGGCACACGGGCTTCGAGCGAAAACCACATGGAGTTGCGGTCTTCCCATTTCAGCAGGTGCTCCAGTTTGAACTCAAAATGGTTGATCAGCGCCTCTTGCAGCGAAGACGAACCGTACAGGTCTTCGGTGATCACATTGCTGCGGTGGGCGTTTGCCTGAAAAAAATCGGGGTCCAGGTAGCCCTTTTCCATCACCCGCACCCGCGTGCGCAAAAACGCCGGCAGCAGGAAAAACACGAGGCTTTTGATGCCGTAAAGCGAGCGGTGTTTGCCGTAGTAGTGCGCCATTTCGGAGGCCAGCGCGGCAAGGCGACCGGAACGCAGCAGGTTTTTGAAATGAAAACCGAAAAAATAGTGGTACCCGGCCAGCGCTTCGTCGGCGCCCTGCCCGTCGAGGGTAACCAC
>Ga0154020_10010505_pt1 | contig 10586 bp, 6 predicted proteins | sample Klosneuvirus_201_FD_109709 | JGI IMG/M metagenome (GOLD analysis project Ga0154020, IMG submission 109709) | Active sludge microbial communities from wastewater, Klosterneuburg, Austria - Klosneuvirus_20160825_MG | ecosystem: Engineered > WWTP > Aerobic digester > Activated sludge | place...
CATGTGCACCGGGATGCGGATGGTCCGTGCTTGATCCGCGATGGACCGGGTGATCGCCTGGCGGATCCACCACGTGGCGTAGGTCGAGAACTTGTAGCCGCGGCGGTATTCGAACTTGTCGACCGCCTTCATCAGGCCGATGTTGCCTTCCTGGATGAGGTCGAGGAACTGCAGGCCGCGGTTGGTGTATTTCTTCGCGATGGAGATCACCAGGCGCAGGTTGGCCTCGATCATTTCCTTCTTCGCGTCGCGGCTGGCCTTCTCGCCCTCGTTCATCTTCTTGTTGATGAGCTTGAGGTCTTCCAGCGGCACCACGGCGCGGCTCTGCAGGTCGCTCAGCTTCTGCTGCAGTTCCTGCACGGCAGGCAGGTTGCGCGCGAGGATGGGGCTGTAGGCCTTGCCCGCGGCGATCTCCTTCTCGGCCCACTTCAGGTTCATCACGTTGGGCGGAAAGTGCTTGATGAAGTGGTCCTGCGGCATGCCGCACTTGTCGACCACGATCTTGCGGATCTCGCGCTCGTAGCGGCGAACATCGTCGACCTGCGAACGCAGGATGTGGCACAGCTTCTCGATCGTCTTGACCGTGAAGCGGATGGTCATCAGGTCCTGGCTGATGGCGTGCTGCGACTTGTTGTAGGCCGGGCTCTTGTAGCCTTCCTTCTCGTAGGACTTGCGCATCCTGTCGAAGTGCGTGCGCAGCGTCTCGAACTTCTCCAGCGCCTGCTTCTTCAGCTCTTCGAGCTTCTTGGTCAGCGCGCGGCTGCCGCCGTTGCCGTCGTCGTCGTCTTCCTCGTCGAACTCGTCGAAGTCTTCCTCGGCGACGTAGTCGTCGGCCTCGTCGCTGCTGATGAAGCCGTCGACGATCTCCGAGATCTGCTGCTCGCCGGCCGCGATGCGGTCGGCCATGGCCAGGATCTCGGCGATGGTGGTGGGCGACGCGCTGATCGCCAGCATCATGGCCTGCAGGCCGCCTTCGATGCGCTTGGCGATCTCGATCTCGCCTTCACGCGTGAGCAGTTCGACGGTGCCCATCTCGCGCATGTACATGCGCACCGGGTCGGTGGTGCGGCCGAACTCGCTGTCGACGGTGGACAGCGCGGCTTCGGCGGCTTCCTCGGCCTCTTCCTCGGTGGCGGTGGTGGTGCCGCCGCCGGCCACCAGCAGCGTGGCCGCGTCGGGCGCCTGCTCGTAGACCGCGATGCCCATGTCGTTGAGCATCGACACGATGGCTTCGAGGATTTCCTCGTTGATCAGCTTCTCGGGCAGGTGGTCGTTGATTTCCTGGTGCGTCAGGAAACCGCGCGTCTTGCCCATCTTGATCAGCGTCTTCAGCTCCTGGCGGCGCTTCTGCGCTTCCTCTTCGCTGAGCGTGGTCTCTTCCAGGCCGAACTCGCGCATCAGCGCGCGTTCCTTGGCGCGGCTGACCTTCATGCGCAGCGGCTTGACCTTGGCCGTCTTGTCGCTCTCGCCGGCCTCGACTGCTTCGGGTTCGGCCTCCGCCTCGCCGTCGCCCTCGGTCTCGCCGTCGAACTCGGCGTCGATGTCGGCCAGGTCGACGTCCTCGGCCGGCGGGGCCTTCGCTTCGGCGCCCTTCTTGCCGGCCTTGCCCTTGGCCTCGGCCTTCGCAGGTTTGGCCTCGGCCTTCGCAGGTTTGGCCTCGGCCTTCGCAGGTTTGGCCTCGGCCTTCGCGGGCTTGGCGTCCGCCTTGGCAGGCTTGGCCTCGGCCTTGGCGGCCTTGGCTTCGGGCCTGGCAGCCTGGGCGGGGGCCCTCGCTGCCGCGGGCCTGGCGTCGGCCTTCACGCCGACGGGCTTTGCGGCTTCGGCCTTGGCTGCCGTCTTGACCAGCGGCTTGGCCGGTGCCTTGGCCTCCACCGCCGCCGCCCTGGCCTTGGCGGGGGCCGCCGCAGGTGCCGCGGCGGCGGTCTTGGCCGGCTTGGCGGCAGGGGCGGCGGGCTTGGCGGCAGGCTTCTTGGCGGTCATGCGATTCCTTGGTGCTGAAGGGGCGACGAACGACGGGCGCGCGGGCCATGGGCGGGCTCGCGGCCGGCTGGGCCGGTCGCGCCGGATGACGGTGCGCGTGTCGTGCAGGCAAGTCCGGCGGGACTCATCTGGTGCGCAATCCTTGCGGGTGGGGGTTGACCGATGGTGAAAACCATGACCCTTGTCGAGGGTGGTCGGGGCCCGGAGGTGTTGCTGTCACTCTTGCCGCTGCGACAAACCGCGGATTATACCCACCGGCCCCGGTATGGGCGTGCCGCGGCGGCCGCTGCTTCCTCCCGCGCGTGGTCCTCGCGCGCGTGGCCCGGATCGGCCGCCCGAGTCCCTAGGCAGCGCCAGCACTTTCGCGCTCGGCCGCGCGGTGGGCCGCGATGCGCCTGCGCAGCGCGCCGATGCGGTCGAGCACTTCGCGGTCGGTGCGGCCTTCCTCGATGAGTGCCGCCACCTCTTCTTCCAGCCGCGCCACCCACAGGCGGTGCAGCACACGCTGCAGGTCGTCGAAGCCCTGCTCCTCGTCGGGCGCGACACCGGCGATCCAGGCCCGTGCGGTGTCCTGCCAGGTTTCGTCGGTCAGGGCCTGGTCGAGCGCGCCCCAGGTCTGCGGCCCGTGCTCGGTCAGCTGCCGCTCCAGCCAGGCCACCACCTCGCCATGCACACCGCCCAGGCCGTGCAGCAGTTCGTGGTCATCGGCCGACAGGCGCTCCCACCAGTCGCTGTGGCGCAGCAGCAGGCGCAGCGCCAGATCGGCCGAAGCCGCCGGGGCGCGGCGGCCGGCACGCCGCAGCGGTGCCTGCACAGCGGGCAGGGGGCTGCGCAGTGCCGGCCGCGGCGGCGTGGCCGCGGCCTCGCCCCACAGCGCGTGGAGGTCGGCCAGCTCCAGCAGGGCCGTGCGCGCCAGCTCGGGCAGCAGCTGGCGCCTCAGCGCGCCGTCGGGCAGTGCGGTCCACAGCGGCTTGGCCTGCGCCAGCATGCGCGCGCGGCCCTCGGCGCTGGCCAGGTCGGCGTCTTCCGAGGCCATCGCCACCAGCTGGCGCGACAGCGGCACGGCCTGCGCCACCTGCTGCTCGAAGGCGGCCGGGCCCAGTTCGCGCACATAGCTGTCGGGGTCGTGCTCGGGCGGCAGGAAGAGGAACTTCACGCTGCGCAGGTCGGTGGCGTGGGGCAGCGCCGCTTCCAGCGCCCGGCCGGCGGCGCGGCGCCCGGCGGCGTCGCCGTCGAAGCTGAAGACCACGCTGTCGGTGAAGCGGAAGAGCTTCTGCACATGGTCGGCCGTGCACGCCGTGCCCAGCGTCGCCACGGCGTTCGCGAAGCCGTTCTGCGCCAGCGCCACCACGTCCATGTAGCCCTCGACGACGAGTGCATAGCCCTTGTCGCGCAGCGCCTGGCGCGCCTCGTACAGGCCGTAGAGCTCGCGTCCCTTGCTGAACAGCGGCGTCTCGGGCGAGTTCATGTACTTCGGCTTGCTGTCGTCGAGCACGCGCCCGCCGAAGCCGATGACCTTGCCGTCGACGCCGCGGATCGGGAACATCACGCGGTCGCGGAACCAGTCGTAACGGCCGCGCTCGGCGCTGGCCTCGGGCGCGGCGCCGTCCTCGGCGTCCTTCAGCCGCCCCGCGGTGGCGACCTCGTCGCCGCCGCGCTGCCTGACCAGGCCGGCCTCTTCGAGCAGCGGGTCGTCGTAGTTCGGGAACACGCCGGCCAGCGTGCGCCAGCCCGGTGGCGCGAAGCCGAGGCCGAAACGCGCCGCCACGGCGCCGGTGAGGCCGCGGCGCTTCAGGTAGTCGATGGCGCGCGGCTGCGCCTTGAGCTGCGCGCGGTAGAACTCGGCGGCGCGCTCCAGCACGTCGCCCAGCGAGAGGCGCCGCTCGCGCAGCCTGTCGCGGCGCTGGCGCTCGTCGGGGCTGACGTCTTCCTCGGGCACCGCCAGGCCCACGCCCTGCGCCAGGTCACGCACGGCCTCGACGAAGCTCAGGCCCAGGTGTTCCATCAGGAAGCGGATGGCGTCGCCGCTGGCGCCGCAGCCGAAGCAGTAATAGAACTGCTTGGACGGCGTGACCGAGAAGCTCGGCGACTTCTCGCCGTGGAAGGGGCACAGCCCCATGAAGTTGGCGCCGCCGCGCTTGAGTTCGACGTGGCGGCCCACGACGTCGACGATGTCGACGCGGGACAGCAGTTCTTGCAGGAAACCGGCGGGGATCACACGCCGAGTCTAGCCACCCCGTCGTCGTCGGGCGCCGGCGGTGCCGGCACCAGCGCCGGCCCGATCGCGAAGATGCCCCGGTAGTCGCGCACCCAGCCCGCCACCTCTGCCACCGGCATCGGTGCGGCGATGCCGGTGCCCTGGCCGATGAGGCAGCCCAGGTCGAGCAGCGTGCGCGCCTGCGCCGGGTTCTCGACCCCTTCGGCGACCACCGTGCAGCCGAAGGTGCCGGCCAGGCCGATGACGCCTTCGACGATGGCCAGGTCCTGCGCGTCGTCGAGCATGGCGTGCACGAAGCTGCGGTCGATCTTCAGCACGTCCACCGGCAGGCGCTTGAGGTAGGTGAGCGTGGAATAGCCGGTGCCGAAGTCGTCGAGCGCAAAGCGCACGCCGGTGCCCTGGCAGCGTTCCAGCAGCACCGAGGTGGCCTCGATGTCGGCATGCGCCGCGGTTTCCAGCATCTCGATCTCGAGGTGCGCGGCCAGCGGCTCGGCGTGGCGCGCCAGCAGTTCGGCCAGGCGCTGCGCGAAGTCGGGCTCCTGCAGGTGGCGCGCCGAGACGTTGACGCTGACCGAGACGTCCAGGCCCTCGCGGCGCCAGCTCGCCAGGTGCTCGAGCGCGCGCGAGATCACCCAGTCGCCGATGCGCGACGACAGCCCGGTGCTCTCGATGAGCGGCAGGAACTGCAGCGGCGGCACCAGGCCCTGCTGCGGGTGTTCCCAGCGCAGCAGCGCCTCGAAGCCGAGCACGCGCCCGGTGCGCATGTTCACCTTGGGCTGGTAGTGGAGGACGAACTCCTGCTGGTCCAGCCCTTCCTGGATGCGGCCGATGGCCAGCACGCGCTGCTCGGTGCGGCGGCGGTGCTCGGGGTCGAAGAAGAGGTAGCCGTTGCGCCCGGCCTGCTTGGCGCCGTACATCGCGTGGTCGGCATGGCGCAGCAGCGTGTCGGCGTCGCTGTGGTCCACCGGGTAGACCGTGGCGCCCATGCTGGCCGTGACCTGCACCAGCGGCTGCGCCGGGTCGACGAGGTAGGGGTGACCGACGACGCGCAGCACACGCTCGACGGCCAGCCGCGCCGCGTCCAGCGTGCCGGCGCGCAGCAGCAGCACGAATTCGTCGCCGCCCAGGCGCGCGGCGCTGTCGGTCCACTGCTCGCGGCGGCGCAGCGCGCCCTTCAGGCGCACCGCCAGTTCGACCAGCAGCCGGTCGCCGGCGGCGTGGCCGTGGCGGTCGTTGACGGGCTTGAAGTGGTCGAGATCGAGGTAGCAGACGACGAGCAGGAAACCCTCGCGGTCGGCGGCGCGCATCGCCTCGTCGAGCAGCTGCGACAGCCGCGCACGGTTGGCCAGGCCGGTGAGCTCGTCGAAGTGGGCCTGGCGCTGCAGCTGGTCGCGCTGCGCCTGCTGCTGGGTGATGTCGGCGATGACCAGCACGTGGTAGCGCAGCGTGCCGGCGGCATCGTCGACGGTGGAGATCGTCGTCTGCAGCGTGCACGGCGCGCCGTTGCGGCGCCGTTCCCCCAGTTCACCGCGCCAGCAGCGCTGGTCGCGCAGCCCGGCCCACATCGCGGCACGCTGCTGGCGCGCCTGCGCGTCGTCGGCGGCGGGCTGCAGCAGCGACGGCACCTGGCCGAGCAGTTCCTCGCGCGGCACGCCCAGGATCTGCGTGTAGGCCGGATTGGCGTCGAGCACACGCAGTTCGGCGTCGGTGATGAGCAGGCCTTCGTGCAGGTGCTGGAAGAGCGCGGCCGACATGCGCTGCTGGTCCTGCGCGGCACGTTTGTCGTGGATGTCGGCCAGCGTGGCCAGCAGGCGCAGCGGCCGGCCCGCGGCGTCGCGCTCGATGACCATCAGCGTCGCTTCGCACCAGCGCCAGGCGCCGGCGGTGCCGGGGTCGGGCAGGCGCAGTTCGACTTCACGGCGGCCGGCCCGGCCGCTGCTGAGATCGGCGATGGCGGCGTCGAGCAGCGGCTGGTCGTCGGCGTGCAGGCGCTGGCGCCAGGCTCCCGGTGTCCAGTGCATGCCGGCCAGCCCGGTCAGGCTGCGCCAGGCGGCCGAGGCGAAACCCTGGCCTCGGCGCAGGTCCCAGTCGGCCACGCCCAGGCGCGAACCGTCCAGGGCCCATTCCCAGCGTTGGGCGCGGTTGCGCCACTGCACGGTGGCGGCATGCGCGAGCATCACGCTGCCCAGCATGACGCCCAGCCAGGCGGCCAGCGTGGTGCGGCCGCTGGCCGCGTCGATGGCGGGCAGCAGCCCGCGTTCGAGTTTCGACGCGCCGAGCAGGCCCATCAGCACCAGCCCGCTGGTGGCCAGCGCGAACTGGCCGCGCAACGTCAGCCACAGCAGCACCAGGGGCGGCCCACCCAGGGCCAGCGCAATGACGGCCGGCTGGCGCGACGCCGGGGCCAGCGCCAGCAAGGCCAGCAGGGCCAGCAGCAGCAGCGCCGCCGAGACCGTGCGCCAGCCGAGGTGGACCCGCTGCAGGGCCAGCAGCAGGCTGCGGTCGAAAGCCAGCACGGCTGCGCCGCCGCCGAGCGTGCCCAGGGCGAGCACGGTCCAGCCGCCGAAGACACCGGACGCGGTGGCGCCGCCGCCCCAGAGAACCTGGGCAAGACCGACGACGAGGGCCGTCGGCCCTGCGGTGGCCAGCGCCGCGGCGCCGGTGAACGCGGCGACGTCGCTGCCGCGCTCGAGCCGGGCGTCGAAGGCGGACCATCGAAGCAGGCGGTGGGCCAGCCACGTGGCCCCGGCGACGGCCGCCGTGGCCAGCAGCGCCAGGGCCGGCGGCAGCGACAGGCTGAGCAGCGCCGCCAGCAGGCCCAGCACGGCGCCGGCCCAGGCCGCCCGCCCGCCGCGCCAGGGGGCGGCCAGGGCCAGGCCGGCGGGCAGCGCCAGCGCGGCCCAGGGCAGCAGCGGCAGGCTCAGTGCCCCGGCGTAAGCCAGCAGCAGCGACAGCAGGGCCAGAGCGGCCCCGCGCAGGCCGGCGGTGGCATGTTCCTGCAGACCGGCCACGCGCGCGTGCAGGCCGAGTTCGGGTGCCGGATCGGCGTTCAAGGGTGCGGGTGGAACGCCGGTGGGTTCAGACGCTGCCCACCGCCTGCGCGTGCAGCTGCCGCGGTGGGGTCAGAGCGCGAAGTCGGCCAGCGAGGCCCCGCCGGCCAGCGCCGCGCTCAGCCACTTGGGTTTCAGCCCGCGGCCGGTCCAGGACTCGCCGGTGGCCGGATTGCGGTATTTGGCCGCCACCTTGGTGGTGGCCTTCTTCGGGGCGGCGGCGGGTTTGCTGCCGATATCGGCCAGCGTCAGGCCGTATTCGGCCATCAGCGCCTTGACCTGGTTGATGGCCTCGCTGCGCTGTTCACGCTGGACGTCGGCGATCTGCTTTTCCAGGGCGGCCTTCTGGGCCAGGAGATCACTGAGATTGTCTTTGGCCATGTGCAGGCTCCGGTCGTCAACAAGAAGCCTCGAATATAAGCCTTGCGGGGAAATTATCGGCAGGGATATTCCCGCGCGGCCGGCGCGGCGCCGCTGCGGCGCCGGGTGGCCTGCCGGGGCATCGCTCAGGCCGGCGGCGGCACGTAGCCGGCCACCTTGTCGGCACCCTCGCCGAACAGGAACTGTTCCATCTGGCGCGCCAGATACTGCCGCGCCCGCGCATCGGCCAGATTCAGCCGGTTTTCGTTGACGAGCATGGTCTGGTGTTTTTTCCAAGCCTCGAACGCTTCCTTGCTGATGTTCTCGTAAATACGCTTGCCCAGTTCACCCGGGTAGGGTGAGAAACCCAGGCCTTCGGCTTCTTTCTTCAGATAAACACATTGCACCATGCGGGCCATATCCACCTCACTTGTCAGAGTTTCTTGACCAGCACCTGCGAGCGCCGGTCCCAGTTGTATTTGCGTTTTCTCGCCTCGGGCAGCCATTCCGGGTCGACGGGTGAAAAACCGCGCTTGATGAACCAGTGCATCGTGCGTGTCGTCAGCACGAAGAGGCTTTCGAAACCGCCGGCCCGTGCACGCTGCTCGATGCGCTTGAGCAGGCGTTCACCGTCACCCTGGCCCTGGCTCAGCGGCGACACCGTCAGCGCCGCCATCTCGGCCGTCTTCGCTTCCGGATAGGGGTAGAGCGCGGCGCAGCCGAAGATGATGCCGTCGTGTTCGACGACGCTGTAGTAGCCGATGTCGCGTTCGATCTCGGTGCGTTCACGGCGCACCAGCGTGCCGTCGCGCTCGAAGGGCTCGATCAGCTGCAGGATGCCGCCGACGTCGTCGCTGCTGGCCTCGCGCAGGCTCTCGAGCTTCTCGTCGACGACCATCGTGCCCACGCCGTCGTGCGTGAACACCTCCAGCAGCAGGGCGCCGTCGGTGGCGTAGGGCAGGATGTGAGAACGCTCGACGCCGCCCTCGCAGGCTTTCACGCAGTGCTGCAGGTAGAAGGCGGTGTCGGTGGGCCGCGTCGGCGGGGGCAGGGTGGCCAGCAGGCGCCTGGCCTCGGCCAGCGCCAGTTCGGTGTCGATGGCGCTTTCGGGGTCGTCCTGCGTTTCGCGGATGCCGGGGATCTCGGTCATGAAGACCAGCTTGTCGGCCTGCAGCGCCACCGCGGTGGCGGTGGCCACGTCTTCCATCGTCAGGTTGAAGGCCTCGCCCGTGGGCGAGAAGCCGAAGGGCGACAGCAGCACCAGCGCGCCGATGTCGATGGCACGCCGGATGGCCGCCGAGTCGACGCGCCGCACCAGGCCGCTGTGGATGAAGTCGGTGCCGTCGACGATGCCCACCGGGCGCGCGGTGAGGAAGTTGCCCGACACGACGCGCACGGTGGCGTTGGCCATCGGCGTGTTCGGCAGGCCCTGCGAAAACGCGGCCTCGATCTCGAAGCGCAGCTGGCCGGCGGCTTCCTGCGCGGCGTCGAGTGCCACCGGGTCGGTGACGCGGATGCCGCGCACGAAACGCGACACCTGACCCTTGGCCGCCAGTTGTTCCGTCACCTGCGGCCGGAAACCGTGCACCAGCACCAGCTTGATGCCCATGGCGTGCAGGATCGACAGGTCCTGCACGAAGGTGTTCAGCTTGCCCGCGGCGATGGCCTCGCCGGCCAGGGCGACGACGAAGGTCTTGCCGCGGTAGGCGTGGATGTAGGGCGCGACGGCGCGGAACCACGGAACGAAGGTGTGCGGGAAGACGAGGCTCATGAGGGGGTCGACAAGTGGCGCGATTGTGCCGCAGCATCCCTGCCCCGACTGCCCCTGCACCCTTGGCCAGGAGACTGTGATGGACGTCTACAAGACCCACGGCGCCTTCAGCTGGAGCGAGCTGATGACCACCGACCCCGCTGCCGCCGCGCAGTTCTACAGCGCACTCTTTGGCTGGACCGTGAAGGACATGGGCGCCGGGATGCAGCACTACCGGATGGCCAGCGTCGGCGACGCCGGCGTGGGCGGCATCATGGGCATGCCCGAAGGTGCGCCATCCGGCATGACGCCGCAGTGGGGCTGCTATGTCACGGTCAGCGATGTCGACGCCACGCTGGCGCGCTGCGCCGAACTCGGCGGCATGACCCTGGTGCCGCCGATGGACGTGCCCGGCGTCGGCCGCATGGCCGTGCTGCGCGACCCGCAGGGCGCGGTGCTGAACATCATGGCCTACGCCGACGCGTGAACACCACCTGAGCGCCACCTGAGCGCCATGGGGGGCGCCACGTGGGCGCCGCAGGCTGAAAGCGGGGCGGCGGAGATAATCCGCCCCCCGTGAACCCATCGCCCCCGGGCCCGCGCGCCGCGCCGCATCCGCCTCGCGTGCCGCCCAACCCCATCCCGCCGATCACCTACCCCGAGTCGCTGCCGGTCTCTGCCCGGCGCGAGGAGATCGCGCGTGCGATTGCCCAGCACCCGGTGGTGATCGTCTGCGGCGAGACGGGTTCGGGCAAGACGACGCAGTTGCCGAAGATCCTGCTCGAGCTGGGCCGCGGCCTCGGCGCCGGCGGCAAGGGCCTGATCGGCCACACGCAGCCGCGGCGCATCGCGGCCAGCAGCGTGGCCAAGCGCATCGCCGACGAGCTGAAGAGCCCGCTGGGCGAGGTCGTCGGCTACAAGGTGCGCTTCCAGGACCGGCTGCAGCCCGGCGCCAGCGTCAAGCTGATGACCGACGGCATCCTGCTGGCCGAGACCGAACGCGACCCGCTGCTGCGCGCCTACGACACGATCATCATCGACGAGGCGCACGAACGCAGCCTGAACATCGACTTCCTGCTCGGACACCTGCGGCAGATCCTGCCGCGGCGGCCCGACCTGAAGGTGATCGTCACTTCGGCCACGCTGGACGCCGAGCGCTTCTCCCGGCATTTCGGACAGGACGGCGTGCCGGCGCCGGTGATCGAGGTCTCCGGCCGGATGTATCCGG
>Ga0154020_10010506_pt1 | contig 10585 bp, 9 predicted proteins | sample Klosneuvirus_201_FD_109709 | JGI IMG/M metagenome (GOLD analysis project Ga0154020, IMG submission 109709) | Active sludge microbial communities from wastewater, Klosterneuburg, Austria - Klosneuvirus_20160825_MG | ecosystem: Engineered > WWTP > Aerobic digester > Activated sludge | place...
GGTCCTGTCCTGCGCCATGACAAGACAAGACCTGCAGATTGGTCCCCTCGTCCAAGGCCCGGGTCCACTCCCGCGGAAAGGCGAGCTGGTCACCGTGCACTACACGGTGAAGTTCATGGATGGACAGACGTTCGACAGCTCGGTCGATCGGAACGAACCCTTTTCCTTTGTGCTGGGCGGGGGACAGGTCATAGCGGGTTGGGATCTGGGCGTCGCGACCCTGCGGGAAGGCGACAAGATCAAGCTGACGCTGCCTCCCCATTTGGCCTATGGAGCGGAGGGGTATCCGGGGGCGATTCCGCCCAACGCGACGCTGATCTTCGACATCGAGCTGCTGCGCGTCGAGTAGGCGAAGGTCGAGTTCAGGACTCCACTCCCGGCCAGCGATCGAGGAACGCGAGCTGAGCCTCGCCGTCGGGAATGCCCGGACGGTTTGGGTCCGTGAGAAATCGACGGGGGTATCCGGGTTCGAGGGTGCGGATCGTGACCACCTGGTCCTCGACGGTGAAGACCGCCCGCCAGGCACCACAGCCGATCTCGAATCCTCCGGTACGGCGTTCTCGGATACGACGGGAGCGGTGAGGAGTCGGATCGCGGGCCAGCAATTCGATCAACCGTTCCGAGAAGTCGACCGACCACACGCGGCGAAGCCAGGAGGCCTGAGTTTCCGCGAGGCCCTCCAGCTGCACGGTGAAGGAAGGAGGTCGCTGCAATCCGGCTTCGACTTCATCCAGCCACCCTGCGGAGGCGTCCGGAAAGGAGTCGTAGGCCGGGATGTAAGGTTTGATGTCGAAGACGGGTGTCCCGTCGATGAGATCGCAGGCTCCGAGGTGCAAGGTGCGCCCGCGGATGGCGAGCAGTTGCACCGGGGTGAGTCCAAGGGGGTTAGGGCGGTGCGGCGAACGGGTTGCGAACAGGCCGCGCCGGCGGGCCGGGCCCCGGGGCGGGAGGACAGACGGGCGCCAGGTGGTGTTGCGATGAAACCACCACAGCAGCCAGATGCGCGAAAAACCGGTCAAGTCGCGCAAGGCGGCCTCGTAGTGGCGATGCGGGAGCAGCTCAAGCCGGTTCTCCTCCACGCGTGACTCCTCGGGCTGATGCAGGGCCTGGAATTTGACCTGCTTGCCGGTGCGGATGTAGCCGATGGGCTCCAGCGTCAGGCTCGACGGCGAGACCGGAGCGGAAGGGCCGCTGGGCGGGGGCGGGGAGGAATTCACTCCGTGGAGCTATGCCGGAGCTGCCCGCGGGTGGAGAAAAAAGTGCGGCGAATCGAACGCATCCCAGGCGCATCTGATTTCCTGACGTGTTTTCGCTCCAGGGATTGCAACTCCTGCTGCCGGCCCTAGGATCCCCACGTCTTTTGCTGGAGGACGCCGCCGCGCGCCTCCGGTCAACCCTGCAAAGCGGCAAACCCATACTACCATGAGTGACTCCATTATTCCGATGATTCCTTGCAATGTGGCCGGCCCCCTCGGCGTGCTGCACCTGCCTCGTCTCTGGCTGAAGGTTTCCCTGGAAGCCCGCGGCAAGCTCGCCGCCGGGTACCCGGGAATCGGCAAGGGCTATGACTCCATGGTCATCGCCGGACTCGGCCTCTCCGCCGAAGCAGTCAAGGCGTTCGTCACGGAAAAGCGCCCTTCGTACGGACAGTTCGAGGCCTGGATCAAGTCCCAGCCGGGCGTCAAACTCGACCGCGCCTCCGTCTACAAGCTGAACCAATCGATCCTCGGCTACCACCACAGCGATGAAATCCGCAAGGACATCCTCAAAGCCGCGGGTTACCCCGATGATGGTTCGGTGCAAGGCTCGGCCGTTGAGCTCAATGCCCTGGATGACTGGTCGGCGTTTCACGCCAGCGTGCTGAAGTAACTCCTTCGAAGGTGCACGGCCCGGCCGCTCGCGAACACGCGGGGCCGGGCTTTTTCCTGCTACAAACCAAGGCTCTGGCGCAGAAGCCGGGCCTGGACGGCGATGCTGCTGGTGGGGCCCTCGGAGGCCAGACCCAGTTCGATCGCTTGTTCCGCCGCTTGGCGCGCCTCGGCGGCCTGCCCGAGCCGCTGGTGCAGCCTGGCCTTGAGCAGCCTCATGTAGGGTGCCTTGGCGTTGAGCTGGACGGCGTCATTCACCCACCGGAGCGCCTGGTCGTCATCCAATTGGTGTTCGTAGTAAAACTGGGCGGATCCATAGAAGAGGGCGGCGGTTTTTGGCCCCGGGGCCGCAAAGGCGCTCTTGATCTCTGCGACCACCGCCGGGACAAGGTCCACGTCAATCCGGACAGGGACTTTGGTTTTCTCCCAGAGCAAGGCCAGCGTCGCCGAGGTGTCGCGCAGGTCGCCGATCTCGATGGTGAAGGTCTCAACGGGATTCGGCAGCGTGACGGGAGCGGCCTGAAAGCGAACCACGTCATTCTTCGCGTCATACGTGTAGGCTCCCCATTGCGACATGGGCTTGTGCACGATCACCGTCCACGAGGTGGCGTCGGGTTGCGTGAACAACTCGTAGGACCCCGCCGGCACGGCGGTACCGTTGAGCTTGACGGCGGTGCTGAACGAGATTCGCGTCGCCTGGTTTGCACCGGTGCGCCAGAGGGCGCCGAAAGGTACGAGCGAGCCGAAGATGGTCCGTCCACGGAGGCTGGGACGGCCATAGACCACCTCGATGTCGGTCAACCCGACGCGTTGTTTCACGGTTCCGTTCGGACTGGGCTGGGGAAACGCGACCCGAGGAGGCTTGGGCAAGGACTCCTTTTCTGCGGGAGGAGTCACCGATTGGGCCAAAAGCGGGAGCGTCAGGGTTAAAAGGAGGCCGCGGAGCAGGTGGAAGCAGTGGAATTTCATCGCTGGGTGCGGGGGTGGGAGAGGGACGTTCATTGGTGTGTGGAGACCGTTATCAGCGGTGTGCAATCAGGAGGTGATTGCCAAACGGAGTGCCGGCATGCATGGGGTGAGTTTCCACGGTGAGACTGCGTGATTCCAGCCAGGATTTCCATTGGAGGCTGGAACGAAAATGGAAGGAGCGCGACGAATACCCTTTCAGCAGGGCTTTTCCGCGATTGGCCCAACGAACCAGTTGGAACCGCCAACCGGCGCTGGCATCGGCCTCCCGAATCAGGAGCACCCCGTCGCTGCTCAAGGCAGCGAGCGCAGAGTCGAGCAAGGCATCCTGATCCTGGGCGCTCATCATGTGCAGGACGTCAAAAAGCAGGAGCGTCTGGCCTGCGGGCAGTGACGTGGTGCGGGCATCCGAACCCAGGATGCGGGCCTCCGCGGACAGGGCGCGTTGGGCCATCTGTGCGACGGCAGGGCGGGTCTCGATGCCGTAGAGAGGGCAGTCGCGGCGCCAGGCCAGACCTGGGTACAAGTCTGGCTGCTCCCGTGAGCCGGCAAAGAGCGAGAGCATCAGGCCTTGTCCGCAACCGATGTCCACCACGGGGCCCGGCCTGATCCAGGGACCTTCCCACACCGCCCGGTAGACCGGATCTCCGGACAGTTTGCCGTGCGCAAATCTCCAGGCGATCTCACCGTCAGCCCGGTAGCGCGCACTGGAGAGACGCGTGAGGTGTTCGAAAGGGGAAGGCACGGCCTCAGGGAATGGTCCGCTGCTGCGTCATCGTCGAACCGGCACAAGCGCGGGGCTCCTCCGGGAAACACTCGGATATCCTGCGCCAAAGGGAGATCAATCCTCTTCGTTCCGACCGGCGGGCGGCGCGCCGAATCCAGGTCGCACCGGGCGGATTGACGTGCCGGCGGGCGTGGGGCATGCCTCGTGACCAGCCAGCTGCCTCGTGCTTGGTTCAATGCCATGGTTCCCTCACTGCCTCCCTTCGACTTTCAGCCTCGGCCCTACACAGGCCCCTCCGCCGCCGAGATCATGGCGCTGCGTCGCGAGTTTCTGAGTCCGGCGCTGTTCCATTACTATCGTCAACCGCTCTTGGTCGTGGAAGGTCGCGGGCAATGGTTGTTCGACGAGACGGGTCGGCGCTTCCTCGATGGATTTGGCGGCATTGTCACGGTCAGCGTCGGCCATGGCCATCCAGCGGTCCTTGACGCGATGCGTTCCCAGGTGGAGTCCATTCAGCACACCACAACGATCTACCTTCATCCGACGGTCGCGCTTTATGCCCGCGATCTCGCAGCCCGGATGCCGGGAGAGCTGAAGGTCTGTTACTTTGTCAATTCAGGGTCGGAAGCCAACGATCTGGCGGTTCTGATGGCGCGGGCGGCCACGGGTAACTCCGATGTGATTGCTCTGCGCAACGGCTATCATGGCGGCACGTCCGGGACCATGGGGCTGACCTCCCCCCACACCTGGAAGTTCAACGTGCCGCATTCGTTCGGCATTCAACATGCGCAGATGCCCGACACCTACCGTGGACCTTACGGCCGGGATGACCCCGACGCGGGACGCAAGTACGCGCTGGATGTGAACAACCTGATTCAGTTCGGCACGTCGGGCCGGCTCGCCGCCTTTATCGCCGAATCCATCCAGGGAGTGGGCGGGGCGGTGGTGTTCCCCGATGGGTATCTGAAAAATGCTTACGCCCACACCCGGGCCGCCGGAGGACTCTGCATCGCCGACGAGGTTCAGACCGGACTGGGACGGATGGGCGACCATTTCTGGGGCTTCCAGACACAGGGGGTGGTGCCGGACATCGTGACCCTCGCGAAGGGGATTGGCAATGGATGCCCGCTTGCCGCGGTCGTGACCACGCCCGCGATCGCGCAGGCGCTGGCGTCGCGTCTGCACTTCAACACATTCGGGGGCAATCCGGTCAGCGCGGCGGCGGGTCGGGCGGTCCTGCAAGTGATCGAACAGGAGGGCCTGCAGCGCAATGCCCTTGAGATCGGCACCTATCTCGGCGCGGCCTTGGAGGGTTTGAAACTGCGCCACGAGGCCATCGGTGACGTGCGGGGCCGGGGGCTGCTCTGGGGGGTGGAGCTGGTGAAGGACCGCACCACCCGGGAACCGGCGCGGGAGGCCTGCGCCGCGGTGTTCGAGACCTGTCGCGACATGGGACTGCTCATCGGCAAGGCCGGTCTGCACGCCAACACGCTGCGCATCACTCCACCTCTGTGTATCAGTCGTCCGGATGCGGAGTTTATGGTCGCAGTCCTCGACGAGGCGTTTTCCCGCCTGCCGGCCTGAGCGGGCGCAACCGCCCGCTTTACTCATTTCGCCTTTTGCAGCTCCAGGACTTCGGCGATCCAGCGCTTGTGGGGGCCGGAGAGCGTGATGGTGTCGAGCTGATCCACCGCCACCCAGACCAGATCCAGCGTGGCAAGATCGAGCTTCGACGGCGGAACCAGTCGGTGGATCGACTCCGTGATCGCGTACCGGGTGATGCCGCGCTTGCGCACCACCAACGGTTCCTTCGTGGCGGCAGCGACCGGTGGCGCGAGCCCGAGGTGCTCGAACGTTGGGAGTTCATGCTGGTTCGCCAGACGTTTCGCCTTCGCCGGAGCCCGGTGCAGGAGTAGACGGCCGGACTCGAGGCACCAGGCGCGGGCCACCGATCGTTTCTCAATCTTCTTCGGGGCGAGGCGGGGAAAGGACTCCGGGTCCCCACGCCGGGCGGCCTGGCAGAAGGGTCGTACCGGGCAGGTGAGGCACAACGGAGACTGGCGGTGGCAGACGGTGGCGCCGAGCTCCATCATCGCCTGGTTGTGGTCGCCGGGTGAAGCACGGCTAAGCAACGCGTCGGCGGCTCCCGAGAGGGCATTCGCGGCGCTTGCACTGTCGCGAAAGGGCGTCGCATTCGCGCCCAATCGCGAAAGGATTCGCACCACGTTTCCATCGACACACGCCACCGGGCGCCCGAAGGCCATGCTCACCACTGCGGCCGCCGTGTACGGTCCCACGCCAGGGAGGTTCAGCCACCCGGCCGCGTCCGTCGGCGGTTCCGGTAGCGCAACCCAGGTTCTGGCCAGGGCATGCAGGTTTCTAGCCCGCGAGTAGTATCCCAAGCCCTCCCAGTGTTTCAGGACGGTCTCTTCACTGGCCGAGGCGAGTCGCTGAAAGTCCGGGAATGCTTCCAACCAGCGGGCGAAGTAGGGGAGCATGGTCTTCACCTGCGTCTGCTGCAGCATGAACTCACTCACCACGGTTTTGTAAAGAGATGGTTCCGAGCGCCATGGCAAGGGACGCTGGTGCCGGCGATACCACGCGAGCAGCGCCTTCTGGAAGTCGGCGACGGGAAAAGGCAGAGGTGCGGAGAGAGGTTGGTCCACGGGAGGGTGACGAAAAGACACAAAAACCGGCCGGTCAGAAGTCTTGGGTTCATTTTTCCGGCAAATTCGTGCCTGATACCGGGCTCAACACCACCATGCCGAAGAAACGAAGCGACGACGACTCCGCCGCCGAAGCACCCAAAAAGCTCAGCACGTACACCGTGAAACTTGACGATGCGCAGATGACCACCCTGCGCGGGATTTTGGTGAAACGCGGCTGGAGTCCGTTCGACGTGGAGTATGCCCGGTTCGCGTTCAAGGGAAACGATTGCAACGTGACCGCTTACAATAGCGGCAAAGTGGTCATTGCAGGTAAAGGGACGGCGGACTTTGTGACGATGACGATTGAGCCGGAAGTGACGAAGGCGCCCAAACTTGGTTACGACGAAGTGCTTCATCCGGAATGGTTTGAGTCACACGCCGGACTTGACGAAAGCGGGAAGGGCGACTTCTTTGGCCCGGTCATCGCCGCAACGGTGATCGCCCAGAAGTCGATGATTGAAGCCTGGCGTGAGGCCGGTGTTCAGGATTCGAAGAAGATCACGGAGAAACAGATCCTCAAACTCGATGAGATGATCCGAGGCACGCATGGAGCCGTGGTGAAGACGTGCTATTGCAGCATGCCGAAGTACAACGAACTCATGGCCCGTCCTCGCGCGAACCTGAATCTTCTGCTCGCCTGGCTGCATGGCACCGCGCTCCAGCAAGCCTTGGCCGAACGACCCGTCGCCTGGGGGCTGCTGGACCAGTTTTCCGAACAACCCCTGGTACAGCGGGAACTGACCAAGAAAGGCGTGACGGGATTCGAGCTGAAGATGAGAACCAAGGCCGAAGAGGACCCGGTGGTCGCCGCGGCATCTGTAGTCGCTCGCGCCGCCTATGTGCGCGAAATGCACAAGCTCTCGCTGCGCTTCGGGGAAAAACTGCAAAAAGGGGCCGGTCCGCTGGTCAAAAGCCAGGGTGCGGAGATCATTGCGCGCTTTGGCGTCAAGGCACTCGGCGACTTTGCCAAGCTGCACTTTCGAACGGCCTATGAAGTGGTCCAGGCGGCGGGCAAGCTGGATGAACTGCCGTTGCCGCCGCCCAAAGAAAAGATGGAGTGGTAGTGGAAATCATCCAGGCACGGCGCCATGGCCAAACGACGTCAGCTTCGCGGCTTTGATCTCAAACACCTCGATGGGGTGACGGAGCTGATTGGCGTGGACGAGGTCGGGCGGGGCGCGCTGGCCGGACCCGTGGTGGCGGCCGCTGTGGTGGTGACGCGCGAGTTTTTGAACAGCCGCTGGGTCGAGGCCAATGTCCGGCGCATCAACGACTCGAAACAGCTGACCGCGGCCGAGCGGGACGCCCTCTGGATCGACTTCGAAGCACTTTCACAGGAAGGCATGATTCACGCCAACTACGGACTGGCGGACGTCGCGGAAATTGAACTACACAACATTCTGGGTGCGACCAAACTTGCGATGCGCCGGGCCTTGGAGGGAATCCATCCTCCCTCTGCATTTGTACGCATGACGGAACCCGACCTCTTTGCCTCGGCCGAAGAGATCGCGGCCTACCAGCCCCAGGTGTCCGCGCGGATCCTGATCGACGGGCTTCCGCTCAAGAATTTTCCGTATCCCCATGTGGCGGTGGTGACGGGTGACGCACGCTCGCTCTGCATTGCGATGGCTTCGATTGTGGCCAAGGTCACCCGCGATCGGCTGATGACCGATCTCGATGCGACGCTGCCCGGGTACGGCTTCGCGCAACACAAAGGATACGGCACGGAGGACCACCGGGACGCGGTGCTTCGCCTCGGCCCCTCCCGGCAGCATCGGGAGATGTTTCTGCGCAAACTGCTGGCGGGACAGGGCGATCCGGCACAGATGGATTTTCTCGGCGACTCTTGAAGCGGACCCAACCATGGCGACCAAGCGCAACACCTCCCTCGATCGCGTGCTCGGCCGGCTCGACCAACTCGATACGATCAACCTGACCAATCTCGTGCAGCGCCTGGCACGCGAGCGCGGATTGTTTGAGGACATCTTCAATGTGCTCCAGGAAGGGGTGTTGGTCATCGACATGGAGGGTGTCATTGCCTACGCCAATGCCGCCGCCCAGCGCCTGATCGGACTTGGGGCAGAGGACGAACTTGCCGGCCAGACTCTATGGCGCATGGTTCCCGGACTCCGCCCCTCGCTCGGTGTCCTCATGGAGGACGACGCCGCCCTTCCGGTCATGGCCCGGGAATTCGAGCTCACGTATCCAGAGCCTCGCGTAGTGCGGCTCTATATGGTGCCGTTTAAGTCGGAGGCAAAAAAAGGAGGTGGAAGGCGCTTTGCGGTGATCCTGACCGATGTCACCCGGGATCGCGAGAGCACCGAGAAGCGTATCGAGAATGAGCGTACCTCCTCGGTGCTGCTGCTCGCCGCCAGCGTTGCCCACGAGCTGGGCAATCCCCTCAATTCGCTCACCATCCATCTCCAGCTGATGGATCGCCGGATCAAGAAACTCCGTCCGGCGGCGAAGGACAAGGACGCCACGGCGCTCGCGGAGTCGGTGGCGGTCTGCCAGGCCGAGGTGCAGCGCCTCGACGGCATCATCAGCAACTTCCTCGAGGCAATCCGTCCGAGCCCGCCCAATCTCGTGGAATCCGATCTGGCGGAGATTCTGGCGGACGTGCTTCGCTTTCAGCAGAACGAACTCGCGGACCGCGGCATCCAGGTCGAAGCGGAGACCCAGGCCCAGCTGCCGATCGTCATGGCGGATCGCAACCAGGTGAAGCAGGTGTTCTTCAACATCATCAAGAACGCGATGGAGGCGATGTCGCCCGGGGGTCGGCTGCGGATCGCGGCGGCGGCGGACGACGACTATGTCACCGTGGCGTTTGGCGACAACGGCAGCGGCATCAAACAAGCGGACCTGGTGCGCATGTTCCAACCCTACCACACCACCAAACCCGGTGGTCATGGGCTGGGGTTGATGATCGTCCAGCGCATCCTGCGTGAACACGGCGGTCAGGTGGGCCTTGAAAGTAAGGAAGGGGTGGGCACGGTGGTGACCTTGCAGTTTCCGCGCAAAGACCGCCGGGTGCGCATGCTGACCTAGGCGCGCCGGCCGCGCTCGTCGACGTCGACGCTCCCGTGAGTGTGGCCGATTCATGCCAGGGAACTCCTAATCAGTTCCACGAGTTTATGTTGAGTGATTGGCGTCTCCGATGGGTGATCCGGGGAGCGCCTCCTGCGCGCTTGACCGTCCGTCATGGCCTCGCGTGAATCAAGCCATGGTCCCGAGCGTACTGATCGTAGACGACGAGAAACACACCCGCGAAGGCCTGCAGCAGGCCCTGGAGGAGAGCTACGACGTGTCCGTGGCGGGCAATGCGGATGAGGCGTTCAACCTGATGGAGTCGCAGGAGTTCGATGTCATCCTGACCGACCTGCGCATGCCCGGAGGCAAGAGTGGACTGAAGGTGATCGACAAGGCGCTCACGATGTCCAACCGGCCGGCGGTCATCATGATGACGGCGTATGGGAATATTGATACAGCGGTGGAGGCGATGAAACGGGGTGCGGTCGATTTTCTGACCAAGCCCGTGAACATCGAGCGGCTTGAGATCCTCGTGCAGCGGGCGCTCAAGAGCAAGACGCTGGAGGTCGAGGTCAAGCAGCTCCACGAGCGTCTGGACGAGAAATTCAGCATTGAAGGCATTCTCGGACATTCGACCAAACTGGAGGAAGTGCTGGAGCGCGTCCGCCTCGTGGCGCCCTCGAAGGCGACCATTCTGATCGAAGGTGAAAGCGGCACGGGCAAGGAGTTGATTGCGCAGGCCATCCATCAGGTCAGTCCACGGGCCCGGGCTCCCTTTGTGGCGGTGCATTGTGCGGCCCTTTCGGAGAGCCTGCTGGAGAGCGAGATCTTCGGCCACGAGCGTGGAGCTTTCACCGGTGCCACGGAGCGCCGGATCGGGCGCTTCGAGTCGGCTGACCGAGGCACTCTCTTTCTCGATGAAATCGGCGAGATCACGGCCAGCACGCAAGTGAAGCTGCTGCGATTTCTTGAGACGAAGACGGTGGAACGGGTCGGCGGGAACAAGCCTCTGGAGCTGGATGTGCGCCTGGTGGCGGCGACCAATCGGTCGCTCGAGAAAATGGTGCGTGACGGCAAGTTTCGTGAGGACCTGTACTTCCGACTTAATGTCGTCCGGATTACGCTGCCACCGCTACGAGAACGGACGGATGATATCCCCCTCCTGCTCGGCCACTTTCTCAAATTGTTTTCCGCGGAGAACGAATTGCCGCCCCTGGTCGTGGACCCCGCTGTGATGCGCCATCTCCAGGCCTATCCCTGGCCAGGCAATATCCGCGAGCTGCGGA
>Ga0154020_10010507_pt1 | contig 10585 bp, 13 predicted proteins | sample Klosneuvirus_201_FD_109709 | JGI IMG/M metagenome (GOLD analysis project Ga0154020, IMG submission 109709) | Active sludge microbial communities from wastewater, Klosterneuburg, Austria - Klosneuvirus_20160825_MG | ecosystem: Engineered > WWTP > Aerobic digester > Activated sludge | place...
GGCCCCGTCAGCATCGCGTCGCTCCTTCGTGAAATCTCAACTGAACAAAAATCTCCTATTGACGAAGCGATTTCCATTGCAATGATTGAGCCAAACGCAAATCCGACGTGCGATTGCCCTGGTGACGGAACGAATGCTCAGGTAGCAGTTTTTGCCTCCCCGGAAGTCGTGAAGGGAGATGCAGTGCTTATTCAGGTTTTCTGCTATGCAATTGGATTGCAAGAGGAAGCAAGAAGACAGGCAGTAGAATTTGATGACAAGGCTGTTCGTCGGGGTGCGACCACTCTATCCATGCCTCTCCAAAACGGTGATCGATTACAATTTCATCTGACAATGAAGAACGTGCAAATTGAGACTCCGATTCGTGAAATCATCTGGCGAGAAAGCACGACTTCGGCCCAGTTTGAAGTTGAGATACCAAAGAACTGTCCAGTGGCCACTCTATTGGGTGTGATCGTGGTTAATGCATGTGGCGTTCCACTCGGGCGAATTGGCTTTAAGCTGAACGTCATCAGCAAGCGATCCTTGCGGAAAAATCAAAGGGTTGCTTTAGTCGGCGAGTCTGCGGCGAAGTTTCGAAAAGCATTCGTGTCGTATAGTTCTAAGGATCAATCAGCGGTCTTGGCTCGACTTCAACTGCTGCGACCGCCTCTGCATCAGATCGAAATCTTTCAGGACTTGATGAGGCTCAACCCCGGAGAAAATTGGAGCGATGAATTATTTCGGCACATCGATGATTGCGATTTGTTCCTTTTGTTTTGGTCTTCCAATTCCAACAAATCTGAATGGGTTCGCAAAGAGTGGATATATGCTCTCAACCGCCAAAAGTCGGGGATGAATGAATTGCCAACCATCTTGCCAGTCATCATTGAAGGACCACCTCCCCCAACGCCCCCAAAAGAACTCGAAGACCTGCATTTCAATGATTGTCTTCTGTACTTCAGTAGGTAACGAGCCTGCGACAAATATCGTTGATGCGACCTGAACGATTCAGCGATTGCTTTGGGCCGATACCCGTTCGAACTACATGCATGTCTCAGTAGCGATCACAGAAACGAGATAAACAGTGAACCGAACAATCGCAATCGGCGACATTCATGGTTGCTCTATTGCTTTGGAAGCCCTGATTGACGCCATCAATCCACAGTCAGACGACACGATTGTCCCGCTCGGTGATTATGTTGACAGAGGAATTGATTCAAAAGGCGTACTCGATCAACTGATTGAACTTCAAGACCGATGCAAACTTGTTCCGATTCTCGGCAACCATGACCAAATGATGCTCCACGCTCGGGAAGGGCGATCTGACTTCCAATTCTGGTTGAACTGCGGCGGTGATGCTGCACTGGACTCGTACGGATCAACTGGGAAACTTGATCTGATACCACGAAGTCACTTTCGGTTTCTGGAGTCGTGTCGTTCGTATTTCGAAACGGATACACACATCTTCCTTCACGCCAACTACAAACCCGATGTGCCGATTGAACAGTTGGACGATCACACGATCCGATGGCTGTCGTTAAGGGATCATGTGCCACCGAAGCCGCATTGTTCGGGTAAGATTGCTGTGGTCGGTCACACGCCGCAAACTGAGATTCTCGACTTGGGATACTTGATCTGTCTTGATACTGGAGTTTGCAAAGGCGGATGGCTGACAGCATTGGACGTTGAGTCTGGTAAGATTTGGCAGGTGAGTGAATCAGGAAGTCTACGATGATGGGAGATTGCAATAATGACTGATCAAGTGTTTCAAATTCGCCAGATTGCAGACGAAATCCAGCCGCCTGTAGTCATGTTGCTGACGCTGTGGAAGTGATAAAATGCCATGATGAATTCAAGAACCATCACTTGCCCGACGAGAGCCTGAATCCACCATCATGAACAACATTCTCGACCATTCAGCAATCAGTGGCCGTTACCTGTTTCCACAGAAACGCTTCGTCAAAGATCCGTTCATGGTGAGCGTCGATGGCACAGAATTAGCGTGCTTTCAGAAGATCATCGATCCTGACAATTTCACGATGATTCATTTTCACGGGAACGGTGAGGCTGTTGCTGACTACATTCCGTTCATGTCCGACGTGTTTACAGATTTAGGCTTGAATTCATTGTTCGTCGAGTATCGTGAGTACGGTCGCTCGACTGGCAAAGCCCAATTGGTTGCCATGCTGGGTGACGGTGATGCAGTAATGCAAGCTGCTGGTATTCCGCCAGAGAAGGCAATTATCTTTGGCCGCTCGATTGGTTCACTTTACGCAATCGAGTTGGTCCATCGGCAACCGACGATTGCCAGGCGGATCATCGAAAGCGGAATTGCTGATCCGTCCGAGCGATTTCTGACATACGCCGATTTGGAGTCAGCGGGATTGGACAAAGGCGATGTACTTGCTGCTGCTGAACAACATTTCAACCACCAGCGGAAGTTGTCTGGCTACACGAATCCACTGCTGATCCTGCATACGGAGAATGATGGCTTGATCGACATCTCTCATGCTGAGCGAAACTTCGAGTGGGCTGGTTCAACGCAGAAACAACTCGTGCGATTTCCAAACGGAAACCACAACACAATTCTACCGGCTAATTTGACGGAATACATGGCTACGGTTGGCAACTTTGTGAAGAGCGTTCAAGCGTGAGGGCTGCAAGTGCGACATCGTGGAGCCGGAACGGCATTGCTACACTGTCGCTGAATCTTGAGCGGCTGAAACAGTAACTGGAAGCAGACAGCTTTCCTCAATTGACGGGACGATCCGTTCGTTGATGGAGAGATCATGACGACGGAAAAGAAGTTGCGATTGCGGTCTGATGTTCGATATGTTGCTCGGCAGGAGTGGCAGAACTTGAGCAAGAATAACGGGATAAGTTGCGATGAATCCATACGAGCATTCAACCGTACTGCCACCGGAACCAGACACGGCAGGCCGCATTTTTCCCGCATCGATTGCGGAGTGCGTAGTAGGTGCTGCAATATGGATCTGCCTGATCTGTAGCGTATATGTCATCTTGCCAAGATTCCGAACGATCTTCGTGAGTTTCGGAATAGTCATTGGTCTACCGGAACTTTGCATCATGGCTTACGCCGGGCTGATACTCCCTTTGATTGCCATTATTGCCGGGGTGAGCTTGGCGGCAATGCGATCACGGCGACTCTATTTGTTCGTGCTGATTTGGCTACCCACGATCCTCATGGTCGTACTGGTACTTGCTGTCGGGCCAAGTCTGGTGAGACTGTTAAACGATCTCGCTTAGCGTGATGTGCCGTACCAGACACCGCCATCAGAAAAATGATTGACGCCCCGCCTACCCATCAAGAATCGAATTCGAAACAGGGGCTTCATAGAAACGAAAAAGCCCTTGTCACACAAAATGCGACAAGGGCCTAAAACTCATCAACAGTACCAAACTTCTTACTGATCAAATCCACCCCGGCAAACACAATCGGTGTCCAATTGCGGCACACCTCAAACTAACCTCGCCACATAAAGGAGCGTCAACAAACTCACGAACACAGCCGGTGGTGAACAACACAAAAGAGCCAAACACATTCAACAAAACACAAGATCAGCCACTCCGGCAAACAACCGTTGCCCAATTGCGGCACAACACACAATAACCTCGCCACATGAAGCGGCGTGAACAAACTCACAAACACAGCCGGAGTTGCACAGAACAAAGAGCCAAACACATTCAACAAAACACAAGATCAGCCACTCCGGCAAACACAATCGGTGCGCCCAATTGCGGCACACTTCACAATAACCTCGCCACATAAAGCAGCGTCAACAAACTCACAAATACAGCCGGAGTTTCGAAACACAAAAAAGCAAAACACAATCAACAAAAAACAAGTTCACTTACAAGATCATTTCTTCCATAGGCGTCCTCCAGATTAAGGAAAAACTCGTCAACGGAAAAACAACTTCGCCGAGAATTTTTATCGCCTATTCATGATCTGTCAATAATAAATTCCAAGAATTTTTTCGGTGTCCGAATGCTGCAAAAATGATGGAATTTTTCGGCTGACTTTAACGATTTCGGGAAGTCTGATCCGCATGTTTTTCCCTTCTTTCTCTACTCGGATTGCTCATACATCCGAATCCACTTTCTTCCAGTTCTCCAGCACCCATCCTGCATCCGACTCTTCGGCTTCAAATTGAATGTCAGACTGCCTAACCTCACGAATCTACAGTTTCTTCATCAGGGACTTAGCTTTTGTCGCTGCCGATGATCCGGTGTACTCGGCCACGATCTCTTTCAGTCGCCGGAGGGCAATGTCGGGCTTTTCATTTTCCAGAAACAGCTTTGCCAACTCAAGTTCATTCTCAGCCCGTTGTTCTCGAATCTGATTTGTTCTTTCCAACAGTTCCTGCTGTTCCTCTTCGGTCAATTCCGGTTGTGACTTCTTTTTCGAACCACTCGTCTTTTGGGATTTAGTTGAAGTCATTGGCGTCGGTCTCGGTGCATGAATCACGGCGAAATTCGGGGATCGTGACACTTCTATTCGTCAAATGGCGACGGAAACATGAGAGGCGGTCCGAAAGGCAATTTTTGACGGACTTATCGACTCGGCTAAAGTCTGGGAATTCGTGTCGCCCAGAACCACATTTTGAAACAGGATAACTCGATCATGAATCATCAACCAACAATACAAAAACCCGACGAGGGCCGTACCATTGCCGTCGTGGGCGATGTTTATCGCTTTCTTGCGACCGGCAAAGACACGAACGGCAAGTATGCCATGTGGGAAGCCATCGTGCCTCCGGGCGGCGGACCTCCACCGCATGTTCACAGCAGGGAAGAGGAAGGCTTCTACATTCTCGAAGGCGAAATCACATTTCAGATCGGTGACGAACGTGTCATAGCGACTGCTGGAATGTTTGCCAACATGCCGGTGGGAACGCCACATTCCTTCAAGAATGAAAGCAGCAAACCGGCGAAGATGCTCATCTCTGTGGCTCCGGCTGGACTTGAGGAAATGTTTTTTGAAATCGGTATCCCTTTGCCTGAAGGTTCAATAACTGCATTGCCGCCAACCAAAGCAGAGATCGAAAAATTGCTTACAATTGCTCCCGGATATGGCATTGAAATCAGAGTGCCGCATCATGACTAAATAATCGCCGAGCCTGAGTACCGATGAATCGATTGTCTCGGATTGAAAATGCAGTTCAGCACAAGAAACGCAACGAATGACAAAAATTCACCACATCAATTGCGGGACGTTGATCGTTTCCGGCTATCCCAAAGTCGTCTGCCATTGCTTGCTGCTGGAAGACGAGACTGGATTGGCGTTGGTTGATACCGGCATCGGGTTGCTCGATGTGAAGAATCCTGTGGAGCGATTGGGGCAGGAGCTAATTGATGCGGCAGGTTTTCAGTTTAATGAACCAGACACGGCAGTCAGGCAGATCGAAAGTCTTGGCTTGGAAGTGGACCATGTGAAACACGTTGTTCTCACACATGGCGACCCGGATCATGTTGGTGGGCTGGCGGATTTCCCGAACACCCAGATCCATGTCACTGAGGAAGAGTTGGCCCACGTTTCTTCAGGCCATTGGCGGTATGTTTCTCGCCAGTTTGAGCATAATCCGAACTGGAAAACATACGGACGATCTGACCGGAAGTGGTTTGGACTGGAAGCTCGCTCGGTCGCTTTGGATTTCTCATTAGAAGTCTTACTGATCCCGTTGTTTGGGCATACTCTGGGTCATTGCGGTGTGGCAGTTCAGCAAGGAGGCCGCTGGCTGCTCCACGTTGGCGATGCTTATTACTTACGAGCCGAACTGACCGACGACAACCATCCAGTCTCGGCATTCGCTGCTCAACGTGCGGACGACGACGCACTGCGTCGATCCAGCCTGAATGAATTGCGTCGTCTGTTCCGAGACCACGCCGATGAGATCGAAATGCTCGGATACCACGACATCAGCGAACTGCCGGATTCTTCCACCGAGAATTCCTGATCGTTCAGGCAACCTGCAATTCTGAACGCTCAACATTCCGCAGGCAGACAACCGCCATGTCTTATGTTCCTTCAACGTGCTTCGCCAATTTATCCAGCGTCTGATAGCCAAACTCGACCGCACCGAAACCGATTCCTGCTTTTCGCTGTTGGACTGTTGGGTGAAGTTGTCGAAGAGTGATGACGGTTTTCCCATCGCTCTGCTCATCAAATGTAATTGTCGTTCTGAACCGACCGGGATCATTGTCCACATCGGAGCCGTGGTCAAAGACAATGCGTTCCGGGGAAGTGAGTTCCAAAAACACCATTCGGCTTTCCCAGCGAGTTCCGTCTGGGGCAACCATCACGTATCGCCACATTCCGCCGACACGAATGTCGCCGTTGATTGATTCAATTGTAAATCCTGCCGGACCAAACCATTGGCTCAAATGTTCGATTTTCGTCCATGCTTCGAACACTCGTGTACGTGCTGCGTTAATGACTCGTGACAGCACGATCTCTCGGTCAAATGCCCATGTGTCGAGTGGGTTGGATTGATTGGCCATCGGTTAATTCCTCGCAGGGGTTAAGACTGTCGAATTGTTTTTACATGAGCGACAAGCTGATCCAGTGCTGTTCCCCAGCCTTGGTGAAATCCCATCGCCTTGTGTTTTTCGCAACCTGATTCATCTTGATGCAAGCCCGTGGCGACATACCGTGTTCCAGTCCCTTCGGATGCCATCGTGATTATCGCAGTAAATGGCAGGTCATGTGCTGGTGCTGGGCGATAACCGGGATGCAGAACTGACGTAAATATGAGTCGTTCCATCGGCACGATTTCCAGATAGCAGCCAATGTTGGGGAATTCCTGCCCTTCGGGTGAAAGCATCGTCGTTCTGAAAATACCACCGGGTCGCAGATCAATTTCGCAATCGGAAACTCCCCACGGCTTGGGGCAAAACCATACTTTGATATGCTCAGGTTTCGTCCACGCTTCCCAGACAAGGTGTCGGGGAACGTCTACAAATCTTTCAAGTACAAGATCCAGCTTGGGATCGATGACAGGTTTAACACTCACGAGTTCTTTTCCTTTTCATTGAGTTTCTTCAAGTATTCATCGAGCCGATCCAGTCGGGACTCCCACAACTGACGCTGTTGAGACAACCAGTCTTCAGCTATCTTGAGTCGCTGTGGAGCGATCTCAAATGTTCGAACTCTGCCTTTCTTTTTGGACTTCACCAATTGGCTCTTTTCCAGAACTGAAAGGTGCTGCACAAACGAAGGGAGTTTCATGTCGAAAGGTTCCGCCAATTCGCTGACCGTTGCTGGCCCCTTCGAAAGACGCTCCAACACTTTGCGACGTGTCGAGTCGGACAAAGCTTGAAAAATGTCATCGGCTACGGCTGACTGAACCATCTTGACTCCCATCCCAGTAATCGGCGGCTTGAACCGACAACTGAATTGTATTGTTTCATTTACTTAGGTCAACGCCTAAGTATCAGGATTTCAGAATCTGCTCGTCTCACGCCACCATGCACAACCGCTTTGTTGGATTTCACCATCTGATAAGATCAGTCAGGAGACATCGGAATCACGAACATGAGTTTGTCGGGTTTTGAAACATCAACTGCCGGATTTTGATGACATGGCAAACATTGCTAAGCAAGTACCTGAGAATGTTGCTGGGGAATTCTTTGTGGATTCCACCTGCATTGACTGCGATGCGTGCCGTCAAATCGCTCCTTCAGTATTTGCACAAGCGGACGAGACTTCATTCGTTGCTCATCAACCTCAATCGCCATCTGAACGCAAAGCCGCACTCCACGCACTTTTATGTTGTCCGACAGGCTCAATTGGCTGTCTCGGAAACAATAACGCCAAGAGTGCCATGCAGGATTTTCCAATTGTTGTAGAAGATCCGGTCTACTATTGCGGATTCAACTCACCAAAATCGTTTGGCGGCAACAGCTATTTCATTCGCCATCCCGATGGAAACTGGCTGATCGACTCACCAAAGTTCTTCAAACCCCTTGTTCGGAAAATTGAAGAGCTTGGCGGTATACAAAACATCTTTCTGACACACCGAGATGATGTGGCTGACGCCAGCCGTTTCGCACAGCATTTCGGTGCTAAACGAATCATTGATCGGCGGGAACTGGATTCACAGCCAGATGCTGAGATCATCCTTGATGGCGATGATCCGACACATTTCGGCAATGACTTCACTGTGATCCCAACTCCGGGGCATTCAGAAGGTCATTGCTGTCTGTTTTTCGCACAACGATTCCTGTTTACCGGCGATCATTTGCATTGGAATCGTGATGACAAACAACTCGATGCGTTTCGTGACTATTGCTGGTATTCATGGGATGTTCAAAGGGAATCAATGCGTAGGCTCGCACAATTCTCGTTTGAATGGATTCTGCCGGGACATGGACAGCGGGTTCGATTGCCTGCGAGTACAATGGCAGAACAGATGACTCAGTTTGTCGATCGAATGTGATTTGCGAGTGCAACTGAATCTGGAATTGCCTGTCATTATCAGGCCGGATCAATTTGCTTCAGTCAGGATTCCCCATGAAAACAGTTCTCTTCCTCTGCACCGGAAACTATTACCGCAGTCGATACGCCGAAATTCTCTTCAACGCAAAGGCGGAGGAAATGGGACTGCAATGGAATGCGGTGTCCAGAGGACTTGCACCCGATCCTCGAAATCCCGGCCCGATGTTCCGTGACACAATGAAGGCATTGCAGAAGCAAGGCATCTCTGTCGAAAACCATCTGCGGCTTCCGATGAAAGTTACGGACGCAGACTTCAAATCAAACGATCATGTTGTTGCGGTCAAGGAAGCTGAACATCGCCCAATGATTCAGCAGAACTTCCCGCAGTGGCTGGATCAAGTGGAATTCTGGCATGTTGATGATCTGGACTGCTGCGGCCCGGATGAAACAATCCCACATCTGGATAAAGAAGTAACAGCATTGCTGTTGAAACTTCGAGAGTCGATGTTGCCAATGCCCTTCAACTGATGGGTAAACTGTTGCTACTATTCTTCCGCACTCACTTCCAGATTGATTGGCACGAGTAATACAACTATGAATCAAGCCCGGCATCTGACGGAATCAGAAATCATGGCTGGTTTGGAGGAGGTGAAAAAATCTCCTCAGGACCACGGCTCACTCGACGCCATTGTTATCCGACCAGCATCCGATGACAGAATCAGTTTGGAGCAATGTCGTCTCAGCCTCGAAGGAGGAACGGAAGGCGATGCTTGGGCAAATGGTTGTTGGTTGACGCTCCCTGATGGTCGTCCACATCCTGATGTTCAAATCTGCATCATGAATTCCCGGATGATCGATCTCGTGGCGGGCGATAAAGATCGGTGGGAACTAGCCGGAGACAATCTTTTTGTTGATTTGGATCTCAGCAGGAAAAATCTTCGAGCGGGCCAATTGTTGAGCATTGGTGAATGCGTCATCGAGATCACCGAACAATCACACAACGGTTGTTCCAAATTCAGTCAACGCTTTGGCCCTTCGGCTCTCAAAGTCGTCAATTCGCCAATCGGAAAGGAACTGCGACTTCGTGGAATCTATGCCAAAGTCGTCAAGGCTGGTGATGTTCGAGTGGGCAATGAGATCACGAAGTTGTGATCTACTATGGTTCGCTTAAACTCATGCACAATTCAACTCGATGCGGCCCACATGGTTGGTGATGTGATGACCGTCCTGGAACTGACGGGGGACCAGTGGGCAAAAGTGAAGGAATAACAGTGGCAACCATCGAAAAGGCATTGGAGATTGCCGCCAAGGCTCATGACGGCGTGAAGGACAAGGAGGGTGAGCCGTACATTCTTCATCCCATTCGAGTCATGATCGGCGTGGAAGGAGAAGCCGCTCGCATCGTGGCCGTACTGCACGATGTCGTCGAAGACACAGATGTGACCATCGACGACATCAAGACCGATGGTTTCAGCGATGAAGTTATCGTGGCGTTGTGTTTGGTCACACACGCCGCAGATCAGCCGTATGCGGACTATGTGATTGCCTGCAAAGGCAACGACATCGCTCGACAGGTGAAACTGTCCGACCTGCGGGACAACTCCAGTCTTAACCGAATGTTGCTGCGTCCGGATAAGATTCAGACAGACGTTGCTCGGATGCGGAAGCACCTGCTGCCGTATCGTTTTCTAATGGGCGAAATCAGCGAAGCGGACTATCGAAATCTGATGACAGTCTGAGCAGCCCAATTATGACGACGATCCAGCTTACCAACGACCGTTCCGATTCAGGACGATGCACCAGCGGTCGCCTGATCGAACGAAATAGCAACAAGTAGGGCTGGTGAACGAGACGCAGGTGTTCGCCATCTGGATTCTGCCACTGGATTCCCTTGCCGAATATATTTCTCCTTACTTCTTCGATGCAATGAGCGATTCCTTCACAGTCCGTGACAATGCCTTGATTGCCAGTTCTCGCTTCAATGCCACGCTCTGATTCGGTTGCGACTCCTGATAGACCAAACTGTCAGTTCCGGCCAGGAAGTGAGCCAGAATTACGGCACCAGTTGAGCCGGATTGGAATTTGGTGATTCCAGTTTGGCTGGTGGGTTCGGTACGATCAGGGCTGAGTCAGAGTGTGGCATGA